>Ga0316224_1000429_pt1 | contig 60485 bp, 60 predicted proteins | sample TBH18013metaG_FD_206254 | JGI IMG/M metagenome (GOLD analysis project Ga0316224, IMG submission 206254) | Freshwater microbial communities from Trout Bog Lake, Wisconsin, USA - TBH18013 | ecosystem: Environmental > Aquatic > Freshwater > Lake > Hypolimnion/Profundal zone | place: USA: Wisconsin... | reverse complement strand
TGGGGGTGGCCGGAGAAATTGCAGAGCGCAAAACAATGGCTACCGGAGGTGGTGCCGGCAGCTATCAAATCAATCTATTGGATGCGGTGAATTTGCTCGATCAGGAAATGTTTATTAAAACCGTCAACCTGGAATTAACCAAGTACTAAGGCAAGAAGTCTGGGTGTGAAAGTCTGCTTTAGGGTTATGGATGTCGCCTGACTAGCAAATTCAGGTAAATAAGCTTCGCGGGTTCATTTAGACTTTTTATTGAGGCCGAATTGGTAATTCAGATAATATCTAGCGATAATTACTGAATCGGAAATAATCCATGCCCAGCTTTATCTATCGATTTTCAAATCTAGCGATTATGGTGTTTTTTATCATCTTAATTACTACGGTAATGAACTACCTTCCAAAACTGCTTCAATTACTTCCCTTCATGGATCCTAGTGACGAGAGTACAAAATTAGGTCAGTCCTTATTTTCACCAATTGCTTCTAGTGCAGGCCTGCTGATAGGTTTTTTATTAAATCAGGCGCAAACCAATTTTCGTGAAGTTGAGATGATAGTTTCTTCAGAGGCGGGCAGAATAAATAACCTTGATAGGCTTCTACTTCGATTTGGAAGTGAACAGGCTTTAGGTATTCGCCTCAAAATAAGGGCATATATTGAGTCAATCATTAAGGATGAGTGGCCCGATCTCAGGGAAGGTAGGGGTAGCAATAAAACGCATATGATTTGGCGATCAATTTCTCAAGATGTATTTCAGCTTGACCCACAAACTCCAAAACAGCTTGCCTTATATTCAGACATTATTAAAAAATCTGAGGAAATTTCTGAAAGTCGCGAGATGAGAATTGATAGATCAGAAAAACATTTACCTGCATTATTTTGGGTTGTTATTTTTCTTTGTCTTGGAACACTTATGGGCGTCAATACTTTATTTTTACCTTCCGATCATTTCGTATTCGGTTTAACCATTCTTCCAATAGCATTTGGGGGATTGATTTCCTTATTAGTAATAACGGATAGACCTTTTAGAGGGCAAAATGCCATCACCTCCTCTGCGTTAGGTAAGGTGCTGGCATCAATCAAAACTAGAAATATATAGGGCGGCAACCCTCTTCCAGGGCATCAAAACAGAGAAAGGTTTAGTAAAACCGTCAGCCCGGAGTTAACTTAGTACTAAGGTTAAGAATCTGGAAATATCCGTGAGCTCATCTGGGTGGAGTGAGTGCTCCATGGGGTAGGTATTCCAATCCACTTGATAGCCCAGCTTTTCTAATACATCAACAGATGCTTCGGCGCGTTCCGGAATCACAACAGCATCCCAAATTCCGTGAGCCATAAAAATAGGTGTGCCCTGATTGGCGGCGCTTCTTTCCGTTGCTAATGATGTTGCTAGTGGTAAGTAGCCTGATAGCGCCATGATCCCTGCCAACTTGTGCGGGAAACGCAGACCTACCTGTAAGGACATGGCGCATCCTTGTGAGAATCCAGCCAAGACAATGTTTTCATAGGCAATGCCACGGGTAGCTTCGCGCTCAATCAGGGCGGTGATGGCTGCAGCAGATTTCTGTATACCAGATACATCTTGGCGATCGGTGAGATCTCTACCGGTGATGTCATACCAAGCTGGCATGACATAGCCACCGTTTACAGTAACCGCCATGCTGGGTGCGCTTGGGAAAACAAACCGAATTGCTGGACAATCTGTCAGTTTGAGCTGAGGAATAATAGGTACAAAGTCGTTTCCGTCAGCGCCTAGGCCATGGAGCCAGATTACTGAAGCGCTTGGATTGGGTGCGGTTTCTATTTCAATGCAGGGAAGAGTGGTCATATGTATTTAATGGTTAATTGCCAAAACGAATATTAAAGCTCCGTTAATATAGGCTTACAGCACCCACGGAGTAGTGTATTCATGAATAAAAATTATCTTACTGTAATTGCTATTGTTGGCCTCAGTCTTGTGGCTTGCGGGACCCCACCTAGTCAGTTTGGCGTCTATCGACAGTCTGATGGAACTATTGGGGTGCACTCTCCGAAATCAGCCACAGAAGAGGAGTCTCACGATGCGGCTGTGGAGGAGTGTAAAAAACTAGGAAAGCGAACCGCAACTGTTCTGGAAGGACGTAAAACAGTAAACGACCGCTTTCCTATGACTTACATCTATGCCTGTGGAAATTAATCTTTAGAAATTAGCTAAGCAACCACTTCTTAATCGATTTATCCACACACATGGCATCTAAAGCGATACCAAAGAATTCAGATCCGTTAGTGATCATGCTTTCAATTGCTTCTACCTTGCCAGATTTAATGCCGCGCAAGTAAGTTGCAACACGATATCTAAGGAAATGCTCATCTTCATCTTCTTCATTGGTTGTGGAGCAAATTTCTAGGCTGCCATAACGCGTTTCCGGATTGATATTCAAGATCGCTAAACCTAAAGCGGCAATGAGTTTATCTGGAACGGGGATGGGCACGTAGGAGTAGAGGGATACCAGTCGCTCTTCTTCATCGACTTCAATGATGTGATCAATCTCTAAGGTATCTTGCTCTGTTAATTCTGTTTCACCAGAGTCGCCGCCACCGAAGGTGGATTCAAACTGCAGCATCGCAGTATTGCTGTCTCTGGAGATCTCGATCATGTCAGGGTAGCCAAGCAGGCCTTTCCACCAATACATCAGCGAGAAGGTGCATGGCTTTACCTCTACCAAACCTTCGTCGGTGGATTTGGCAAAGTAAAGACCATAAAATTCATCGTCCGACTCTAGTCCGTATTGATCAACCTTGGGTGATTTAATGGCAGCCTTTTTAACTGGCTTCTTAGCCGGTTTTTTGACAGCAGGTTTCTTTGCCGCTACTTTTTTAACTGGTTTCTTAGCAACTGGCTTTTTGGCAGCCACTTTCTTAGGAGAAGCTTTTTTGGCAACTACTTTCTTCGTTGCTGGTTTTTTCACTACCTTTTTCACTACCTTCTTGGCAGGAGCCTTTTTGGCAACTGGCTTTTTAGTAGCTTTTTTTGCAGGGGCTTTTTTTACCACCTTGGTAGCTACTTTCTTTTTTGCTGATAACTTCTTTGTAGCCATGGTTTATTACCCTTCTTTTGGTAGTTATTGTGCATAGTGCACTGTTTGATATTACTGCAATTTATATAAGGATTTGCTGCTTCTATATGAGGGTTTTCCGTGGAATTACAAGTGGGTTGGTGGATTTATCAAAAAATTGTTTTCAGTACCTTGAAATTGGGCGCTCACTTGCTAAACTGGAACAGTGCAGTTATCGACCACCAACATCTAAAGAGAGTTTATGTTCCCTGAATATCGTGAATTAATTAGTAAGCTAAAAACGTCGGATCGCCATTTTTCACATTTATTTGATAAGCACAATGATTTAGACGCAAAGATTTTGCGCATGGAGTCTCATAAAGAGCCCGCTACCCCTGAGGAAATTGAAACCCTCAAGAAAGAGAAATTACTTTTGAAGGATCAGATCTACGCGACTTTGAAGAAGGCCAGCGCTTAGTTAGGCTTTTTTAAGGAAGCAGGCTTTTAACAGCATATTGCCTGCTTCTGTTTTGCAGTCCACTTCATGATCGCCCGAAACTAGGCGAATACCCTTGATCTTGGTGCCAACCTTAAGGGTGGTTGAAGAGCCTTTAACTTTCAGGTCCTTGATGAGGGTAACGGTATCCCCGTCAGCCAGTAAATTGCCATTGGCATCTTTTACGATCAACCCCACTTCAATGTCATCTGCTACTGCAGCCATGGGCCACTCATGCCCGCATTGTGCACAGACAAAATTTTCACCATCTGGATAGGTCATATCCTCTTGGCAGGCTGGGCATTTAGGTAGGGCAGCTGGAGTAGTCATGTCATTCTTAGTTGAGGTAATGCTATATTTTAAGCGCTTGCATTATTCATCTTTGATATTGGCAGCCTTAATAATTTTTGTCCAGCGCGCCACATCGGCTTTTAAGAAGGCTTGAAATTCTGCTGAGCTTCCACCTACTGGCTCGGCACCTAAATTTTTAATGCTGGTAACGACTTCAGGGCTTGCCAATGCTTTGGTGATAGCAGCATTCAGACGCTTTACCACTGACTCTGGCGTGCCTTTGGGGGCAAAGTATCCAACCCATGGAGCAGTGTCCTCAAAACCCTTAAAGCCAGCTTCGTTCATAGTGGGCACGCCCGGGAAATCTGGACTGCGCGCTTTAGTGCCGGTAGCGAGAACGCGAATACGATTATTTTTAGCCAACTCTGGAACGCCAACAATCGGGTAGAACATGAAATCGACTCTTCCAGCCATTACGTCTATCAGGGCTGGGCCGTTTCCTTTGTAGGGGATGCCAGTCATCTGCAAATGGGCCTCTTCTGCAAACATTTCTGCGGTCAGGTGGCCAGAGCTGCCATTGCCTGATATCGCATAGTTAATTACGCCTGGACGTGCTTTAGCTGCTTGCACAACATCATTCACAGTTTTATAAGGTGATTCAGGGCTAGTCACCATCACCATGGGTAAGTTAGCAACTTGTTCAATTGCAACAAAATCTTGCAATGGTTTGTAAACATTCTTCTTGAGAATAGGATTTACGTTGAAATGGAGTGATGCGCAAAACAAGGTGTAGCCATCCGGTGCAGCATTGAGTGCTGCATTCGTAGCAATCATCGAATTGGCACCGGCAATATTTTCCACAATTACAGGCTGCCCTAGATTGAGAGTCATTTCTTTAGCGAGAACTCGCGCAATGATGTCAGTAGGGCCTCCAGCAGTAAATCCAATAATGACTTTAATAGGACGGATCGGATAGTTCGCCGCTGAGTTGCTTTGAGCAAATCCTGAAAGGCTAAAAAAGAAAGCGGCCAAGCAAAGGAAATATTTTATGAGATATTTTTTGGCGTTCATATTTTCTTTCATAAGCTAAGCGATGGTATTAGTCAAAGCATCTAGGTGGGTGATGGATAGCTTGACCTCATCTCCCGGTTTTAACCAAACTGGTGGGTTTCTGAAGGCGCCTATGCCTGCTGGAGTCCCGGTAGCAATAATATCCCCGGGCTCTAAGGTGGTGAATGTGGAAATATATTCAATCTGAAAGTCCACAGGGAAAAGCATATCCCGAGTGTTGCCATGCTGCATGAGTTCACTATTGAGCCACAGGTTTAACTCTAGTTCCTGGGGGTTGGTCAGCTCATCTGCCGTCAAAATATAGGGTCCCAATGGGCAAAACCCATCCATGCTTTTGGCGAAAGTCGTTTGTGGTGGGCTGATATCAAACTGAAACTCTCGGGCGCTGACATCATTCAAGATCGTGTACCCGGCAACATAGTCGAGTGCCTGATCCCTAGAAATATTTTTAGCCCTTCTTCCAATCACTACTGCTAATTCAATTTCAAAATCGAGCTTAGTGACACCGGGGGGCGTATGAATAATGGTATTGGGTCCTGTGATGGAAGATGGAAACTTAGAAATAATGCGGGGTTTCTCAAACGGCTGTACGCCAGTTTCTTTGGCGTGATCGGCATAATTTCTACCCAGGGCAACAATTTTTCCAGGGCGTAACAAGGGCGCCTGAAGTTCCACCTCTGCCAGTGGGATGAAGTTTTTTGTCGACTGAATATATTGATTAAGTTCAGAAAAAAGTGTCTTATTACTTTCTAGCTCTCGCAAAAGCTCAACCATGTTACCCACTGGTGTGCATGCTTTTTGGAGGTATGAGGTTAATTCAATAATGTTGGGGTATTGCATGACCCCAATGAGGTATTGATTTGACTTCGTTTTGTAGGTAACCAGTTTCATGGAAATGTAGTCTCAGCGCTTATATTTTTATTCCTAAAATACTAACCTGATTGTCAATGTTGCGGTGCTTTTATGGGGCATGCGCTATATTGAGATATGCATAAAAACCTGAAGTTATTCATGCTGGTATTTCTAGCTTTACTCGTTTTAGCGATGGGGGGTGCTTGGTACGCTATTAGTACGATTAACCCTGCCCAACTCACGCAGCTATTGAGCTCTTCTGTAAAGGCAGCTACTGGACGTGATTTGAAGATCGCAGGACCTGTGAGCTTGACGATCTTTCCCTCTATTGGCGTTAAGGCTGAAGATGTTTCTCTTAGCAATGCCACTTGGGCTTTAGGCTCTGACATGATTCAGCTCAAGCGGATTGATATTGGCATTCGCTTGCTGCCTTTATTGAGCAAGCGTATAGAAATTAGCCGTATCAATCTCAATGGCTTGGATGCTCACCTGCAATCCAACGCTGAGGGGCGGGGCAATTGGGTTTTGGCTGCCCCTCTGGCCCAGGGAGTTACAGCGAATGCCAATACCGATAAACCAGAAAGTGCTGCACCTAATAATGGCGACGATAGTTTTATCTCTATTGAAACTGTCAGCATTACAGATGCTCGAATTTCTTATCAAGATGGTTCTGGGCCTCAAAATATTTTTGAAGTACAGCGCTTATCTTTATCGGGCGGTGGCGATAAGACTGCCATTCAATTGGATATGAAGCATGCTAATGACAGTTTAGGGGTGAGCGGCAAAGTAACGTCCGTTCGCAAAATATTGAATAGTTGGAATGCCTCGCCGTTAAAGGTAAACATTGACCTGGACATTACTTTGAATGGCAAATCACTCTTGGTTCGTGGCGATGTTCATAAAACTCCCCAGCAGTTAGTAAGTTTTGATATTGCCCTTAAATCCAAATCCTTCGATTTGACCTCGCTTGTAGCTGGCTCCGCTTTGGCGGTGTCCGATGGCAAGATTGCGCATGCTGTCTCAAAGCCAAAAGGACGGTCTAAATACTTCTTTAATGAAGATTATTTGCCATTTGATTTATTGCCGATGGCAAATGGCAAGGTTAAGGTCGACATTGCTCAGTTGGGCTTGCCAGATCAGGAGCCCATTCGTGATTTGCGTGCAACCTTAACATTCAGTGGTGATCGCATCAATATGCAAGACTTTAGTTTTGAGTTGGGCAATGGTCACGCGCAGGGAAATGTATCTCTAGATAAGTTTCAGAGTACTGCGCCGAGCCTCTCTATCGATGGCTTTGCCAAAGGTTTTACGATTGAACAGATTCTCGCTGATGCTAAATCCAAGGTCAGTGGTGGTGACACTAAGGTTGCATTTAATTTGAAGAGTTCCGGAATCAGCATGCATCAATTGGCTAGTAGAGCAAACGGTAAAATTCAAATATCGGTTGGCCAAGCAAAACTTGCAACCAGTTTCCTCAATAAAGGCGGTGATTTTGTGATCACAGTGCTTGATGCTGTGAATCCCTTGCGCAAAAAATCCAATCAAACTGTTTTGGAATGCGCGGTAGCGTATTTACCAATCAACAATGGCCTGGTGAGTGTTGTTGATACTGTTGGCGTAGAAACTGACAGGTTAGATGTGGTGCTTAATGGCACTGTGAATTTGAATAACGAGGAAATTAACCTCAAGATCTTTCCCAGGGAGAAATCAGGGCTTACCTTGGGCGTTGATTTGGGCAACCTGATCAAATTACAGGGAACGCTACAAAATCCTAGCTCGGGAATTAATCAGGCTGGAGTGGTGAATAGCGCAGTGACAATTGGCCTAGGTATCTTGACTGGCGGGGCTACGATCTTGGCTGAAAATGCTAAGTCGATGGCGACCAAGTCACAGCCATGCAAGACTGCGCTGCGTCCTTGGTCGGATATTACTGCAGGAGCAAATTAGTACTTAAGACAAATACTTAAAACAGCACTCCGCTAACAAAGAGGCTGAACAAAGCAATAAAGATACTGGCAAAAAATGCTGTCCAGAAGCTGGAGATGGTGAAGCCGCTGACTAGTGAAGAAACTAGCATCAACACCAGTGCATTAATGACTAGCAAGAATAATCCCATCGTCAACACAGTCAGTGGGAGTGTGAATAGGATGAGAAGTGGTTTCACAATGGCATTAGCAAAGCCAAGCAACAGAGCTGCAATCAAGAGCGATCCACCATCGGCAAAGCGCAAGCCACTAAAGATATAGCTGGCTACCCACAGGGATAAAGAGGTTAATGCCCATTGAACTAGGAACGGCGTTAAGTTACCCATGGTTGACTCCTTCTAAGTAAAAAATATGTCAGCGAGCTTATGGTATCAGTAATTTAGGCTGCAATTTTATGCTTCAACATTTTAATAGGCTTGAATTGAATGTGAATCTGTGAATTTGTAGCCTGAGCAAACTTTGATAGCGTTCTTAGGGAGGGGAGGCTATTGCCACTCTCAAGTCTTGCAATCGCAGATTGAGAGGTATGCATGCGTTCTGCTAACGCTTCTTGAGAAAGGCCACTCTTCATTCTTGCCTGAATAACCTCCTTGGCAATCTCAAATTCCATGCTTGATTCAGCGTAGGCTTTTCTATAGCTTGGATTTTTGATCCAACGTTTATGTAAATTAGATATTTTGGTCATAGTAGTTTTGCCACCTTCGCTCTTTTGACTGCGATCAAGATAGACCTAGACGGTGTTTTTTGAGTTTTCTTTATAAAAACATGTAAAACGACAATACTTTTTCTTGTTGCAACAATGTAAATTCCCCTAGCAATTCCATCTCTACCCGATGCTCTGATTTCCCATAATTTATCCCCAAGACTTCTGATGTGAGGCATGCCAACGTTGTGGGGGCCAAATTGTTCTAGCAGGTTTGAGATTCTGACAAACCTACTTCGAATATCATCTGGCAATGCCTCCAATTCCAAATCAACTGTTTCATTCAGGGTTTCAACTATCCATTCGGCCATTCTTAAATTATATCAATATTGATATATATCAAAAATGATATTCGATTATCCAGAATAAATCAAGGGGCATTAGTAATGAGGGGGAATTTCATCTTTGAGGCTGCCTGAACCGCCACCACCGCTGCTACTGGCTTGTTCTTTAATGGATTTGAGCTCTCGATATAGAAACTCAATTTGCTGTTGTTGTTTGTAAACAATCTGATTGAGTTTTTCGATGAGGTCTTCTGTGAAACTCAGCTTAATTTCTAGATTAGTAATGCGATCTTCGCTCATTTCATGCTCCCGTTTTATTCTGTGATGAGTTCAAAGCGCCCATCTTCCATCTCTGCTTTTGGTCTGATCCAAAAATCATGACTTTGCAGAGATTCATAAACATAGGCCGGTTCTAGATTCGCCTCTACGTTGGCCAGCAGAACGACTTTATAAAAGCCACCTGTCTTTTTGTGCTTAAGCTTACTACCAGGTTTAAAGAGGCCTTCATCAGCCGCTGCCATCCGCGCTTGGTTCATGTCAAATCTTTACTTTCTCAGTATGATCTTGGGATGACTAATAGTGTCCCGTACTCCATTCTAGATATATCTCCTATCCCGCAGGGATTTACCGCAGCAGATGCTTTGCGCAATTCCTTGGATGTTGCGCAGCATGCCGAGCAGTGGGGCTATACGCGCTATTGGCTGGCTGAGCATCACAATATGACGGGTAATGCCAGTTCGGCCACGGCAGTCGTGATTGGGCATATCGCTGCAGGTACCTCGCGTATTCGGGTGGGTTCTGGTGGCGTGATGCTGCCGAATCACGCCCCCTTAGTCATTGCAGAGCAGTTTGGCACCTTAGCCTCACTCTTTCCCGATAGGATCGATCTGGGGCTTGGTCGTGCGCCTGGTACCGATCAAATGACAGCAAGAGCTTTGCGTCGAGACTTATTGGGCAGCGATGATCGCTTTCCACAAGATGTGCGTGAGCTGCAACACTACTTTGGACCCATTCAGGAGGGGCAGGCTGTTAAAGCAATTCCGGGGGCTGACACCGAGGTGCCTATTTGGATTTTGGGCTCAAGCCTATATGGCGCTCAATTGGCAGCCCACTTTGGCCTGCCTTATGCCTTTGCCTCTCATTTTGCTCCCGAGCAATTGATCGATGCCATGAATACCTATCGCAATCTATTTAAGCCCTCAGATAAATTAGCTAGCCCTTATGCTGCTTTTGTGATGAATGTGGTTGCTGCTGATACCGATGAACAAGCTCAGTATTTATTTACAACCTTAGAGCAGCATTTTGCAAGAATGCGTCGCAATACTCGTGGGCAATTACCTCCACCAACTAGCAACATGGAAGACTTCTGGGAGCCGCATGAAAGAGCATCAGTAATACGCTCTTTAGCGTGTTCTGCAGTGGGCTCTCTCGATACTGTCAAGCAACAGATGCAGCATTGGATGGATCTAACGGGAGCAAATGAGGTGATTGTGACCGGTCAGATATTCGACCATCAGGCGCGATTGAAATCATTTCATATTGCTGCGCAAGCAGCGCAAAGCTTGAACCTCAAGCTCTCGGTCTAGAGAGTAAAGGCGTTGTAGTCAGCAGTAATCCAGACACCTTCTTTGAGTGCTCGAGTTGCTAGTTTCAATACAGCATTGTCTTTGCTGATTAAGATCGAAGGCCGTACTGTAAAGGCAAGATCTAAAAAGACCTGATCATCAGGGTCTTGGCATTTCCAAGGCGCCGCTTCTAGCTTGAGATCTTCTATGGGCTGACTCAAAGACTGCCATTGCCCCATGATTTCTGCTTGTCGGCCTTCTTCTAAGGTAAAGAGTGGGCGCGAGATGACATCGGCTAATTCTTCTACGCTAGTTTGGTTTGAATAGGTCTTGATCTGTCGATTGAGAACAGCATTTCTTAATCGGTCCGCTCTGACATCTTCAAAGACAAAAATATCAAGCAAGATATTGGTATCTAAGATGATGGGCTTCATTACTGAAATTGACTGCTTAGGTATTGTTGCGCCAGATCTCAGGGGTAATGGTGACTTGTCCTTGATCGGAAGAAACGTAGGCTTCGCCATCCTGAATGTTGATATGGATGACCATACTACGTTCCACTAATTTATTGAGTTCATTGGCCTGTTCAGCTGGAATAGAAATGACTTTTAAGTTGCGAGCACGTGTGAGCTTATTGGCAATGCCATCCCACCAGATTTTGCTTGTATGCCCGCCATAGCAATACACAATCACCTGGTCGGATCGTCCACATGCTTTGAGAATGCGGCGTTCATCAGGTTGGCCAATCTCAATCCATAACTTAATCGCATCTGTGAGGTCTTTAATCCAGAGATCCGGCTCATCGGTATCGCTCAGTCCTTTGGTGAAGGTGAGATCTTCTTGTGCCTGGAGGGCAAAAGCGATGAGCCTCACCATCATCCGCTCTTCGGTCTCGGAGGGGTGTTTAGCAATGGTTAGCGAGTGACTACCGTAGTAATGACGGTCTGAATCGGCGACGTGGAGGTCGGCTTTGTGGATAGTTGCGCGTAGAGCCATGGCGCATTATCGCCTTTAAAGAGCGCTAGCCATATACCCAGTATCATTTTGTGAATTAGGCCCTTTAAACGGAATATCCATGAATACTTCCCTTGCTCGTCAAATTCGCTATTTCTTAGTCTTAGCGACAGGAGTGATTTTGTCTAGTCTTGGCCATTCGGCCTTGGGAGCAGAAGTTTGGCCTAGTAAGCTGATTAAGATCGTCGTGCCATTTTCACCAGGCAGTGTTCAGGATGCTTTGGCTAGGTCCTTCTCAGTTGAATTAGGCCAAGCGCTTGGACAACCAGTCTTAGTTGAGAACAGGGCGGGTGCCGGTGGCACTGTCGGAACTGGCATTGTGGCTAAATCTGCGCCTGATGGATATACCTTGGTGATGGCTGCAGCGAGCCACAACATCAATGGCACTTTATTTCCTAAATTAAATTTTGATCCGATTAAAGATTTCACGGCAGCAGCCTATATTGGAACTAGCAGTTACATCTTGATGACTAATGCAGAATCTCCAACAAAGACTGTTGCTGAGTTTGTTGCGCTGGCCAAGGCTAAGCCAGGACAATTTAATTACGCTAGTGCTGGTAATGGCAGTGCATCACATTTAGCGATGGCTTATTTCGATAGTATGGCTGGCATTGATTTGGTTCATATTCCCACCAAAGGGACGGGTGATGCGATTACCGAGTTACTAGCTGATCGTGCGCAGGCAGTGATTGCTGCGAACGTTGCTGCACTTCCATTTGCCACTGACAGCCGTATTCGTTTCTTGGGAGTATCTTCAGAGAAACCTTCGCCTTTTGTACCCGGCGTTCCTCCTATTGGTAATACGATAAAAGGTTACGCATTTGACAGTTGGTTTGGTTTGCTGGCGCCCGCTGGTACACCAAAAGAGGTGACTAATAAAATTTCTGCAGAAATGTCTAAACTACTGAAACAGCCAGAGATCATTGAGCGTATGCGACGTCAGGGTATTGAGATTGGCAGTCTTACGCCTAATGAGTTCAATCAACTGCTTGTCAAAGATTTCGATCGGATGGCGAATGTGGTTAGAAGCTCGGGGGCGAAGGCAGAGTAAGCATTCATACTGTGTATCGTAGAACCCCATGATTCGTATTACTGAACTGCGTTTACCGATTGACCATCCTCCTGAGGCATTGGAGCTGGCCATTCTCAAGCGCCTACATTTAAGCCCAAAAGACTTAAATACATTTACTGTCTTTAAGCGCAGCTACGACGCTAGAAAAAATGTAGCGCTCGCCTTCATTTACACCGTCGATCTCTCTGTGAAAGACGAAGAGGGTGTACTCAAGCAATTTTCGAATGATATTCACATCAGACCTTCGCCTGATACAAGCTATCACTTTGTTGCTAAAGCGCCAGAGGGTATTGAGTCGGGAACACTGCTGCGACCTGTCGTGATTGGTTTTGGACCCTGTGGGATTTTTGCGGCATTGGTATTGGCACAGATGGGATTCAAGCCGATTGTGCTTGAGAGGGGTAAGAAAGTTCGCGAGAGAACCCAAGATACCTGGGATTTGTGGCGCAAAAATGTTTTAAACCCGGAATCTAATGTCCAGTTCGGCGAGGGTGGAGCAGGTACATTCTCAGACGGTAAGCTTTGGAGCCAAATTAAAGATCCTAAGTTTTATGGTCGCAAGGTATTAAACGAGTTTGTCAAATCCGGAGCCCCTGAAGAAATTCTCTACGTCGCTAAACCCCATATTGGCACCTTCCGTTTGGTAGGTATGGTCGAAAAAATTCGGGAAGAGATTATTGCGCTGGGTGGCGAGATTCGTTTCTCTCAGAAAGTCATCGGCTTTGATATTCAGAATGATCACATTCAGGGCGTCAAAATAGAAGGGCATGAGGATCTACCGGCTAATCAGGTAGTGCTCGCCTTAGGTCACAGCGCACGCGATACCTTTCAAGCATTGCATGATGCTGGTGTGTATATGGAAGCCAAACCCTTCTCGGTGGGTTTTCGGATTGAGCATCCTCAATCCCTGATTGATAAAGCGCGCTTAGGTCCCCATGCTGGCAATCCCATGATTGGCGCTGCCGATTACAAGTTGGTGCATCACGCTAAAAATGGCCGTTCTGTGTATAGCTTTTGTATGTGCCCGGGCGGTACCGTAGTTGCTGCAACCTCGGAGCCAAATCGTGTTGTCACTAATGGCATGAGTCAATACTCCCGTAATGAGCGCAATGCGAATGCCGGAATCGTCGTTGGTATTACGCCTGATGATTACCCTGGCGGTGCCATGGCTGGTATTGAGTTCCAGCGAGCAATTGAATCGAAGGCTTATGTCCTTGGTGGGTCAACTTATGAAGCGCCAGGTCAACTGGTCGGCGATTTTTTAGCAGGTAAGCCTTCTACAGAATTTGGCAGCGTCATACCATCCTATAAGCCTGGTGTTCATTTAACGGATTTAGCCGATAGCTTGCCTGCCTATGCCATAGAGGCGATCAGAGAGGCTATTCCTGTCTTTGAAAAGCAGATTAAGGGCTTTTCTATGAAAGATGCTGTCTTAACTGGGGTCGAAACCAGAACTTCTTCGCCATTACGCATTACCCGGGGCCCTAATTTTCAAAGTCTGAACATCAAAGGCCTATACCCTGCGGGCGAGGGAGCTGGTTATGCGGGTGGAATCTTGTCGGCAGGCGTCGATGGGATTAAAGTGGCAGAAGCAGTCGCACTTGATTGCCTCTCTCAATAATGCATATTTAACATCGATTCGTCTTTATGGGCACAGCAGTGGTTAATTCGTCAAACAGTGAAGTAGAAGTGTTATTCCATCCCGAGCTTTTGAAAAAGTTTGATATCAATGGACCGCGTTATACCTCTTACCCAAGCGCAGATCGATTCGATAATGCATTCGCTGAAGCGGATTATTTAGGCGCGCTTGAACGGGTCGCCAAAGTGGATGAGCCTTTATCGCTGTATTTTCACTTACCCTTCTGCCCAAACATTTGTTACTACTGTGGCTGTAACAAGATCATCACCAAAGATCATGGCCGTAGCGCCAAGTATATTAAGTATGTAGCCAAAGAAATGGCGATGGTGACGGCAGCTATGGGTGCTCAGAAAAAAATTCCTATTACCCAGTTGCATTGGGGTGGCGGTACACCAACTTTCTTGTCTCATGAAGAGATGTCAGAACTCATGTTCTACACGCGTGAGCATTTTGAGTTACTCCCTGGTGGTGAGTACTCGATTGAGATTGATCCTCGCCGCGTTACCGAAGCAGATATTGCATTACTAGCTGAGCTTGGATTTAATCGGATTAGCCTTGGAGTTCAAGATTTTAATTTGGCAGTGCAAGAAGCAGTGCACCGCGTCCAAACTGTCGAAGAGACGCGTGCTGTCATTGACTGGTCCAGAAAGTATGGATTTAAATCCAGAAGCGTCGATTTGATCTACGGCTTACCCAAGCAAACACCCGAAACATTTAAAGAGACAGTGGATCTAGTGCTGGAGATGAGTCCTGATAGGCTCTCCGTCTATAACTATGCGCACTTGCCACACATCTTTAAGCCGCAGCGCAGAATTTCTGAGGCAGAGTTGCCGCCAGCAGCAGATAAGCTCAATATTCTTTCAAATACGATTGAGCGCTTGGGTGAGGCAGGTTATGTCTTTATTGGAATGGATCACTTCGCCAAGCCGGACGATGAACTAGCCATCGCTCAGAAAGAGGGAAAGCTACATCGTAATTTTCAGGGTTACTCCACACAAGCTGAATGTGATTTATTAGCTTTTGGGATTTCTTCTATTGGCAAGGTGGATGATTGCTATTCGCAAAACGTCAGAACCTTAGATGAGTATTACGCAGCAATTGATGCCGGGCATTTGCCAACCCTTAGAGGAATGCGCCTGGACAAGGATGACCTATTACGCCGCGAGCTCATTGGCGAGTTGATGTGCCAATTTGCACTAGACACTGATCAGTTTGCAAAAGATCATGGAATTGAATTCCCTAAATACTTTAAGGTCGAGCTTGAAGAATTAAAAGGCTTGGAAGAGGCTGGGCTCCTTGAATGGCAAGGGTCTCGCATGGTAGTGCCCATCAAAGGACGCCTACTAGCAAGGCGCGTAGCCATGACCTTTGATCGCCATTTAAGAGAATCTCAAGCGCGCGGAACTTACTCCAAGGTTTTGTAAAAAGATCAAATGTCGCTTGTTTTGATATAGATCAAAAACTCGACAAAACATTGTTGCTTTTAAGCAAATGCTGACAAATCTATGACGGTGGGTTTGATACAAGTCAAATCCATTTCCTCCTCCCAATTTGAAAATGAATTCATCAAATTGAAAACAAAAGAGGGAAATATCATGCGTCTCAAATCACTGGTAGTAGCCATGGCCGCAGTAGCTTCATTGGCACCAATCGCATCACAAGCTCAATCATCAAGTGAAAATCCATGGATGATTCGTGTGCGTGCTGTTGACGTGTTATTTCAGAATGGACAAACGCAAACCGTCCAAGCCTTAAACGTCAAAGCTGAAAACAAGGTTATTCCTGAGTTTGATGTTTCTTACTTCTTTACTAAGAATATTGCTGCTGAGTTGGTTTTAACTTACCCACAACAAGTAAATGTTACTTACGGCTCAAACAATGCTAATGCAGGAAAGATTACTGCTCTACCACCATCTTTAGTAGCTCAGTATCACTTTACAGACTTAGGTGCGTTTAAGCCTTACGTCGGTGTTGGTGTGAACTACACCATTTTTGGCAATCGTTCTAATTTCCCAGCCTTGGGTAACTCTGTTCAAGTTGATCAAAACAGCATCGGTTTGGTTGGCCAGGTAGGTATGGACTATATGTTTGATAAAAACTGGGGCTTAAACGTGGATGTTAAATACGTTCAGATGAGCACTAATGTGACGACTGTTGCTGGCGGTACTAATTTGGGTAAGTTAACGCTTAACCCGTGGACACCAGGCGTTGGTGTGACTTACAAGTTCTAAGAATTCAGTTCTTAGGTCTTGAGGTAGGGCTCCTGAAGGAGCCCTATTTTTTTAATCTTTTTTATTGAGTCAGTTGATCAACCAGTTCTTCAAAGCGCTCTTCGTTGAACTGAAGATTATCGAATCGAAAAATGGCTGGATGCTCTGGTGGCTCAATTCTGCGTTTGGCATATTGATTCCAGTTTGCTAGCTTCCAATCATCTCGTGGATCTTCACGTTGCTCTATCCGAAGCTTTGCTTCCTTCTCTTCTAAATCTATCCAGGCAAGTCGGATGCTGGTTTCTGGTGGAATGCCCAAAGCTGTGGGGCTAAACATCTTGCCACTTTGAATTTCTCTTGAGAATGGTCCAACCAAAATGACATTCACACCGAGGAGTAGATTTTCTCTGACGATATCAATCAGGCCGGAATACTCCCAATCACGCAGATTTTCGAGGTAGTAGGGGCTGTCTCGGTCATTGGGGTTATGGGTAGTCAGCTGCATCACGTGCGAGCTATAGGCCCCATAAACCGTATCTTTATCCAAGAAGAAAAAATCTGCCCCGGTCTTTTTGACAATTAGGGGCAGAGCCCTTTTGGCTAGAGTAGATTTTCCAGTTCCAGCATGGCCTGCAAACAAAATAAGGCGCGGTGCGGAAGTCGATAATTTGCAGGTCATATGCAGCTAGTCTCGCAGAAATTGGGGGAAATATCCCCTCTTTTGCTGAAGCGTTGATAATGTCGCCATGGCTTTAATCGTACTTACTGATGCAAAACTGGCTTTTGGCCACGTTGACCTCCTCGCAAACACTGCTTTTTCCCTCGAATCTGGGGAGCGTGTTGGCTTAATTGGCCGCAATGGCACTGGCAAATCTTCTTTATTGAAGATCTTGGCTGGCATAGAAAAATTGGATGATGGACTGCTGCAATACCAGCAAGGCCTGCGTATAGCCTATGTCCCCCAAGAACCCATTTTTGAAGCGAATGAAACCGTCTTCGATGCAGTGTCTCAAGGCGTTGCACAGGCCAAGGCGCTACGTGAAGAGTATGAGGCTCTCAGTATCGGAGAATGGGATGATGCGTCTCACCATCGCCTTGACGAAGTTCAGTCTGAGTTAGAGTCTGTCAGCGGATGGAACTGGGAACAACGTGTTCATGAAACCTTGGACCGATTGCATCTCGAGGCTGATCTGAAGATCAATACATTGTCTGGTGGGACCAAGAAACGGGTTGCCTTAGCGCGCGCTTTAGTAGAGGTGCCTGATGTGCTGATTTTGGATGAACCTACCAACCATTTGGACTTGGATTCGATTGCCTGGTTAGAAGAGCTCCTAAAAGAATATCAAGGCTCGGTCATTTTGGTGACGCATGATCGCGCCTTCTTGGACAATGTTTGCACACAAATTGTGGAGCTGGATCGTGGCATATTGCGCTCATATCCCGGAAACTTTTCAGCGTATGAGGTTTTAAAAGATCAGGAAATGAATTCCGAATCATTGGCTAATGCGCGTGCGGATAAATTGCTTGCGCAAGAAGAAGTGTGGATTCGTAAAGGGGTTGAGGCGCGTCGGACGCGCAGCGTTGCCCGTATTGCCCGTTTAGAAAACCTTCGCGTGAGCCGCTCACAAAGGCGCGATGCCATTGGCCAGGTCAAGCTAGCTGTATCTGCTGGAGATCGTAGTGGCAAGATTGTTGCCGACCTACAGAATGTGTCGAAATCTTACGATCGACCAATCGTGACAGATTTCACAGCAACCATTTTGCGTGGCGACAAGGTTGGTTTCTTAGGACCTAACGGCGCCGGTAAAACAACTTTGCTCAAGTTAATTTTGGGAACGATTGCACCGGATTCTGGTACAGCGACGATGGGTACCCGTATTGAAGTGGCTTACTTTGATCAAATGCGTGAAGGTCTTGACCTCAACGCCTCTTTGGAAGATTACATTAGCCCTGGAAGCGAGTGGATTGAGATCAATGGCAATCGTAAACATGTGAAGAGTTATTTAAGCGATTTCTTGTTTTCTCCTGAGCGCACAAATTCCCCTGTAAGCACTTTATCTGGTGGTGAGCGTAACCGCTTGCTACTAGCCCGCTTGTTTGCAAGACCCGCAAACGTATTGGTGCTTGATGAGCCAACGAATGATTTAGATATTGATACCTTGGACTTGCTCGAGCAGTTACTGCAAGACTACAAAGGCACTGTCTTCTTAGTAAGTCACGATCGCTATTTCTTGGACAACGTGGTTACCAGCATTATTGCGAATGAAGGTGATGGCTTTTGGCGCGAGTATGAGGGTGGCTACGAAGATTGGAAGATTCAAAAGGCGCGTTCAGACAAAATTCGCGCAGCAAATGGCGCTGCAAAACAAGAGCAAACAACTAAGCCTGTTGAGAAGACGGTTGCTAAGACTGAAGTAAAGCCTGCGGCAGTTAAAGGTGGGGTGTCAAAGTTAAATGGTAAAGAGCGTCAAGAGCTTGAAGTATTGCCTGTGCAGATTGAGAATCTGGAAACAGAGCAGGCGGATATTGGAATCGAGATGAGTAATCCTGAATTGTATAAAAATGAGCCTGAGCTGGCGGCCAGCATGCAGGCTCGTTTATCGGAGATTACCGCTGACTTAGAGCAAAAGATGCAGCGTTGGGAAAGCTTATTGCAAAGGGCTGAGGTTTAGTCCTTTTTGCTGCTAGCAATGCGCACCAGTTGCGCTCTAAGATCAGAGATTTGATCCAGTAACTGAAGCGCCAGCGCCAATCCCGGGGTATTGATTTCGAGATCCCTACTGAGGCGCACGGCGGTCTTGGTTCTGCTTAATGAATCGCCGCCAAAGCGCCAGTCCTGAGGTGATGATCCTGTTGGGCTGAGGACGCCCTCAGTAACCCATGCCATGATGAGTTCTTCGCTAGTGCTTGCCGCTTGAGATAGTTCCACAATACTCATGTGAATTTCATTCTCAACAATGGCGCCTTCAATCCAGGTGATATTCGTTTGTGTCATCTCCATCATCCCTTCAAGTGTGTTCTGGGGTTGAATTCAAAAGCTTTCTCAAATGCTTGATAAGCTTCTTTTTGAGCATCAGTATCAGCAGGCGGTGTCGCAATTATCGTAACGACATAGAGGTCCCCAGGCTCCTTGCTTGGAATGCCTTTGCCTTTGAGTCGCATCTTGCGACCTGCAATGGTATTTGCTGGAATAGTTAGCTCTAGTGTCGTGCCTGCTGGAGTGGGTACTTTTACCGTTGTACCAAGTGCCACCTCCCATGGCGCAAGTGGTAAGTCCAGATAAACATCTTTGCCATCAACTCGGTAGATCGGGTTGGGGTGGAAATCAATTTCCAGGTAGAGGTCACCCGCGCCGCCTTCACCCATACCAGGCCCGCCTTGCCCACTTAAGCGCAGATTTTGTCCGGCTTTAATTCCTTTGGGAATGCTGACATCGAGTTTGCGCTCTTGGGTGATGACATGACCGCTTGCATCCAGAGTTGGCATATGCAGAGCAATAGTTCTTTTGGCGCCGTTGTAAGCATCGGCAAGATCAATCAAAATTTTTGCGTGATGATCTTGGCCCTTAAAGTGCATGCCTTGATCTTGTCTAGAATGACCACTGCGTCCACCTTGGCGATGCTTACCTCGACCGAAAAGAGATTCAAAGAATTCACTTTGATCTCCTTCGTAGCCGCCACCCCCAAAACCACCGTCTGAGAATTCAAAACCTTCATTCCAGTTTGGCGGAGGAGTGAAGTCTTGACCACTCTTCCAGTTGCTACCCATTTGATCGTAAGCTGCGCGCTTCTCTGTATCTTTGAGCACGGCATAAGCCTCACCAACTTCTTTAAAGCGCTCTTCAGCATCTTTTTCTTTGTTGACGTCTGGATGATATTTTCGAGCTAGCTTGCGATAAGCACTTTTAATATCGGCTTCAGTGGCACCACGTGCAACACCTAGCGTTTCGTAGTAATCCTTAAATTTCATAAGCCTGCTTTAAGTCCCGATTGAGCTAATAGCATTAATTCTACAGTCCCTTAGGGATTGATTTCAGCTTCTTTTGAACAAAGAAAAAGCGGGCTCGTGGCCCGCCTGTTCTAGGTACTGCAGTGGCTGGAACTTAGCTCATCACGCCAATTTGCCAAGGTACGAACTCATAGTCCCCAAGACCCAGCAATTCACTCTTGGAGGCTTCGCCAGAGGCGGTACGTAGGAAGAGTTCAAAAATCCGCTGCCCCATCTCTTGAACTGATACCGTGCCATCTAGAATTTCTCCGCAGTTGATGTCCATGTCTTCAGTCAAACGTTGATACATGGGCGTATTGGTTGCCAATTTGATACAGGGGGCTGGCTTGGAGCCAAACATAGAACCACGCCCCGTAGTGAAAGCCACCAAATTGGCGCCACCTGCAATTTGCCCTGTTGCAGAAACCGGATCAAACCCTGGCGTATCCATAAATACAAAGCCTTTAGCAGTGACTGGCTCTGCATATTTATACACTTCCATTAATGGGCCTGTGCCACCTTTCATGGAAGAGCCGAGTGACTTTTCAAAGATATTAGCAAGACCGCCAATTTGATTTCCTGGGCTGACTTGACCATTGATCTGAACATCGCGGCCGACTGAGTATTCATCTTTCCACCAACGAATGCGCTTGATGAGTTTTTCACCAATCTCTTTTGAAGCAGCTCTGCGAGTAAGTGTATGTTCAACCCCGTAGATCTCAGGGGTCTCTGACAAGATGCCCGTACCGCCATGACGTGACAGAATATCAATAGCTGCTCCGAGTGCTGGGTTCGCTGTAATCGATGAGAATCCATCTGATCCACCACATTGCAAACCAACCATCAGGTGGCTGGCCGAAACGGTTTCTCGTTTAGCTTTATTGGCTTCTGGCAACAGCGCTTTAACGGCTTGGATGCCTGCTTCAATCGTTTTACGAGTTCCGCCAGATTCTTGCATGATGAAAGTGTGCAGATTGTGTCCTTCTTTGAGATCTTCTTGCTCCATCAAGCCCTTGAGTTGATTGCGTTCACAACCAAGACCCACGATTAAAGCAGCCGCTAGGTTAGGGTGACGTGCATAGCCTGCCATGGTGCGGCGGAGCAATTGCATTGGCTCACCACTCATTTCCATGCCACAGCCAATGTCGTGACTAAAAGCAACTACCCCATCCACATTCGGAAAATCTTTTAAGCGTTCAGGCGTAAACCAGTCAGCAATTTTGTTGACAACGGTTGCTGAACAATTCACTGTTGACAAGATGCCGATGAAGTTGCGTGTACCCACTTTGCCATTGGGACGCACATAGCCCTGGAAGCTTGCGCGCTCAGATTCTGGCAGCATTTGAGTGGGCTTGAACTCGCTAGCGTAAGCATAGTCACGATCAAATTCCCGGAACTCGGTGTTATGGCTATGCACCATCGTGCCCGGTTCAATATCAGTGTTTGCAAATCCAACGGTAACGTTGTATTTGAGAATAGGGTCGCCCTTAGCAATCTTTTTAGTGGCAATCTTATAACCAGCAGGAACCTGACTGCGGCTTGTAAAGTGTTCACTCGGCACTTCGGTCCCAATGCTGACATCAACCCGAGCAACAACAATGTTGTCATTTGGATGAAGTCGAATAATCGGGCCAGCTAATTTTTTTCCAGAAGTTTCAATCATGTTTTCTCACACTTAAATTCAAATTAAATAAATCATTCCAAGTTTTTACTCAGGCTTAACACCAGATTCTTTCACAATTGGCTCCCACTTCTTCAGCTCGCTCCGAATGTAGCCTCCCAATTGATCGGGAGTACTCAGTCTAATATCAAACCCTTGTCCTGCCAGACGCTCTTTAACTTCAGGGTTTTCTAAGGCTTTCGCAAGTTGGCTATTTAAGTAGGTAATGACGGGCTTGGGAGTTCCAGTAGGAGCTACAACTGCATAGACTAACTCCACTTCGTATCCAGGAATCGTTTCTGCAATGGTTGGTACTTCAGGCGCATTTGGAGAGCGCTTAAGGCTGGTTACGCCGATGCCAATCAATTTGCCTGTTTTAAGGTATTGAAGAACAGATGGAGTGCCAACCATTGCCAATTGCACTTGACCACCCAATACATCATTCAAGGCTGGTGCAGCGCCTTTGTAAGGCACATGGACAATCTTGACGCCTGCGAGATTATTTAAAAGTTCGCCACCCATATGCAATGGAGTGCCCGCACCAGAAGTTGCGTAATTGAGCTTTCCAGGATTTGCTTTTGCATAGGCAATCACTTCTTTTAGATTTTTAGCTGGCAATTCAGGATTGGCAACAAGCGCAAGCGAAGAGGATGCCACTAAGCTAACGGGCGCAAAATCTTTCAGAGTGCTGTAACTTAACTTGGGATACATTGCCTCATTAATTGCTTGAGTGCCTACCATCATTAGAAGTAGGGTGTAGCCATCCGCTGGAGATTTAGCAACATAGTCCGCAGCGAGGTTGGTACCAGCACCAGGTTTGTTTTCTACTAAAACAGGTTGTCCAGTTAAAACACTTAGGCGCTGTCCAATCGACCTTCCCAATACATCTGAAGGGCCTCCAGCTGCAAACGGGATGATGAGGCGAATCGGTTTATCCGGATAAGCGGCTTGCGCCTCGCCTCCCATCATGAAGGCGCTGGCAATGCCTAGCCCAATCAATGTCAGAATGGCTTTAATTCGGGGCATCAAAAAGATTCTTGTTGCATTCGCTTTCTTGGGGGATATCATTTTGTCTCCTACTTATATTATTAATTTTCTTTCACTACTTTTTACTTCATTCCATGCAAATACGTAGCGCCCAACTATATCCGCTTGAGTTGCCAATGATTAAGCCAATCAAAATGGCGGGCGAAACCATCACCCATGCACAAACTGTGTTGATTCGATTGATAGATGAAGATGGGCGCGAAGGCTGGGGTGAGGCTAGTGCCGCGCCACTGATGACTGGCGAAACCTTGGGTAGCATTGCTGCGAGCACTGAGTATTTGACTTCGAAGTTGCTGGGTAAAGAAATTGCTAATCCGGATGCCATTCAATTCTTGCAAGATCAAGTCTTGTATTCGAACGCATCTGCGAAATCTTGTTATGAAACTGCTCTCATGGATCTGTTTGCGCAAAGACAGGGAGTGCCACTTTATCAGCTGCTTGCAGGGGATCAGGTTGTTGATTCCAATGGCAGGCTGGAGATGTTGCATATGCTGGCGTCTGGCAATTTGGAGGGCGAGCTTGAGGAAGCAAACCAGTTGCGTCAACTTGGCTACCGTCAGTGGAAGATCAAAGTGGGTACTGGCAATCTTGCCAATGATGTTTTGCGAGTGCGCGAACTGAGCAAGACCCTGCGAGGTGATGTCGTTTCGGCTGACGCTAATCAAGGTTTGACGATTGAAGAGGCGCTTGCCATTGCTTATGCAGGCGTTGAGAGTGGCCTGAGTTTTTTTGAGCAGCCATACCCAAGTAGCATGATTGATGCTGCCAGTACCCTGCATCATGAGACGCGTCTCCCCTTGTGTGCCGATGAATCGATTCAATCCTTGGAGGATATTGTTGAGCTTCACGAAAAAGGTGCTGCTCAAGGAGTCAGTTTGAAGTTGATTAAGCTGGGTGGTACTCAGGCAATGGTTCGGGCAGGGCGCGAGTGCCTCAGACGTGGCATGAATATCAATTTGGCTTGCAAGGTTGCCGAGACCAGCATTTCTGCTGCGGCAACTGCTCATGTTGGCTTTGCTTTGGGTGAGATTGCATGGGGGTACAGCATGTCTAACCGCTATCTGGCCAAAGACATTTGTGAGAATCCGCTTGCCCCAATCGGTGGTGCGATTTTGATTGAGCAATTGAGTAAACCTGGTTTGGGCTATGCACCTGAGGCTAAGCACCTTGCCGAATTTGCGAGCAAGACCCTTCCCGTGCGGGAATTTAATATCTAAGTGATTGCTGATCGGGTATTGCTGCATTGCTTCCAATATTGTTCGGACAAGTTTTAGTTTTACATAACTATACCCTTAATTATTCATAATTCCATTGTCTTCCGTGGATTTGTGTTAAATTAACTTGTCCGAACAAATAAATAGGAGGAGACCTGTATGTACAACCCATTTCAGCCCGTAGAGAAGATTAAAGCCGAGGTATTCATGACGATGCCGGCTAAATTCCGTAAAAAAAGCCGCACAGGCTGGTCTGATCCAAACCGCCAGGGTGCAGAAGTTGAGTGCTTCTTAGAAGGCCCTTCTTTTGATCGCGAAGGAAATCTATGGTTCGTAGATATTCCTTTTGGCCGTATCTTCCGCATCACTCCTAAGGGTGATTGGGAGTTGGTCACTCAGTACGATGGCTGGCCTAATGGCTTGAAGTTTCACAAAGATGGCCGCGCATTCATTACTGACTACAAAGCAGGCTTGCTTTCTTTGGATCCAAAAACAGGAAAAATTGAAACCGTTCTAGGCTCAATGTATAGCGAGAACTTCAAAGGCTTGAATGATTTACATTTCGCATCCAATGGCGATTTGTATTTCACTGACCAAGGTCAAACTGGTATTGCCGATCCATCTGGCCGCGTGTTCCGCTTAAGTGCAGATGGCAAATTAGATCGTTTGGTAATTAATGTCCCAAGTCCAAACGGTATTACTTTGAATACCCAAGAAAAGCATGTATTTGTTGCGGCGACACGCTCACAACAAATTTGGCGCTTACCTTTGATGGCTGATGGTTCAGTTTCTAAAACTGGTGTAGCGATTCAGTTATCTGGCGGCGCTGCTGGTCCTGATGGTATTGAGATGGATTCTGAGAATGGCCTGTTGGTATGTCATTTGGGCGTCGGTATTTGGCGCTTTGATAACAATATGCTGCCGACCCATTTGGTGTATTCAGAAAATCCACATCACCACCATTTAGCCAACTTATGCTTTGGTGGCGACGGCAAAGATCTTTACATTACTGAATCCATGTCTGGCGATATTTTAAAAGCTCGCATGCCAGTCGCTGGTAAGAAGATGTTTGGTTTGAGCTAAGACTATCGACATGCATGAAAGACTGCTAAATCAAGAGCCTGGAATTCCTTTACATCAGGCTCTTGCAGCAACTCTTGAAGAGCAAATTCGCGAGGGGGCTTGGGCTGTAGGCTCTCCCATTCCCCCTGAAGTTGCGCTATGCAAGCTCTATAGTATTAGTCGGCATACCCTAAGGCATGCCCTAAGCACTCTGGAAGACGGCGGCCTGATCGTTCGTCGACAGGGCGCTCCAACCCGCGTGATCTCACGTCAACGTCCCAGAAAATTTACCCAAAGTTTCAACTCGCCTGCGGATATTCTGCGCTACCCAAAAGAAACCTATCGGGTTAACGAAGTAGAGGAATACGTAGAGTGTGATTCCGCTTTGGCAAGTTTATTAAAGGTGCCCGTTGGATCGTCTTGGTATCACATTGGGGCGGTTCGTAAGCAGCAAGGCTCTGATCTCACTATTGCATGGTCTGATATTTATATTCTGCCTAAATTTGCCGAGCTCACTTCTGAGCCTGACCACACGCATTCTATGGTGTACGAGCAAATCGAAAGGCGTTTTGATGTGCACATTGATCGTGCCGAGGTAGACGTTTATGCTTGCGGCGCATCACCTGAAATGGCTAAGGCCTTGGACATTCCAGAGGGAACGCCTTGTCTGGCAATTATTCGCCACTACTTTGATGCCAACGGAAGTCCTTTTGAGATTTCCGTTGCCTATCATCCTGAAAAACGATTTGTCTACAGCATGGAATTTAGAGGCTAGTTAAATCTAGGCTGTTAGTTCAAATACCAGCACTTCAGCATTTTCGCCATCCTTGATTTGGATTTGGGCTTCATCTTGAATGAGTAGTGCATCCCCGCTTGTCAATGTTTCGCCGTTCACATTCAGAGAGCCTTGAATCAAGTGAACGTAGGCTTTCAGTTTTGGATTGATCGCCAAGGTGGCAAACTCTTCGCCGTTAAATAATCCCGCGTATAACTTTGCATCGGCATGAAGCTTGACGGAATGATTGTCACCATTAGGCGAAGCTATTAGGCGAAGCTTTCCTTGCTTATCTTCTAGCGGAATCGTTTTTTGTTCATACCCAGGCGTCACTTCAAGAATACTAGGCTCAATCCAGATTTGTAAGAAGTGGGTGGTTTGGTCTTTAGCGTGATTGAACTCACTGTGGGTAACTCCAGTACCTGCGCTCATGCGCTGAACATCGCCTGGCGGAATGCCTTTGACATTGCCCATGCTGTCTTCATGAGCTAGCTCACCTGAGAGGACGTAGCTAATAATCTCCATATTACGGTGCCCATGCTTTCCAAAGCCCATTCCAGCAGCTATACGGTCCTCGTTGATGACTCGTAAATTACCCCAGCCCATGAATTTAGGGTCGTGGTATCCAGCAAAGGAGAAGGAGTGGAAGCTTTTGAGCCAGCCATGGTCAGCATAGCCACGATCTTGGGATTTTCTAAGGAAGTGCATGGTTTGATCTGTTCGCTTGTGAAAGTAAATAAGCACATTATCATTAGCTTTAGATTATTTTGCTAATAGGCAAGCCATGGCAAGCATTCATCAAAACTTAAAAGATACTGGTCTGGGTATATTAGAGGCTGCGCAAGAGTATTGGTTTGACTTCATTCAATTTATCCGTGAAGCTTGGGTTTTACTTTTATTGTTATTTACGGGCCTGGCAATTACTTGGTGGTTTATTGATCCACCACCCCCAAAGCATGTGATTCTTGCTACGGGATCGGTTGGTGGTGAGTACCAGGCTTTAGGTGAAAAGTATGCCGAGTTCTTCGCAAAGAAGCACATCACTCTCGAGCTATTACCTACAAATGGCGCCCAAGAAAATATTAACCATTTGGTCGACCGTAAAGATCCTGTGCAGGCGGCATTTGTTCAGGCTGGTGTGGCGAGTTCAAAGGGAGCTGAGGGTGTTCAATCCCTCGGCAGTATTGGTTACGAACCCATTTGGTTTTTTTATCGTGGCCCGGTCGTCAAGGAAGCTGATTTTGAAGAGTTGCATGGACGCCTAAAACATTTCGTTAATTCAAAAATAGCAGTTGGCATAGTTGGTAGCGGTACGCATGCGCAAGCCATGCACGTCTTGGAGGCTTCTGGTTTAGTTGGAGGGCCTAAGTTTGTTTATTTGCCAAATTCTCAAGCAGTTGAAGCCTTGCAAAAAGGTGAGATCGATGGCGTATTTATTGCCGATGGCATTGAGGCGTCAAATGTTCAGACTTTGCTGAAGGACCCAAGTCTGCATTTAATCAACATTAAACGTGCTGGCGCTTATGCTCATGCGCTCCCTTTTTTACATGTCTTAAAAGTTCCGGAAGGGGGGTTTAATTTAGTTCGCAACTTCCCAAACAAGGACATCACTCTTTTGGCGACGACTACTCAACTATTGATTGATGATCGTATGCATCCAGCTATCCAGTTTTTATTTTTGGAGGCTGCGAAAGAGATTAATGGTCGTGCTTCTTTTTTTGCGGAACGGGGAGAGTTCCCATCATTTAAGGGGTCCAGCTTTCCTGAAAGCCCTGTAGCAGTGCATTTTGAGGAAAAAGGTGCACCATTACTGATGGATTACTTGCCTTTTTGGTTGGCAGAGTTAGTCAATAGACTCTTTGTGGTGTTATTGCCATTCTGCGCTTTTGCCTATCCAATCTTCCTGGCTTTACCAAGTTATCGCAAGCGGCGAGTGCAGGTTCGTATTCATCGCATGTATGGTGCCTTAAAGATGTTTGAGGGAGAGTTAATCGCCTCCTACGATCCTGCAAAGCATAATGAGTACTTGGCCAAAATTGATTTAATGGAGTATGAAGCTTTAAAGCTTCAAGTCTCCAAGAGCATGTCGAGTGACTACTATGCGTTGCGCACCAGTATTGATTACGTTCGCAATTGTCTGAATCGGGGTGTACACCCCTATCAGACTATTGCTACGGAACAATTACCAAGCTAATCGCTGATACCGTTTTTGCTGGGGTATTTGTAAGAGGCGTAACGAACGACGGCATTCGCTAGCGCTAAAACCAAGATCGTAATTCCCATGAAGAGGATGGCCATATCCGCTTCATGCTTGGTATTCACCAAATCAATAATAAGACGCGTTACTGCAGTGATCGCAACATAGATGAGGAAGCGCACCGGCATATGATTGGTTTTGAAATAAATCCCCACCATGGCGCCAATTTCCAAATAGATAAATAACAAGAGCAGATCTTCGATCGACGCTGAGCCTTTATTTGCCATTCCTATAAAGGCAACACCAGCTGACCAGACTGTCGCAGCTCCGATACCGAATAGGGCAATACGATGAAAGAGGGAAACAAATAAGTTACCAATGGGAACCGTCCATTTTTCAATGGCATCTTCTAGCTTGGATGCATCCTTGGGTAAGGCAGGTGGCAGGTTCATGAAATCTCCTCATTTAATATTATTTGTCTTAGTATTAGGTATCTAGCCGAGTTAGTAAACAAAAAAGAGGCATAACAGCCTCTTTTTTATGAACTCTTGACTTCTGTCAAGCTAAGCTGTCAGCCCAGATATTGTGTGCCCAGCCCCAGGCATAGACCCCTTCTAGGGTTGAGGGGGCAGGGGATAGTCCACCGGCACCAGGAACGGCTTTAAAGGTCTTTTCAGTAGCATCATATTGATGTACGCTGGCTACATGAATGGTTTGCCTTTCATTCACAAAGCTATAGCAGGTATTGGTTAGTACTGGGGCTGGATTGACTTCCCAACCACTCAGTTCAGCAACAATCGCGGCAGCTGCAACTTTGGCATGTTGGTTGGCCATATGCCCGGATTTTGGCATCGCTGGTGCAACCTGAATAGAGTCCCCCAAGACGTGGATATCTTTACGCGCCGTTGACTCAAAATTTAAGTAATGAACGTTGACCCAACGGCCATTGGAATTTGCAAGCCCAGTGTTCACTGCAATTGCTCCGGCACTCATTGCTGGCAATATATTTAGCACATCTGCTTTGATGTCATCCTCTACTTCAATCTTTAACGTTTTTGTTTTCGCATCTACAGCGATCACATTATTTCTGGGGCGATAGTCAATCAAGCCGGGGTATTGCTCAGTCCATACTTTTTTAAACAAAGCACCTTTAGAGGTGACGTCTTGATTTGCATCCAAAATAAGCACTTTGGATTTTGGCTTGTGTTGTTTGAGGTAGTTTGCGACCTGGCATGCTCGTTCGTAAGGACCAGGGGGGCAACGATAAGGCGCCTCCGGAATGCTAATAGCAAATACGCCACCATCACGCATGGCCGCCAATTGCTTATGAAGTGCGACCGTTTCTGGGCCGGCCTTCCAGGCTTGTAGTGTCACACCCTCTTTATTTGCCTGAGCGAGACCTTCAATGCTACTCATGATGAGGCTGACACCTGGCGAGACAACCGCCTTGTCATAGGACAAGATTTTTCCTGAGGCGAGCTTAGCCGTTTTCTTATCTGGGTCGATACTCACAACACTGTCTTGTATGACTTTAATGCCGTGGCGTTTGCTTAAGCTGTCATAGGAAGAGGTGATGTCTGCCATGGTGCGAGATCCCCCAACCACAAGATTGGAGAGTGGGCACGATAAAAATGCGGCATTAGGCTCTATTAAAGTGACACGGGCAGTGTTGTTAGAAAAGAGGCGCAAATACTTTGCTGCTGTTGCACCACCGTAACCACCACCAATGACCAATATTTCTGCCTTTTGTAGGTTGGCACGAGCTTGACTAGAGAAGCCAGCCAGCCAGCCCACTCCTGCAGCACTTTGACCTAAGAAATGTCGACGATTCATATTGGCTCCTTTATTGTTTTTTGCCAAGTTGAAGGGCGATGGTTTGAAGTTGCTCATCGGTGTAGCCCTTCGTAAGTTGGGGCATGATCGTACCTTCGCGCGAACCATTTTTGTATGCTTGGAGTTGAGTCAGCATTTGTTCGCTTGTAAATGTATTGATGAGTGGGATGCTAGCGCCTACAACACCATTCCCATTTGTGCCGTGACAGTTAGCACAGGTTGCAGCTAAACCAATTTTATATAGCTGGCTTGCATTTGATATTTGGGCGATTGTAGGGTTGCTCATGAAGCCCAATCCAATGAGCATGGTCATGAAGTAAGTGAGTTTGGGATATTGATTTCTCATGGGAATACTCTTTATTTTCTCTAGTGCAATATTAATCATTACTAAGCGGTATTGAATGCACCTATCTTAAACAGTAGTCTAAGATAAAACACGATTTTGAATAGAATCATTCTTCATAAGCTCAGAACTAAAAGTGGTGAATAAGGCTATCTAGTAGGGCTTCTGGGCTTTTTGCCACTTCAGTGCTAAGCCCTTTAAACTAGGGACATGCGAAGTACTTTTTCTTACCGCAGTGCCATCCTCATCCTGCTCTTAGGCATATTCACCTATCTTTATGGGTTAGATAGTCGATTTGCCCCTAAAAACGGTGATGAGTACCCATATATGCATATTGTGCGGATGACCGCTGATTCTGGAGCTTGGTTGCCACTCCAGTCTGAGATGGATGGGATAAAGAACACCAAACCCCCGCTCTTGTTTTGGCAGGGGATTGCTAGTACTGGATGGGCTAGCCAGTGGAGCCTCTCGAGTCTTCGTTGGCCAAGCCTTGTGTATACCGCCTTGACCGCATTTTTCTTATTTCTGGCGGTGCGTCGTTTTAGTGGCAAGACGCAAACAGGGTTATTAGCTGGTTTAGTGTGGCTCTCATTTTTTGCAAGCTATCGCTATGGTCGGCCATTTTTAACTGATCCCCCTGAAGTATTTTGGCTGAGCCTACCGTTTATGGCTTTGCTGTACTGGGGTAAGTCCGCCTTTGAATCAAAATTATTCTTTCCCTTATTGTCTTCAATCTGTTTTGGTTTAGCACTACTTTCTAAATCGTTTGCTTATATCGTGCCGGCATCTTTGGCTCTGAGCCTGTACTACTGGCGTTGGCGTGAATGGAGTATTCCGAAGTTTTTGATATATGACTTCACGAAGGTTGTTTTGATTGCGGTGTTGGCCCTAGGAATCTTTGCGCTCTGGTTTGCACTCGATCCATTTCCTGAGGCAGTTTGGAAAGAATTTGTTCTTGGTGAAAATGCTGGAAAATTTGAGGCGCGCAGCTCGAACTATCTATTAGATTTTATTCGTGGTGGCGATAGTATTTGGATGTTGTTGCTGACAACGCTAGCAAATGCAGGCCTATTCTTTTTTGTTTTGATTAGCGCCCTGCGGCAGTGCTGGCGCAATCGTCGCTTTCTTTCTCTAGAAGAGAGTCTCTTACTTTTATTAGTTGCCGCTTTCCTATTGATCTTTAGCCTGCCTAGTCAGCGTTCTGGACGCTACCTTTTACCAGTCATGCCGGCCTTTGCCGCATTGATTGCGCTGTATTGGGATCGCCTACCCTTGTGGGGCTTTAGAGCTGCACTCTTATTGCAGTTCATCATTCTTTCTGCGCTGATTTGGGTGGGCGGTAATTTACAAGCATCCCACTTTTTAGGTGAGGTAGGTGCTTGGACCTACTCGAGCTGGCATTGGGCTTTAATGGTGATCAGCTTGATGGTGATCTTGGCTGGCTTGTTTAGAAAAAATCTTGTCAAGACGATTGCCTTAGCTGGATGTTTCTTGTGTTATTGCGCCTTAACAAGTAGCTTATCTCCTCTTGAGGGTGCGCTAGGGCGCTTTAATCCGGCCACTATGCAAGCTGTTCAAGATCAAGAGGTATGGATTCCTTGTGACTATCGCGCCAAAGATGAAGAGTATCGCTTGTTGTTGCCGGGCGCCAAACTACATGGTTATTTAGCTAAGGATGCTGGCAATGTGGATGCTCTAGTAAATGCCTATCCCTTGGTAGCAGTGCAGGCACCTCTTGGGCTTGCCCCGCAGATTTGTGAGACTTGCAAGATTGTTGGTGGACGCATGGAAATGCGTGCACGCCACTCTGATGAAGAAATTAAAGATATGCTGATGGGCCATATTGGTGAGCATCTGTTTGTAATGGAGTATTTGATTTCTACCCCTGTAAAAATAACTGAGCCGCAAAGCGGTAAGGATGCTTGTCGATGAGTCGTGTCATTGCCCTTTGTTTTTTATTGCTAGCCGCTGTTCTGGGTTTTTTATATATTGATAGTCGACCAGCGTGGGCGCCTTTTACTGTCTCTGCTGTGTCAGTTGTTGAGGAAGAGCAAGCTCAAAGCAGCCCAGTTAAAAAATCATCCCCAGTTAATAAACTAACCATAGCCCATCCACAATCAGATTGGTTGCCAGATACTGGCGCCGCTTCAGTACATGCTGCATCGTTAATTAGTCTGAAAGACGGTGCTATTCGAGCCTTCTGGTTTGCTGGTAGTAGAGAAGGCGCATCAGATGTGGTGATTAATAGTGCCATCTATGATTCGAAGTCTGGTGCTTGGAGTGCGCCAACTGTCGTCATGGATCGCCTTGCCGCAGAAAAAGGTCTGTCACGCTATATCGCTAAGCTAGGCAATCCAGTTCCTAGTAGGACGGCTGATGGCCGCCTGCAACTGTTTTTTGTTACGGTATCTATCGGTGGCTGGGCTGGAAGTTCAATCTCGACCATCAGTTCAGATGATGACGGGGCAACATGGGGTCGCCCACATCGTTTGATTACCTCACCCTTGACTAATCTGAGTACTTTAGTGAAATCACCCGCTATTCAGTTTGCGGATGGTCGCTTAGGTTTGCCTGCCTATCATGAGTGGATTGGTCGGTTTGGCGAGTTCTTGAGGATCGAATCTGATCAAGTGATTGATAAGCGCCGCATGAGCTCCGGGCGCAGTGCGATTCAGCCAATTGTTTTTACAGACGGCACTGAACAGGCAGCAGCATATTTCCGTCAAGCGAGAAGTGGATCTGCGCCTAAGCAAATTCCTGTGAGCGAAACGCACAATGCTGGCCAGACTTGGCAGACTATCGGCGACTTAGAAATCGCCAATCCAAATTCAGCGATTGCCGCATTGACCCTATCGAACGGCATGCGTTTATTGGTATTGAATAATCTAGAGGCGGGGCGCCATCGCTTGGTTTTGCTAATGGCCGACCCTAGCGATAAAGCTAAGCAATGGCAAGTGGTTCAAGTGCTCGAAGATGATGAAGCATTACCCGACGAGCAGCGTCGTGAGTTCTCATACCCATACTTGATCACGGGTGACGGTAGTGATGCGCATTTGGTTTACACCTGGGATAGAAAGAAAATACGCCACATGCATTTTGGATCCGCTTGGCTCGCCCAGTTACAGAGTCAATTAAAAGATCAGAAAAAAGAAGGGGAGCAATGATGGATCGTTTAATGCAAATCGTTGCCTTGATAGAGATGTCAATCAGTTGCGCCGTCATGGTGATTTGGTTGATAGAAAAAATATTCCAAGTCAGCATGCCACTGAGCGCCCGTATCATTCTCTTGATATTGTTTGGCAATCTCTTCTTTTGGCCGCTTGGCTTATTTATGGAGTTGCCCATAGCGGCTTATGTTCGCGGTGTAACGGGCGATCTGAGCATTGTTTCCATGTTATTCCTCTGGTCTACTCTATTACCTTCTAACAAGCCCAATCCCATTGCATTTAAAGTTGCAGTCGCGATTGTGGCTATTAGTTTCTATCCGCTTGCACTCGGTTTAGGAATGTTTGATCCATATGCGTGGGGGTATGGTTCGATCGGCTTTCTGATTGGAGTCTTGGTATTTACAGTCATTTGCGGTCTAGCTAACTGGAATAAAGGGGTCTGGATCATTGCGATCGCCATTATTGCCTGGACCTTTCATTGGCATGAGTCCGCTAACCTATGGGATTATTTATTGGATCCTTTCTTGGGTATCTGGGCTATTGGGTCTATCGTCAACTCGTTTCGGCTAAAGCGACGCGAGCGAGCGCAATCAGGATACTTATTTAGGGCGGGATGATAAAAACCGAGATGAATATGAAACAACTTACTCAGAAAAATACTCAAGTGTCCAAGCAACGTGCTGCATCACTTTGCTTGATGATTGCTACTGTTACTTCATTGTTAAGTGCTTGTGCTGGCAATAGCTATCCAGATCCACAAATGCCGGTCTACCCTCAGTCTTATACTCAGAGTTCAAATTACGATACAGCACCTCAAACGATTTCTTCTGAGCAATTGCAATCATTGGTTTCTCCGATTGCGCTCTATCCTGATGCATTGCTCTCACTCATGCTTCTCGCTTCCACCTACCCATTGGAAGTTGCCGAAGCTTATAACTGGAGAAGAGGCAATGCAGCGCTAAAAGGTTCTGCATTGCAGGATGCGCTTAAAGCACAATCATGGAACGATAGCGTGAAGTCCTTAATTTCTTTCCCGCAAGCTTTTAATATGATGGGTGATAAATTGCAGTGGACCCAGAACTTAGGGAATGCTTATAAGTTGCAACCCGCAGATACGATGAAGGCAGTGCAAGTCTTACGGAAGCGCGCAATTAAAGCAGGGACTCTAAAATCTAACCAGCAAATTACGGTCACTACCGATGCTAGTTCCAACGTCTTAATTGTTCCAGCAAATACACAAATAGTTTATGTTCCTAGTTATAGCCCTGATGTCGTTTATGGGCCTTGGCCATACCCTGACTACCCACCGTACCCAGCATATGACCCAGCATGGGGGGCAATGTCATTTGGCCTGGGCTTGGCAGTAGGGGATGCATTTTGGGCGACGCCTAGTTGGTCAAATGGCACGATTAATGTGAACAACACTACTACACCCAACGGTAGATCTAACCGTGGATTAATTGGTCCAAGTAGCATTCAAAATCAACAACGCTTGTTAAATGACTGGAAAAACAATGCTTCACCTCAGGATAAGCAGGCTGCTAAAGCTGCAGGCCAACGAGCAGATAGCGCTTTTCAGAAAGATGCCACCCCACAGGAGCGAGCGCAAGCCGATCGGTTAAACCAAGATGCTCGCAATGATTATCAAACCGATAAAGCGAATCCGAACACTTATCGCGAGGCCGCTCAAGAAAATGCATTACGTGATCAAGCTCGCTTTGATGGCAATCAAGATCGTTTTGCTGGTGACCGCTCCCGGGGCGGTTTTGGTGGCGGCTTCGGTGGTGGTCACATGGGTGGCTTTAGGCGTTAATCTTTATATATAGAAAAGAGTTATGAATACATTACGAATATTCTTATTGCTGATGGTATCGATCCTTTGTGTTTGCGAGAGTGCATTTGCTCAGAAAGATCTACCAGCTAACGACGCATCAACCGCTGCTTTGGTTGAGCTTTGCAAAAATCCAGATGACCAAGATGGGCGAAGCTTTTGTTTTGGCTTTGGTGAGGGGGTCTATCAGGCTTATTTAGCTCAGCAAAAGTCTGGCACAAAACCATCTATTTGTTTTTCAGAGCAAAGTGGTACTCGCGAAGAGATTTTGCAGAAGTTCTTGAGCTGGAATAAAGTAAATCCGCAGTTCAATACTGAACGCGCAGCTAAGACACTAACGCGCTTTTTTGCGGCAAACTATCCCTGCAAGTGAGTGCATGGTAGGTGGAGGATGGCAAGAAGGGCGGAAACAAAAAAGCCAGCGTGAGCTGGCCTTTTTATTGGTACTAGAGAGAATGCTTAATCAGCATACGCACCAGCTTTACGAATCACTGGACCCCATTTATTGATTTCAGATTCTAGATGGTTCTTGAGTCCAGCAGGCGTTGCTTTGCTTGGTGGAACAATCTCAATATTAGACTCTGCTAAACGTGTCTTCACTTCTGGATCATTTAAAGCGGCATTGAGCGCTTTGTTGATTTTTGCAAGCACAGCCGGTGGAGTACCTTTTGATACATACATACCATGCCAAACTTTGACATCAAATCCTTTGAGGCCTTGCTCATCCAATGTAGGAATATTTGGTAGGGCTGATAAGCGCTTCGGTGTTGTTACGCCGTAGGTCTTGACTAAACCATCTCTAATGTAGGGAACAGTTTGTGTTGTTTGATCGCACAGCAGGTCAACTTGACCGCCCAATAAATCCGTTAGAGCTGGGCCTGTGCCTTTGTAGGGCACGGTAGTCAATTCCACGCCTTCGCGGGACATGAACAGCAAACCGCAGAGCTGTGAAACCGCGCCAGGACCGGCATTCGCCAAAGTCACTTTATCTTTATTGGCCTTGATATAAACCTCAAGCTCTTTAAAGTTGTTAGGCGGGAAGTTCTTGCGACCTAAGAGCACCATCGGTACGTCAACTACTTGACCAATGTATTCAAAATCGGTCATTGGATCAAATTGGAGTTTCTTATACAAGGCTGGCGCTGTAGCCATACCCATGTGGTGAATAAAAACGGTGTAGCCATCTGGAGCAGACCGAGCAACACGCGTTGCAGCAATCGTTCCGCCTGCACCAACTGTGTTTTCAACGATGACTGTTTGCCCCAAGGATTTACCCATTGGAATGGCAATGAGTCGAGCCACCGCGTCGGTAGGTCCACCGGCGGCAAATGGTACGACTAGCGTTACCGGCTTATTTGGATAGGGATCAGCTGCAAGAGCAGATCCAATAAAGGAGGAGGCGAGTAGGGCGCCTAGTCCTGCCAATATGGATGTACGTAATTTCATGGTTTTCTCCGTCTAAATTCTATAAATCGAATGACTTGTTTGAATATATTTATATGCAGGTTTGATTTTGCCAGCATTCTTGACTTGGCTGATTAGTGTTTACCAGCAATTGCAAGGGTTCTTTGGGCTAAAAGTACCACTGGGCGATCAATCATGCGGCCATCTAACTTGATTGCACCACCTTTAGAGGCTTGATCGGCCTCTATCACCCGCTTAGCCCAAGATACCTCTTCCTCACTTGGCATAAAGGCAGTCTTGACTGGGGCCACCTGTTTAGGGTGAATACAGAGTTTGGCGCCAAAGCCCAGCCGTTTAGCCCGCTGAGCATCAGCCTGAATGCGCTCAATATCATCGGTAGATGTAGTCACGCCATCAATCGGCGGAGCAATTTGGGCTAGCCGCGAAGCTAAAACGATTTGGTAGCGTGCGATTTGTAGTTCGGTTTCTTGGGGATCGCAAACCATTCCAAGATCAGCCTGTAAATCAATATTGCCCAGAGCAAGTCGAAGCACCTGGTTTGAGTTAGCTAGCTCTTTGAGTTTATCTAGCCCAATCGCAGTTTCAATCATGGGTACGATGGCCGTATTTGGCAAGATTTGTGCAGCCCCATTAATTTGATCGAGAGATTCACTTTTCGGGATTAATAAGCAAGCAATATTGAGCTCTTGTGCCAATATTAGATCCGCTGCATAAAATTTTGTGCCAGGTGAGTTTGACCTCAGAACTAAACGCTTCTTTTGTTCGGCTGTAAATTGAGGCCAGGCTGCACGAATGGCGCTACGCGCATGTTCTTTTTCATCTTCTGGCACAGCATCTTCTAAATCCAGAATGACGGCGTCAGCGCCACTATCCAAGGCTTTTGCAAAACGCTCTGGACGTGTGCCAGGAACAAATAAGAAGTTGCTACTAAAGCCAAGAGGTGTGTCGAGTGGGTTCATGAAATAGAGAAAAAATGAAATACGTAAATGAAATGTATCAATTAATTGCGTGGCAGTAAGAAGCCTATCTTGGACTGTTTACGAACATTCCACAAGAGCTCAATGGCTTTACTCATTTCTGCTGCGCTGGCGCCACCGCTAAATGCAGCAAGACGCATGGCTTTATCGGTAATCTCAGTGCGACTGAGCGTATTGCCTGGATCGCCTTTTGGTTCATCGACTCGACCATCTAGGATTTGGCCATTATGAAGATGTACTTTGACCTTACCAATCCAGCGTTGCGGGTAAGCGCTATCCACTTCAGGATCCAAAGTCATCGTCACACGATCTCGGAATAGACAAATAGCATCATCATGAAAATGTTGATCGAACTCTTGTAAGCCAGCAAATTGATAGTGTGCAATGAGCGCCAATACCGTTCCCATTGAAAACTTGGATTGATGAACGGTGGCTGGATCGGTCACTGGTCCCAAGACATCAATCGCCCCTTGGTGAACTAAAGTTTCTACTTTCGCTATATCACTAGGCTTGAGTTTATTTGCGAGCATGACTTGCAGCAAGGCATCCGCTGCAGGGTGAGTATGACGACAAGAGGCGTGATATTTAAAACTGGTTTCAGCAATAGCCCAGCGTATGCCAAGACCATCCACTAGCTTGCTTGGGTCTGAGTCGCTTGACATCCCGGCCGCCATACCTTGCTTACCCTCCATGATGTGTTGAGCGCCAGTAAATCCTGCTTGTGCAATATAGGCAGACATCAAGCCAGTAGAAGCCGCATGCGCAGTGTGTAATTGTTTTGAATCTGCAGCATCTCGTAAGAATTCCCAAAGACCGGCAGACTGAGTGCCAGCCGAACCAAAGGCATGGAGCATTTGTTCGGGGTTCAGTTTCAGGAGATGGCCAACTGTCGCAGCGGCTGCAAGCGTGCCGGCAGTGCCAGTGGTGTGAAACACTTTGTAGTGTGAGCGACCCAAGAATTCGCCAACGCGAATACCGACTTCATAACCCGCAACTGCAGCAGTGAGCATTTCTTCACCAGATGCACCAAGCGCTTGCGCACAAGCTAAAGCAGGCGGAAACACTACGGTAGCGGGGTGAAAGACTGAGCCGTTATGGACATCGTCCTGTTCAGCAACATGTGATGCTGCGGCGTTAGCCATGGCTGCTAGAAATGGACTTGAGCTTGCACGAGAAATCAATACTTCAGATGGGCCAACATGGGAACTATCGTAGCCACTCATGTTTTGTGCAAATTGCGCAATGATCTCAACAGGACGCGAGCCCTTACCAGCAATCGCCGAACCAAACCAATCTACTAATAAGTCTTCTGCACGCGCAATGACATCATTTGGAATGTCAGCAATCTTTAGATTGGCGGCAAAGTTAGCTAGCTCTTTGGATAAATGGGGTGTCGACATAAAGGGCGCCTGTTCTCGTTAAGCTAACACTGCGGTTGCTTGCATTGTGAGCCAACCCTCGTGATCTTGGGCCCAGATAGAAATCATCTTACCGCTAGGATCTTTTTCGAGATCGGGCTTGGCACTTACTTTGAAGATGTTGATATCAAAGGTGGGGCGGATGGCACGGAATTCAAAACTCTTGAGCTTGCATCCCGGAATACTTTGGCGTACGAGGTCAACCAACAAGGTTGCAATCAGTGGCCCGTGAACTATGAGACCTGGGTAACCCTCAACTTCAGTCACGTACTGGCGATCGTAATGAATGCGATGGCCGTTAAAGGTGAGTGCTGAGTAGCGGAATAACAAAACATCATCCGGTGTAATGGTCTTAGACCATTTGGCATCACTTGGCGCTGGTGTTGGTGCCACGGGCTTGTCATCTGGTCCAGGCGCATCGCGGTACACAATGTCATGTTCTTCAATGAGGGCTAAACCATTTTGGTTGGAGATCTCATGTTTGACTAAAACAAAAATCAGATCACCGGTGCGACCCGCTTTATGGGTAACAGATTCAATTTTAGAAACCCGTTTGATCTCATCACCAACAGAAAGCGGCGCCAGCCATTGCACGCGACTACCAGCCCACATGCGACGGGGTAGGGGAACTGGAGGCAAAAAGCCACCGCGTTTAGGGTGACCATCGGGCCCAATTTCAGATTGGCGAGCATGCGGTAAAAAGTACAGCCAGTGCCACAGTTCAGGCAAGAAGCTACCTTTGCTTGGCGCAGGATCTGGACGATCTAAGGTGGCCGAGAGTGCTCTGACTGGCGCTGCTGTGACAGTGTCTTCAAGAGACTCCGTTTTGCCGAGCCATTCTTGGAGGTGGGTGATGGTCTGAGGTTCGATTCGCATAACTTCCATTATGCCAATCTTGAGCTACTTAGGCGCCAAGTAATATGGAGCTGAGATAGGCTAAGAGCCCCGCCAAAGCAGAGCCTGCCAATACCGTGATAACCCCTTTTTGGTACTTGAAAAGTGCAAGGGCTGCCAATAGGCAGATCACCATCGAGATCCAAGAAATTGAACCTCCTAGGCCATGTGGCAGAAATACGTGATACGCAAAAAATAGACCTAGATTGGCGATCACACCAACCACTGCTGCAGTAATTGCAGTGAGGGGTGCAGTGAAACTGACATTGCCATGGGTCGACTCAATCAGCGGGCCACCAACCAAAATAAAAAAGAAGGAGGGTAGAAAGGTGAACCATGTTGCTACGCACGCACCAAGAGCGCCAAACCAAAATGGATTTGCATTACCAATCAGATGTTGGATATGGCCAGCCAAATAACCTACAAAGGCAACCACCATGATTAATGGGCCGGGAGTTGTTTCTCCTAGTGCCAGACCATCCATCATTTGGCCTGCGCTAAGCCATTGAAATTGATCGACGGCACCTTGATAGACGTAAGGCAGTACAGCATAGGCGCCACCAAAAGTGAGGAAGGCGGCCTTGGTGAAGAACCAAGCTATTTGTGGATAAAGTGTTTTCCATCCAAACAGAGCCGCAAGACTTGCTATTGGAATGATCCAGAAGAGCGCAGCAACGGCTGAATGCTTGATGGTTTTCTGAATATTAAATTGTGCGTGCTCTGGCGTGGGCGTGTTGTCGTCAATGATGGCAGGAAGATGCTCAACAACTCCGCTTGAACCATGACTACTTTTTTGTTGAAAATATTGTGGGTATTTCTTGCCACCCCAAATTCCGATCAATGCTGCTATGACAACAATGATTGGGAAGGCTACATTCAGAATAAAGATGGCTAGAAAAGATCCCAGCGCGATCCAGCGTAAAGCTTGATTGTGAATAGTGCGCTTACCAATGCGCACGGCAGCATGGATGACGATCGCCGTTACTGCAGGTTTAATACCAAAGAAGATGGCTGCAATCCAAGGTACTTGCCCAAAAGTCAGATACACCCATGACAAGCCAATCAAAATAAACAGTGATGGCAAGACGAATAAAGTACCCGCCAAGATCCCACCCCAACTGCGATGCATGAGCCAGCCAATATAAGTAACTAGCTGTTGCGCCTCAGGACCTGGAAGCAGCATGCAGTAATTGAGCGCATGTAAAAAGCGCCGCTCAGAAATCCAGCGACGCTTTTCAACTAGCTCTTGATGCAGGACCGAGATTTGTCCTGCGGGGCCGCCAAAACTAATGAATCCTAATTTTGCCCAGAACTTTAAAGCTTCTGTAAGGGGAATTGGATTTTGTTTGACTTGCCCAGGATTCAACTTACTCGCCCATACCGACCGCTACTTGGCTAAAGCCATTGTCGACATAAATGATTTCAGCAGTAATGGCACTAGCTAAATCTGAAAGTAAGAATGAAGCTGCATTTCCAACTTCCTCAATCGTGACGTTGCGACGTAAAGGGGCAGCATTTTCAAAGCCACTTAAGAGCTTGCTGAAATCTTTAATGCCTGAAGCGGCTAAGGTCTTGATGGGGCCTGCAGAAATGCCGTTTACACGTATGCCTTTAGGGCCCAATGAGGTTGCAAGGTAGCGAACAGAAGCTTCTAGTGAGGCCTTTGCAAGACCCATCGTGTTGTAGTGGGGGACGGTGCGCATTGCTCCAAGATAGGTCAAGGTTAACAATGAAGAGTTTTCTCTGAGCATCGGCAGTGCTGCTTTGGCCATCGCTGGGAAGCTATATGCAGAAATGTCATGGGCAATACGGTAAGCCTCGCGAGTAAATCCATCCAAGAAATCACCGGCAATTGCCTCCCGTGGGGCAAAACCAATGGCATGGACTAAGCCATCGAGCTGTGGCCATACTTTGGCCAAATCGGTAAATACAGCCTCAATTTGCTCGTCGCTACCGACATCACAGTCAAAAATGAGCTCTGAATTGAATTCTTTGGCGAAATCTATGGTGCGCTCTTTAAAACGCTCTCCTACATAGGTAAAGGCTAATTCAGCCCCTTCACGGTGGCAGGCTTTAGCGATGCCATACGCAATGGAGCGGTTAGAAAGGAGGCCGGTAATCAGAATTTTTTTGCCGGAGAGAAAGCCCATGATGTGTCCTTTGATTCAAATAAGATTTGCTAACTACAATTGTTGCATATATGTCCATCCACATCCCCTTCCGTCAAATTACCTGCTTTTTGCTGCTAGCCCTACTGGCTGGGGTGCAGGCCAATACAGCACAGGCCGGACAGGGCATTTCTCAATATGGCAAACCCAAATATGCCGATGGATTTAGCCACTTTGACTATGTAAATCCCAATGCCCCTAGGGGTGGAACCCTGACTTTGCCCAATCCTGGACAAAGAACCAGTTTTGACAAATTCAATCCCTTTACCTTGCGAGGTATTCCTGCGCCTGGGATCGAGCTGATGTTTGAATCCCTGGCTGAAGGTAGCGCTGATGAAGTTTCCAGTGTTTATGGCTTGCTCGCGGAGGATATTGCAGTGGCAGCGGATCACAAATCAGTCATCTTTCGGATACGTGAAGGGGCAAAGTTCTCTGATGGCAGCCCAGTTCTAGCTGCCGATGTCAAACATAGTTTTGATGTCTTAATGAGTGGACAAGCGCACCCACGCTACAAAACAACCTTTGGTGATATCAAGCAAGCCGTGGTTCTATCTGCTCGCGAGGTACGCTTCGATTTTAAAAATACGAACACTGAACTGCCTATCTTGGCAGGAACATTGCCCATCTTTTCTCACAACTGGGGCAAGAAGGCGGATGGCTCAATGATGCCGTTTGATCAGATGGCCTTTGAAACACCGATTGGCAGTGGCCCTTATTTAATTGAGTCGTTCAAGGCTGGCAAATCCATTACCTATAAAAGAAATCCCAATTATTGGGCCGATCATTTGGGTAAGCCTTTAAATATTCGCGTTGGTTTTTATAACTTTGATCGCGTGCTGTACAAACTTTACAGTGATGATGCTGTGCGGCTCGAAGCATTTAAGGCGGGTGAGTTTGATGCCTTGGTTGAGTATCGCGCGAAGATTTGGGCTAAAGGGTATGTGGGCACAAAGTTCAATGACGGCACTTTATTCAAGAAGGCTTTCCTCAATCACAATGGCGCCGGTATGCAAGGCTTCGCCATGAATCTGCGTCGCCCTATTTTTCAGGATCCGCGCGTGCGACAAGCAGTGGGGTATGCACTTGATTTTGAGTGGCTCAATCGCCAAATCTTTTTTGATCAATATGGCCGTATTAATAGTTACTTCACTAATAGTGATTTGAGTGCAAACTTTGATGGCCCACGCAAACCTACTGAAGCAGAGTTGAAATTACTCAAACCTTTAAAAGCGAAATACCCTCAGTGGGTACCAGATGCTGCCTTTGGCCCAATGCCACCTGCGCCGTCTACAACACCTCCAGGTAGCTTGCGTCAAAACTTGCGTAAGGCTAGAGCCTTACTGGCTGAGGCAGGCTGGCAATATCGTGATGGCGCATTACGCAATATTCAGGGTGAGCCATTTCGCTTTGAGATGGTTGAGGATGGACCATTCTTTTTAAGAGTGATTTCTGCGTATGTGCGTAATCTTGAAAAGCTAGGCATCCAGGTGGATGTGAGAACCAGCGACTTTGCACTCCATCAAAAGCGCATGAATGAGTATGACTTTGATATGACCACGATTCGCTTTCAGGACTCTCAAAATCCCGGTAGTGAATTATGGGATCGCTTTGGTAGTCAGGCTGCTAAAGAAAAAGGTTCTGATAATGTTATTGGAATTCAGTCGCCCGTAGTAGATGCTTTGGTTGAGGAGATTACCAAAGCAAAGAATCGTGATGAGCTGCGTGCAGCTACCCGTTCTTTAGATCGTGTGCTGTGGAATAGTTACTTTGTTGTACCGCAGTGGTACAACCCAACGCATCGTGTAGCGTATCGTAAAGAAATGCGCTATCCCGAGCCTCCTTTGTATTATTCAGCAGAGGCCTGGATCATGCAAAACTGGTGGAAAGAGGGATCTCAATAATGCAAGGACAAATGCGCTCCTACATTTTTAAGCGTCTGCTCTTAATGATCCCAACCTTGTTGGGTGTTTTAACCTTGACCTTTGCCGTGGTGCAATTTGTACCTGGTGGTCCAGTAGAGCAAATGGTTCTGGAATTGAAGGGTAAAGGCAATGCCTCAGTAGGGGGCTCAGAGTCTTCTGGTGCTGGCGCTACCTATCGCGGCCGACAAGGTGTTGATGCTCAGCGCTTAGAAGAAGTGAAAGCACTCTATGGGTTTGATAAGCCACCACTTGAACGGTATTTCATGATGCTGGGACGCTTTGCAACATTTGATTTGGGGCAGAGTTATTACCAACATGAAAGCGTCTGGCGTTTAGTGGTGTCTAAGTTGCCGGTTTCGATCAGTATTGGTTTGTGGACCTTCTTCATTACGTATTTGGTCTCTATTCCGCTAGGGATAGCCAAGGCAGTTCGCGATGGATCTCGTTTTGATGCTGTGACCAGCAGCATGATCTTGGTGGGTTATGCCATACCGGGATTTGTGTTGGGCGTGCTCTTACTAGTGTTGTTTGGCGGTGGTAGTTTCTTACAAATATTTCCTTTGCGAGGACTGACCTCTGATAACTGGAGTGATCTCAGTTTGATGGGTAAAGTGATGGATTATTTGTGGCACTTGGTGCTGCCCATTACGGCATCTGTCCTTGGCAGTTTTGCTGTCGTCACCATGTTGACAAAGAATTCTTTCTTGGAAGAAATCCGCAAGCAGTATGTATTGACTGCCAGAGCAAAGGGCTTGACCGAGAAACAAGTGCTTTGGAAGCATGTGTTCCGCAATGCCTTATTGCCTTTGGTGACAGGATTCCCAGCCGCATTCATTGGTGCTTTCTTTACTGGCTCATTATTGATTGAGACCTTGTTCTCATTGGATGGCTTAGGTTTGCTGTCGTATGAGTCAGTGATGCGTCGCGACTACCCCGTGGTGTTTGGTACTTTGTATTTATTCACCTTGATTGGTTTATTCACCAAGCTCATTTCTGATCTTTGCTATGTCTATGTCGATCCGCGCATTCAGTTTGGTGCTGGGGGTGGTTCATGAGTCGTTGGCAGCGCTTTAAGGCTAGCCGTACAGGCTATGTGAGCTTATGGGTCTTTATGACTCTGTTTGGTTTAAGCATGTGCGCCGAATTGATTGCCAACGACAAGCCTTGGATTGTTCGCTATGAAGGCCACTTCTATTTTCCGATTGCTCACAACCAAGCGGAAACTGTTTTTGGTGGGGACTTTGCAACCCCGACAGATTTTTTAGATCCTGATATTCGTCGGAACATTACGAGTAACGGTAATTGGGCGATTTATCCACCAATTCAATATAGCTACGAAACACTCAATTACTTTTCACAAGTGCCTAACCCTGCGCCACCTTCTTGGGATAACTGGCTTGGCACTGATGATCGTGGGCGCGATGTCTTGGCGCGCTTAATTTATGGTTTTCGTCTATCGATTTTGTTTGGTCTGGCGCTCACCATTGTTGGTGTTAGCGTCGGCATTATCACGGGCTCCTTAATGGGTTTCTTTGGGGGCAAGTTTGATTTGATTTCGCAGCGCTTGATTGAAATTTGGTCGGCCATGCCAGAGCTCTATCTCTTAATTATTTTTGCTTCCATTTTTAACCCCAGTATTTGGCTGCTCATTATTTTGTTGGCTGCCTTTGGCTGGATGGGTTTATCGGATTATGTGCGCGCTGAGTTTTTACGCAATCGCGCCTTGGAATATGTTCGAGCAGCTAGAGCATTGGGTTTAACGAATGTGCAAATCATGCGGCGTCATATTCTTCCCAATAGCTTGACGCCAGTCATTACTTTTTTACCTTTCCGAATGAGTGCGGCCATTCTGTCGTTGACGAGCTTAGATTTCTTGGGCCTAGGTGTACCCCCGGGAACACCGAGTTTGGGGGAGTTACTTTCTCAAGGTAAGGGCAATTTAGATGCTTGGTGGATTTCACTTTCTACTTTTGTTGTTTTGGTCGCCACCCTATTGCTATTAACTTTCATGGGTGAGGCTTTACGGGATGCATTTGATTCTCGTAAATCAGGCTTGATGAGTGGAGGGCGCTCATGAGTTCAACTCCTAAGTCATTTAACCCATTGTTGCGTTATGAGGATCTATGCATTTCCTTTGGATCTGGACGCCGTGAGAAGTTTGCCGTTCATCATCTTGATTTAGAAATCGGCGTTGGTGAACGTGTCGCTTTAGTCGGTGAATCGGGTTCAGGAAAAACCTTAACAGCACTAGCACCATTGCGATTGGAGCCAGAGGGTGCCAAAGTCACTGGCCGGATTTGGTGGAGCGGCAAAGAGGATGTGAATAAACAGACTTCGAGAACACCGATCGACCTGCTAGCTTTACCGATCCAGGATATTCGTGAGATACGTGGCCGTGAGATTGCCATGGTGTTTCAGGAGCCAATGACTGCACTCAATCCATTGTTCACTGTTGGCAATCAAATTGTCGAAGCAGTGCAGGTCTATCAGCCACTGATCTCTAAAGCAGATTGCATGTCAGCTGCAATTGAACTGCTGAAGAAGACTGGTATACCTGAGCCAGAAACCCGTTTTCATTCTTACCCCCACCAGCTCTCTGGCGGTCAACGACAGCGCGCCATGATTGCGATGGCCTTAGCTTGTAAACCGCGTCTCTTGATTGCGGATGAACCCACCACTGCTTTAGATGTGAGTCTGCGTTTACAAATCTTGGACCTCTTAAAAGAATTGCAAGAAGAGGCAAAAGATGATGGCGGCATGGGCATCTTGCTCATTACCCATGATCTCAATTTAGTGAAACATTTCGCACATCGGGTTGCAGTGTTAAATCAAGGCAATCTCATGGAAGTGGGGACAACCAAACAGGTCTTTGAGCGACCTGAAGATCCTTACACACGTGCTTTAGTCAATAGTCAGCCTGTGCGCGAGATCGCGCCGGTGATGCCCTTAGCCCCGGTACTGCTAAAGACCGATAACTTGTCGGTTTCTTATCCAGCTACCCAAGCAGCCTCCTGGTTTAAGAAGCAGCCTCGCCACCAAGTATTGCGTAAGGTCAATTTTGAATTAAAACAAGGTCAGACTATTGGGGTCATTGGCGAATCAGGCTCTGGTAAAACGACTTTAGGTATGGCCGTGCTTGGATTGCTTGGCGACTCTATGGCAGAGGTCACTGGTGATGTCGATGTTCTCGGTAATGATTGGCAAAAATTAAAGTCTGTCGAGCGGCGTGCATTGCGCTCCAGTTTGCAGGTGATCTTTCAAGATCCATTTGGCTCACTCTCCCCGCGGATGAATGTGATGCAAATTATTTCCGAAGGTTTAGATGTGCATTTTCCGAATCTGTCTGTTACCGAGCGTGAGTCCAGAGTTTTGGATATGTTGCGAGAAGTGGGTTTAGATCGGGCGGCATTAACCCGCTATCCCCATGAGTTTTCTGGTGGGCAAAGACAGCGGATCGCGATTGCTCGTGCACTGATTTTGCGTCCTCAGATTTTAGTTTTAGATGAGCCGACCTCCGCCTTGGATGTTTCCATTCAAAAACAGGTTCTGGCTTTATTGAGTGAACTCCAGAAAAAATACAACTTGGCCTACCTCATGATTAGCCATGATTTAGCAGTGATCCGCGCTATGTCGCATGAGGTAATGGTGCTCAAAGGCGGCAAAGTAGTGGAGTTTGGCGAGACCGAGGCCTTGATCAAAAATCCTCGGCAGGTGTATACAAAAGAGCTTTTTACAGCCGCTGAGCTGACTTAAGTTGCCCCATAGCCGGTCCAAATTGGTGCATATGCCCTTGATTGGCGCAAAAAATCTTTTATAAACAAGATGTTAGCCCTAGAGTGAAGTCTTGGTTAATGAGAGGTTCTTTGTTAAACTAGTCCGATGTCACTCAAAAAAGCACCACTTTCTTTGTCTCTAACCACGCTTGTGCGCTTTGGCCTCATATTGGGCTGTGCTTTTTCGTTTTCTGTGACCCAGGCGGCGGATGTTGCACAAGATGCTCCCGTTGAGATTTCTAAAGATGCTCCAAAAGAAAGCATGTTCCAAGCAGGTAAGTCTTACTTTGCTCGCGTGTCGGATCGCTTGGTAGATTCCGTATCCGGAAAAACTGAGGAGTTAATTAATCAAGCGATGGTGGTGATTGGTGTGCGCTATCGCTGGGATACTGAATTGCCACAATCCGGTTTGGATGGCAGCAGTTTCGTTGGCTATGTGTTTAAAGATAAGTTGGGATTCTTGTTGCCGCGTAAGTCGACTCAAATGAGTCGTGTTGGCAAACCCATTAATCGTGAAGAGTTGCAACCAGGCGACTTAGTCTTTTTCAATACCATGCGCTTAACTTTTTCTCATGTCGGCATTTATGTCGGTGACAACAAATTTATTCACTCCCCATCTAAGGGTGCGAGTGTGCGCGTTGATGACTTAGGCAGCTTGTATTGGGATAAACGTTTTGATGGCGCTCGTCGCCTAGACGGTAGTGACAACCTTGGTGATCAAGAGCGTCAAGACCTACTCAATGAGGTCAAGAACCTCAAGCGTAAGTCGCGTAGCCTTTAAAAGGTCTTATACCTTCAGTTTTTCTTTGATCAGTGCCATCTGCGCTTGTGCTGCGGCTTCTCCAGCTAGGATTGCAGCATTTCTGGATTTGAAGTCACTGCCACCCATTTGTTTGAGTTGGGGCTGAATCACAATATCGGCAGTTTTTAACTCATGCTCATTAATACTTCTTTGCATGATCGAGATAGTTTGTTGCAGGATTCCAAAAGTTCCGCTGGCATCTTGATGAACGGGCTCTGAAGAAATGTTCACGGCGATGACTAGAGTAGCACCCATTTGTCTTGCATAACTAACCGGCACTGGCGCAACCAATCCGCCATCAACATATTCTTTGCCGCTAATCACTGCCGGCTGAAATACGCCCGGCACACTACAGGAGGCCCGCACTGCTAAGCCGGTATTGCCAGTTCTAAATAAAACACCTTTGCCAGATTGGAGTTCAGTTGCCACAATTCCTAATGGAATGCGCATTTGTTCAATCGATTTATTTTGTACTTCGCGGTTCACCATGTTTTGCAGGGCATCACCTTTGATCAGTCCGCCAAAGCGACCGGCAAAAGGCAGACCCCAATCCGCAATAGTGGCTTCATCTAAATTCAGAGCAAGTCGATTGAGATCGTTGCCAGTGGCACCAGAAGCCAATAGGGCGGCAATCACACTGCCAGCACTGCTACCAACGACAATATCTGGATGAATTCCTTGGGCCTCAAGCGCCTTAATCACACCAACATGGGCAAACCCGCGCGCAGCACCTGCCCCTAGAACAAGGCCGATAACAGGCTTGTGACCAGTAAATACCCCGCAAGAACTCAGGCTAGCACTGCCTGCAAGAGCCCCTAGACCTAGGCTGAGATTCAAAAAATGGCGTCTTTTTGTGAGGTCGGTGGCGGATATAGGGGTTTTAGGTGGAAATTGGCGCATATAGCTATTGTATTGAGCCTACCCTATAATGGGTTCACGGTGAACGAAGATAAATCGTTTCAGCGCGGACGGCCCCCCCAATCAGAATTAAAGAGACGGAATGTCCGTAGTAGCTAGATAACACCACAAACCCATTATTGAAATACATTATTAAAGTCTAATCAGGATATTGCCTGATAGCCCGAATTTTATGGATGATCACCACAAGCGCGTAATTGAAACAGCTCTCCTGTGCGCGCAGGAGCCACTCACTGTTACTGATATCACCCGATTATTTACGGAAGATGTTGTTGGTGCAGAGATAGAAGATGTTTTATTGGATCTTCAGCAAGAATGGCACGACAAAGGCATGGAGCTAGTGCACATCGCTACAGGCTGGCGTTTTCAGAGTCGTTTGTCGATGCGCGAATACTTAGATCGCTTAACACCAGAAAAGCCGCCAAAATATTCTCGTGCCGTGATGGAAACCTTAGCAATCATTGCTTACCGTCAACCAGTAACGCGTGGTGAGATTGAAGAGATCCGTGGTGTTGCTGTGAGTAGTAACGTCATGAAGCAATTGGAAGATCGTGGTTGGGTTGAAGTGATTGGCCATAAAGAAACGATCGGTCGCCCTGGTCTATATGCCACTACCAAACAATTCTTAGATGATTTGAGTTTGACTAACTTGCAAAGTTTGCCAATCCTTGAAGACTCTGCGCCGATGGCTGCTGCTGAGCAATTGGGGCAAGCGGTCATGGAGTTTGATCCTACTGCTACTGTCGAGACAGTGGTTGAGCTGGATGAGAACGGTCAAGAGATTATTCAAATCGACTTTGAAGAAACTATCCAAGAAGTAATAGAAGAAGCAAGTACAGAAACAACAGAAGTAATAGAAGAGGTTCCCCCTGAGTCTGAAGACAAAACAGACGAAACAAAATAATGATTAATGACAAGCTCTAACGAAAACGATTCATCCCCAGTAGTTCCTTCATCGGCAAGCCCGACTAATACTGAGACAAGCCCATCAAACAATGATGGCGCTGCTCCTCAAGGTCGCGAGGGTGGTGAACGTCGTCCACGTCGCACCGGTACTGGCAAACATCCCTTTAATAAGAAGCGCCCCTTCAACAAGGACAAGCCTCGTAGAGAAGGCGGCGATACCAATGGTCCTCGAGAAGGTGGCGGCAATCAGTCAGCAAAATTAGCTCCTAATCCCGCTGAGAGTGAGGCTTTGTTTGCTTCAGTAGTATCCGGTGAGTTCGATGCTGCTTTGGATGCTCCAGAAGCGCTTGAAACAAAAAATCCCGATGGCGTGAATGAGAATGAGGTTTCTCATCAGACCGGTGCCGAGCGTCGTGCTCAGCGTGTGCGTCACGACGAAGATGCGGATATGCCTAGCGATGATGAGATGAGTAGTTTGCAATTTGCAAACGTGGATGACTTGCCTCTGAGTTTGCGTGATGAAGTTTGGTCGGATTTAGATGGTTTAGATGATGATGCTGATGATGAAGATACCGTTAAGCTTCATAAAGTATTAGCCGATGTTGGCATGGGCTCACGCCGCGACATGGAAGATTTAATCATTCAAGGTCGTGTATCGGTGAACGGTTTACCTGCTCATATTGGGCAGCGTATTGGACCGACAGATCAAGTGCGCATTAACGGCAAGCAAGTCCACCGCAAGATTCAGACTAAGCCGCCACGTGTAATCATGTATCACAAGCCTTCTGGTGAAATCGTGAGTCAGTCCGATCCAGAAGGACGTCCAACCGTATTTGATCGTTTGCCTAAGCCGCGCCAAGGTCGCTGGATTGCAGTAGGTCGCTTGGACTTCAATACTGAAGGCTTACTCTTGTTTACCACTTCAGGTGAATTAGCAAATCGCTTAATGCATCCCCGTTATGGTGTCGAGCGTGAATACGCTGTGCGTATTTTGGGTGAATTGAGTCAAGAAAATACTGCGCAACTCAAGAGCGGTATTCAGCTTGATGATGGCCAAGCACGTTTCCTGCGCTTAGCTATGGGTGGTGGTGATGGTGCTAATCGTTGGTATCAGGTTGCTTTAACAGAAGGCCGTAATCGTGAAGTGCGCCGCATGTTTGAGGCGGTTGGTCACGTTGTTTCTCGTTTGATCCGTACCCGTTATGGCATGTTCTTATTGCCTCCACGTCTGCGTCGTGGCAAATGGGAAGAAGTTTCTCCCGATGGCGTTGCAAACCTCATGAAATCTGCAGGCTTAAAAGTGCCTCAGGCTCAAGATAGGGGTCGTCCAGGTCCTGGCTCACATGGTCGCGATCGTCATACAGGTGTGGCCGGAGAAGATTTCCAGCCTGATCCAATGCAAACCTCAGTGTCTTATTGGGGTTCGCGCGATGCTTTGACGATGGCTGATGGCCATAATGGCCTGACTCATCAAGGTAGGGGTGGTAAACCTGCTGGTGGTGGCTCAGCTGAGGGGCGCGGTCCTTTCCGGGGTCGTACTCAAGGCGGTAGACCAGGTCAGGGCAGTGGCCAAGGCGGTAGAGCAGGGCAAGGCGGTGGTCAAGGTGGTCAGGGTCAAAACCGTAGCAAGGGCGCAAAAGTCCATCACGGACAATCCGCTTTTGTGACCGCAAACCCACAAAGTCCAGGCAATGGACCTAAACGGGGTGCACCGAAAGGGCGCAAACCATTCAATAAAGGCCCCAGAAAGCCACGAAATCCAAGCGAAAGCTTCTGATTTCTATCGGTTTTCCCCTAAATCGGCTATAATTTTGGTCTGCAGTAGTTTGCTGCTGTTGTGAGTAGTTACCGACTGATGTTGCGATCAACGTAAGTCGGCCTGTTCTGATTTTTGAGAATATGGGCTTCAAAGCCCATTTTTTTTTGCCAAATTGGCTTGAAGGGGTGTCGTGAAAGATCAGCAGATTATTTCTGCAGAGCTGGAAAACTTGGGCTACGCGCTGGTGGATATCGAGCGTGAAGCTGGAGGTTTGCTGCGCGTCACGATTGAAAACCCCGATTACGAGCGTTTAATTAACGTGGAAGATTGCGAAAAGGTAAGTCATCAGCTGAGCTACACGCTGCCAGTTGAAAATATTCCTTATGAGCGTTTAGAGGTTTCTTCCCCAGGTTTAGATCGCCCCGTGAAGTCTGCAGCAGATTTTGAGCGCTTTTCTGGCATGGAAGTAGAGATGAAGTTGCGTGTTGCCGTTGGCAGCCGTAAGAATTTTCGTGGTGTGTTGCAAGGTTTGCTGAGTGGTGAATTGAATTCACCGGATGCGAAGTTTGGTTTGTTGTTTGAAGGTGCCGATGGCGCCGAGTCTCAATTGGAGTTTTCTTTAGCCGAGGTCGATAAGACTCGGTTGGTCCCTGTTATTGATTTCAAAGGAAGAAAGTCATGAGCCGAGAAGTTCTCATGTTGGCAGACGCCCTAGCGCGTGAAAAAAACGTTGATCAAGCAATTGTGTTTGAGGCGCTAGAGATGGCCTTAGCCTCTGCGACCAAGAAACGCTATACAACAGAAGATGTTGATATTCGCGTCTCAATCGATCGCGAGTCTGGTGAATACGAATCCTTCCGTCGTTGGTTGGTCGTGCCAGATGAAGCTGGTCTGCAAGAGCCTGACAAAGAAATTTTACATTTCGAAGCACTTGAGCAATTTCCAGATATGGAAGTTGGCGAGTTCATTGAAGAGCAAATTGAATCCTTAGCCTTTGGTCGTATTGGGGCACAAGCTGCCAAGCAAGTGATCTTGCAGCGTATTCGTGATGCTGAGCGTGAGCAAATTTTGAACGACTACCTTGATCGTGGCGAAAAAGTCATGACCGGTACCGTTAAGCGTGCCGATAAGAACGGCCTCATTATTGAATCTGGTCGCGTTGAAGCGTTGTTACGTCGGGATCAAATGATTCCGAAAGAAAATTTACGTTCAGGCGATCGTGTCCGTGCTTACATCCTTAAAGTGGATCGTGAAGCGCGTGGCCCACAAATCGAACTGTCGCGTACTTGCCCAGACTTCTTGATCAAGTTATTTGAAAACGAAGTTCCTGAGATGGAACAAGGCCTATTAGAGATTAAGGGTGCGGCTCGTGACCCTGGTGTTCGCGCCAAAATTGCAGTGGTTACTTATGACAAGCGTATCGATCCAATCGGTACTTGCGTAGGTGTTCGTGGCACACGCGTTACTGCAGTGCGTAACGAAGTTGCTGGCGAAGCTGTCGATATCGTGTTGTGGTCTGAAGATCCAGCACAGTTTGTGATTGGTGCTTTAGCGCCAGCACAAGTATCCTCTATCGTGGTTGACGAAGAGCGTCATGCCATGGATGTGGTGGTTGATGAAGAGAACTTGGCAATCGCCATTGGCCGTAGCGGACAAAACGTTCGTTTGGCTAGCGACTTGACTGGTTGGCAGATCAACATCATGACTCCAGAAGAGTCTGCAGAGAAAACTGAAAAAGAAGCAGCATCTGTACGCCAGTTGTTTATGGATAAATTGGATGTGGATCAAGAAGTGGCTGATATTTTGATTGAAGAAGGTTTCAACACATTGGAAGAGGTTGCGTACGTACCCTTGTCTGAAATGTTAGAAATCGATTCATTCGATGAAGACACCGTAAATGAATTGCGTACTCGTGCACGTGACTCCTTGTTAACCATGGAATTGGCTAAAGAAGAGCGCGTTGGCGAAGTATCACAAGACTTACGCTCCCTCGAGGGAATGACAACGGAGTTGATTGCTAAGCTTGCTGACAATCAAGTTCATACCCGTGACGACCTTGCTGAACTGGCTGTTGATGAGCTAGTTGAGGCGACACAAATTGACGAAGAAACTGCGAAAACGCTCATCATGAAAGCGCGCGAACATTGGTTTACTTCATGAGAGGAAGTAGTAGATGGCAACAACAGTAAAAGTACTCGCTAAAGAATTAAAACGTACCGCGCCAGACCTCCTAGAGCAGTTGAAGGCGGCCGGTATCGAAAAAGGTTCTGAGGACGATAGCATTACCGAAAAGGACAAAACTGTTCTGCTTGAGCATTTGCAAAAAGAGCACGGTAATGCCGATACAGGTAATCGTAAAAAGATTACTTTGATTAAGCGTGAGAATTCTGAAATCCGCCAAGCGGATTCTGCTGGGCGTACACGCACAGTTCAGGTTGAAGTTCGCAAGAAGCGTGTATTGGTTAAAGCGGGCGACAAAGTTGCTGAAACTCCAGAAGTAGAAGTGGCCCCAGAAAAAGTTGCTACTAAAGTCGCTCCAGTTAAACACGCAATATCTGAAGAAGAGTTAGAGAAGCGCGCAGCCGAAGCAACACGTCAAGCTGAGTTGTTGGCTCGTCAAGAAGCTGAAATGAAGGCCGCTGAAGAAGTGCGCCAAAAACAGGCTGCAGCTCCAGAAGTAGAGATCGAGGCAAAGGCTGATGATGCCCCGGCTGCTGCGGCTAAAGCGGCAGAGAAAAAAGCACAAGCTGACAAAGCTTCAAAAGATATAGCGGCTGCCAAAGAAAAAGAATTGACTGACATACGTGTCCGTCGTGCCGCTGCTGAAGCTGAGGCTTTAGCGATTCGTGACATGATGAGTGCACCAGCGCGAGTTCTGAAGGCGCCAAGTGAAGTTGCTGCTGAAGAAGCTAAAAAAGGTACCTTACATAAGCCTGCCAAGGTTGAAGGTGCCGATGACAAGAAGAAGGTTGTTGCCAAAGTTGGCGGCAAGACAATCAAGTCTGCCGAGACTTCATCTACTTGGCAAGAAGAAGGTGCTAAGAAGCCTGGTGGTCTGAAGACTCGTGGTGATAGCTCTGGCGGCGTAGGCGGTTGGCGTTCAGGCGGTGGCCGTAGAAAACAACGTCAAATTGCAGAAGCCAACGTTGATACAAACTTTCAAGTCCCGACTGAAAAAGTGGTTCATGATGTTCACGTACCAGAAACCATTACTGTTGCAGAGTTAGCTCATGCAATGGCTGTGAAGAGTGCTGAAGTGATCAAGCTTCTGATGGGTATGGGTCAAATGGTGACGATCAACCAGATTTTGGATCAAGATACTGCGATGATCATCGTCGAAGAGATGGGTCATACAGCGCATGCTGCCAAATTAGATGATCCTGATTTAGATCTTGGTATTGCTGGTCATGATGCAGAATTATTGCCACGTCCTCCAGTAGTGACAGTAATGGGTCACGTTGACCACGGTAAAACTTCTTTGCTCGATAAGATTCGTGCAGCAAAAGTAGCAACTGGTGAGGCTGGTGGTATTACTCAGCATATTGGCGCATATCACGTAGAAACACCACGTGGCATGATTACCTTCTTAGATACCCCTGGTCACGAAGCCTTTACGGCGATGCGTGCTCGTGGTGCTAAGGCAACGGATATCGTGATCTTGGTAGTGGCTGCTGATGATGGTGTGATGCCACAAACCAAAGAAGCGATTCACCATGCGGTTGCAGGTGGCGTTCCGATTGTTGTTGCTATCAACAAAATTGATAAACCAGATGCGAACCTAGAGCGCGTTAAAACAGAATTGGTTGCTGAGCAAGTGGTTCCTGAGGAATATGGTGGCGATGTGCCATTTATTTCTGTATCAGCAAAAACTGGCGAAGGCATCGACGCTTTGTTGGAGAACGTTCTCTTGCAAGCAGAAATTCTCGAACTCAAGGCTCCTAAAGATGCTCCGGCACAAGGTCTTGTAATCGAAGCGCGCTTAGATAAGGGCCGCGGTCCAGTGGCTACAGTACTTGTACAGTCTGGCACCCTGAAGCGTGGCGATATGTTGTTGGCTGGCTCTACCTATGGTCGCGTTCGCGCGATGATGGATGAGAACGGCAAGCCATGTAATGAGGCTGGTCCTTCCATTCCGGTGGAGATCCAAGGTTTATCTGAAGTGCCAGCAGCTGGTGAGTCAGTGCAAGTGGTTCCTGATGAGCGTAAGGCTCGTGAGATTGCACTCTTCCGTCAAGGTAAGTTCCGTGATGTGAAGTTGGCTAAACAGCAAGCATTCAAACTTGAAACCATGATGGAAAACATGGAAGAGGGCGCTGTTGAAGCAAAACTCTTACCTCTGATCATCAAGGCCGACGTTCAGGGTTCACAAGAAGCATTGTCACAATCATTACAAAAACTCTCTACTGCAGAAGTGAAAGTTCAGATCGTTCACGCAGCTGTGGGTGGCATTACTGAAACCGACGTGAACTTGGCGGTTGCCTCTAAGGCAGTCATCATTGGTTTTAACTCACGCGCAGATGGAGCGGCACGTAAGTTAGCAGAGAATAATGGTGTAGATATTCGTTATCACAACATTATTTATGACGCAGTCGATGAAGTGAAAGCAGCCTTAAGCGGCATGTTGACTCCCGATAAGAAAGAGGAGATCACCGGTATGGTTGAAATCCGTCAAGTCTTCTTGGTATCTAAAGTTGGCGCGATTGCAGGTTGCTTAGTTCTCGATGGTGTTGTTAAACGCAACTCTAGCGTTCGTCTCCTGCGTGAAAACGTTGTGATATGGACTGGAGAGCTCGATTCTCTCAAGCGCTTCAAAGATGATGCAAAAGAAGTGCGTGCTGGTGTTGAGTGCGGCCTGTCATTAAAAGGCTACAACGACATCAAAGAGGGTGATCAACTAGAAGCATTCGAAGTTACTGAAGTAGCTAGAACTCTTTAATTCATCGACTCCAAAGCTAATGCATAAAACTAGCCCACATCGTAACCAGCGTCTCGCCGATCAAATTCAGCGAGATCTGGCCGAGCTGATTCCGCGTGAGTTGCGCAGTCCCAGTCTGGGCTTAATTACTTTACAAAGTATTGAGCTCACGCCTGATCTGGCACACGCTAAAGTGTTTTTTACTGTCTTAGGTGCTGAGCCTGAGCATGCATTGAAAGCATTGCAAGAAAAAGCGGGCTATTTACATTCTTTGTTGTTCAAGCGTTTGCATATTCACACCGTACCCACTTTGCACTTTCACTATGACAGCTCAGTTGAGCATGGTATTGAAATGTCTCGCTTGATTGATCAAGCGGTGGATAGTGATCGTAAAGACGAGAGTCTGTAATTTCATGTCTATACGGATCGATGGCGTTGTTTTATTAGATAAACCTGCTGGCATGAGCTCGCAAGGTGCAGTGACTGCGGTGAAACGCGCATTTAACGCAGATAAAGCTGGCCATACTGGCACATTAGATCCAATGGCTACAGGGCTTCTCCCGATTTGCTTGGGTGAGGCTACAAAATATTCACAAGACTTGCTTGAGGCGGATAAGAGTTATATCGCACAAGTGAAGTTTGGCTCCCGTACTGATACTGGTGATGCCGAAGGTCAAATCATTGAAGAGCTGCCTCTCCCAGCGTTTGCTGATGAGCTTGCTATTAAAGCTGCTCTAGATGCTTTGTTACCAAAATTTACCGGTCCGATTACTCAAGTACCCCCGATGTATTCGGCATTAAAGCGTGATGGCAAGCCTCTGTACGAGTACGCACGCGCTGGCATTGAGTTAGAACGTGCACCGCGTGAGATCACGATTCATGCTATCCGTTGGACCAATATCAACTGGCCGGAAGCGACCTTAGAAGTGAGTTGTAGTAAGGGTACGTATATTCGAGTGTTGGCCGAAGATATTGGCAACACCCTTGGTTGTGGTGCTCACCTAGTAGGTTTGCGCCGTACCGAAGTTGGGCACTTAAACCTTGAACAGTCATTTACGATGGAGTCGATTCAACAAGGCTTACAAGATAGTTCTAGCTATATCTTGCCAGTTGATGCGCTCTTGCAAACCCTACCTCACCTCACGGTGGATGAGCAACAAGCGAAACGCTTAGAGATGGGCCAACGTGTACCTCTCAACCTGCCATCGATTGAAGCTTTAGTACGTATTTATCGCGCAACTGCTGCCCCGCATAATTTTATCGGTACTGCTGATTGGCGCTCTGGTGTACTACACCCAAAGCGTTTAATCTCTCAGGCCACTTAAACCCATTTGACTTATTTACTGATTAACCTTATTCCAACCTGAATTCTTATTCTTAACTTTAGAAGCTTCACATGACTAAACGCGCACTTCGTAATATCGCCATCATCGCCCACGTTGACCACGGCAAAACAACATTGGTTGACCAACTCTTGCGCCAATCTGGCACATTCCGCTCGAATGAAAAAATGACCGAACGCGTCATGGACTCAAACGACTTGGAAAAAGAGCGTGGCATTACTATTTTGTCCAAGAACTGTGCAGTTGAATACGACGGCACACACATCAACATCGTTGACACACCAGGACACGCAGACTTCGGCGGCGAAGTAGAGCGTGTGCTCTCTATGGTTGACGGTGTATTGCTCTTGGTAGATGCGGTTGAAGGCCCAATGCCACAGACCCGTTTCGTGACTAAGAAGGCCTTAGCCCTTGGTTTGAAGCCGATCGTTGTGATTAATAAAGTGGATCGTCCAGGCGCTCGTTGCGATTACGTCATCAACGCTACGTTTGAATTGTTTGACAAGCTCGGTGCTACTGAAGAGCAGCTCGACTTCCCAATCATCTATGCATCTGGCTTAAATGGTTACGCAGGTCCAACTGAGGATGTTCGCGAAGGCGATATGCGTCCTTTGTTTGATGCCGTGTTAGAGCATGTTCCTGTCCGTGATGATGATCCAGATGGTCCTTTGCAGTTCCAGATTTCTTCTATCGACTACAACAGCTATGTGGGCAAGATTGGTATCGGCCGCGTGAACCGTGGCCGCGTTAAGCCAGGCATGGAAGTCATTTGCATGAACGGACCTGATGGCGTGCCATTTAAGGGTCGTGTCAATCAAGTATTGAAGTTCAAAGGCCTTGAGCGTGAAATCGTTGACGAAGCTTTTGCTGGCGATATTGCCTTGATTAACGGTATTGATGAATTAGCGATCGGTACAACGGTTTGTGCGGTTGATAAACCAGATGCATTGCCAATGCTCAAGATTGATGAACCAACTTTGACCATGAACTTCATGGTGAATACGAGCCCATTTGCGGGTCGTGAAGGCAAGTTCGTTACTAGCCGCCAGATTCGTGAGCGTTTAGATCGTGAGCTCAAGTCCAATATGGCATTGCGCGTAAAAGAAACCGATGACGATACTGTTTTCGAAGTATCTGGTCGTGGCGAATTGCATCTCACTATCTTGGTTGAAACGATGCGTCGCGAAGGTTATGAAATGGCTGTGTCACGTCCTCGCGTGGTATTCCACGAAGAGAATGGCGTGAAGATGGAGCCATTTGAAAACTTAACAGTTGACGTTGAGGATGCTACTCAAGGCGCTGTGATGGAAGACTTAGGTAAGCGCAAAGGCGAACTACAAGACATGGTGAGTGATGGCAAAGGCCGCACTCGTCTTGAATACCGTATTCCTGCGCGTGGCTTGATTGGCTTCCAAGGTGATTTCATGACCATGACCCGTGGTAACGGCTTAATGAGCCATACCTTTGACTCTTATGCCCCTGCTAAAGATGGCATCTTGGGTGAGCGTCATAACGGTGTATTGATTAGTCAAGATGACGGTGTGGCAGTTGCTTACGCCATTTGGAAATTGCAGGATCGCGGTCGTATGTTTGTAAAGCATGGCGACCCAGTATACGAAGGCATGATTATTGGTATCCATAGCCGTGACAATGACTTAGTTGTTAACACGATTAAAGGTAAGCAATTAACCAACGTGCGTTCTTCAGGTACTGATGAAGCGGTTCGCCTGGTAACACCAGTTGATTTGACTTTGGAATACGCTGTGGAATTTATTAGCGATGATGAATTGGTTGAGGTAACACCGAAGAGTGTTCGCGTTCGTAAGCGTTACCTGAAAGAGCATGATCGTAAGAAGGCTTCACGCGAGTAATCAACTGTGAAGTTGAGATAAAGGCCACCTTCGGGTGGCTTTTATCTATGTGCCTAAGTAAATAACA
>Ga0316224_1000426_pt1 | contig 61103 bp, 58 predicted proteins | sample TBH18013metaG_FD_206254 | JGI IMG/M metagenome (GOLD analysis project Ga0316224, IMG submission 206254) | Freshwater microbial communities from Trout Bog Lake, Wisconsin, USA - TBH18013 | ecosystem: Environmental > Aquatic > Freshwater > Lake > Hypolimnion/Profundal zone | place: USA: Wisconsin... | reverse complement strand
GCGGGGGTCATCTAATTGTCCAAAAATATCTAAAAAATCCATTTTCTCCAGTTCCATCATTACTTACTATGTTCTTGTTGTTCAAAACGGTCTATTTTACAGCATTATTTTAATGAGGTGGCCCTGGTGCAATGGTTAAAGTCTGATTATTTTCCACAAAACCGGAAATAGACGCGCCGGACGCCACAGTCAAACCGATATCCGCACCACTCAGAAAAGACACGCCATCCAGCGCAAAAGCGCCGTTTTTAATCTGCAAGGCGCTGGTCAGAGTCAAGCCCGTTACTTCACCGCCGCCGGCAACCGTGCCGCCGCTGACAGCACCACCGCTCAAGTGAATTTCGCCACCGACGCTGACATTAATATTATCCGCAACACTGCCATGTTCAACCGTCACCACCCCGCCATTACTGACGGTAATCCCTTTGGCGACACCGTCGGAGAGCAGCCATTCCTGCCCTCCGCTATATATGGTAGCGTTGCTGACTACGCCGCCGCTGTAAACAGTTTGAATGTCACCGGCGCTGATGACACTGCCTGCGCTGGTCTGCCCTGCCGAAACGGTATAGCTTGCCATTTGTATCTCCTTATTGGTGTTTGGTGATTCTAAATTAAGTTTTGCTGTTGCTAAGCAAAGACGATATCAAGCCTTACCTTTGGGTTTTACGGGTGACTACAAAATAGGATGTGCCGACGATAGGGGAGCATCTGTCGCAATTGCTGCGCCTCACGCTGTTCGCTGCACAATCCTCTGGTCTGTTCTGCATTAATCCAACAGGCTGGCAAAGCTCACATACTCTAAAAGCCATGTTGCGTTGCTGCTGGAGAAACACATATTCTGTTGTAACTATTAAGCGTGATTTCTAAATTTTCAAAATTCGGTTGAATATTAACATTAAAATTCTTTAAGCGATATTGATCTTCAATCAAGTTGTCAGCCCGTAGCCGCGATTAGCGCCAGCGTAATCGCGGAGAGGCGCTGACCAACCTCCCCGAAAACACCACCAACGTAAACCACCACTTAAATTATAATGCGACCTTTGGATTTCAACCACCATCAATGGTCAACTACCGCAGAGCCTATATTCCAGGAGGCACCTGATTTTTCACCGTAAATCTGTTGCAGCGCCGGCAGAACGACTTATTAGTACGCCAGATCAGCCTGCTACGTGACACAGTGCGAGCTGTGCGCTCCCGTTATCCATTTCAAATCAATGCCTGGGTCGTTATGCCGGAACATATGCATGCTATCTGGACACTACCGAAAGGTGATACTGATTTTAGCACCCGCTGGCGTTTAATAAAAAGCGGTTTTTCTCGGGGCTTACCCAAAACCGAATATCGCTCAAAAGTTAGAATCGCCGCAAATGAACGAGGTATATGGCAAAGACATTTTTGGGAACATGCTATCCGCGACGAATTGGACTTTGAACGGCATGTTAATTATTTGCATTTTAATCCAGTAAAACATCGTTACGTCTCCAAGGTAAGCGATTGGCCTTACTCAAGCTTTCACTTGTATGTAAAAAATGGAATTTACCCGATTGATTGGGGTGGTGGCTTAGATATAGAGATCGGTGGCGATGATTAACCGTTTGCAATCAACGTTGACTATAACATGTGTATACTTTCCCGCGATTAGCGTAATCGCGGGAATGAGTACCCTGCCCATTCCAAGGTCTCTCATAACGGCAATATTTAGTAATAGGCGATTTATACTGGCTTAGTTTCTCGAAAAGGTTGGCTGGCCACTTATTTCCGCGATTACGCTGACGCTAATCGCGGCTACGCGGGCTGCTCTCTACTCTACCCTTGGTTTAATCGGGGGAATGTGTACGCGTTAGTCAGATTATGCATGAATTTCAAGGCGCTTTATAGGCTTTCTGGCTTTTTGTCTAGCCTGCCATAAGTCATAATCGGCCTGCATATGTAACCAGCTTTCGGCACTGCCTCCCAATGCCTCGGATAGCCTTAACGCCATTTCGGGCGATATAGCCGCTTTAGCATTAAGCACACGGGATAGCGTTGCGCGGGTAACGCCTATCTGTTCAGCGAACTTGGTTACCGTAAGCGTCGACCCTTCTAAAACGCCATCTCTTAATACTTCACCGGGGTGGGGTGGGTTGTGTTGTATCATAGTATCATCACGTCAATGGTAATCCTGATAGTCGACCAATACAGCATCTTGCCCCTCAAACATAAATGTTAATCGCCAGTTTTTGTCAATCCATACTGCCCAATGGTCAACCAACTTGCCTTCAAGCGGATGCAATCGCCAATTTGGCAAATCCATATCATTGGGGCTTTGGGCATTGTTGAGCTTTGCCAGCTGGTTTTTCAGGCGTTGGGCATGTTTTGCCTGTATCCCAGCCTTGCTTTCAGTTAGGAAAAAATCCTTCAATCCTTTATGTCGAAACGATTTGATCATGGCTCACCCCTTCCTTGGACTGATAAATTTCAAAGCACTAACTGTATAGCGTAGCGCTTCGTCTGTCAAATGGTTGCCGACAGAGATTTGATTGCTGAGAGTGACAGATATTAAATCATCCTGGAATCATGTAGCTGTGCCATTCCACGATAAATAGTTACTAATGTTTTTGCTGTTCCAGAGGCTGCATTGGTGACGTTCCCCCTATATTACCCTGGAAAACTGCTGCTGTTTTTTGGCTAGATATTTGTCAAACACCATGCAGATATTGCGGATCAGCAAGCGCCCGGCGGGGGCGACCTGTATGCCGTCGGCAGATAAAGTCAACAGGCCGTCCTGCTGCATAATCTGTAAATTGAGTAATTCCGGGGCAAAGTAGTCGGCAAAGTGAATGTTAAATTCGCTTTCTATCCGGTTGAAGTTGAGATCGAAATGGCAAATCAACTGGGTGATCACCGCCCGGCGCAGTTTGTCGTCTTCATCAAGGTCTACGCCGCGGAATACCGGTAATTTGCCTTGGGAGATGCGCTCGTTATATTCATCCAGTTCTTTGACGTTTTGGATATAGGCATCCCCTACTCTACCGATAGAGGTAATCCCCAACCCCACCAAGTCGCAATCGGAATGGGTGGAATAGCCTTGAAAGTTGCGATACAGTTTGCCTTCGCGTTGCGCAACCGCCAGTTCGTCGTCCGGTTTGGCAAAGTGATCCATACCAATATAGACATAACCGGCGTCGGTAAGTTTTTTACCGACCATCTGTAATATGTCCAGCTTAATAGCCGGGGTGGGTAAATCGGTTTCATTGATCTGCCGCTGGGTTTTAAAGCGGCTGGGCATATGCGCATAGTTAAAAATCGAAAAACGATCCGGCGCATAAGCCAGCACTTGATCCAGGGTAGCGGCGAAAGTCTGTTCGGTTTGCAGCGGCAAACCGTAGATTAAATCGATATTGGTGGAGCGAAAACCTTCCTTACGGGCCGCCTCCAGCACCGCAAAAGTCTGTTCCTTGCTTTGCAGGCGGTTAACGGCTTTTTGTACTTCGGGGTCAAAATCCTGCAAGCCTAAACTGATTCGATTAAAGCCCAGCTCCCGCAGTTGGGCGATGGTTTGGTCGTTGGTTTCGCGCGGATCAACTTCTATGGAATATTCGCCTTTGTCGTCATCACGCAAATTAAAATGTTGACGGGTTACATCCATCAATTGCTTCATTTGTTGATAACTTAAAAAAGTCGGTGTGCCGCCGCCCCAATGCAATTGGTTAACCACCCGGTTATGATCGAACAACGCGCCCTGCATCGTAATTTCTTGATACAGGTTATCCAGATAAGGCGCGGAATGGGCGCGATTTTTGGTGATAATTTTATTGCAGGCGCAATAAAAGCAGACGGTGTCACAAAACGGTATATGAAAATACAAAGACAACGGCCCACCCGCCGCATTGGATTTGGCGATATGCTGACGGTATTCGGCATCACCAAAACCCTCGTGCAATTCCAGCGCGGTCGGATAGGAGGTATAACGCGGGCCGGATTTGTCGTAACGGTGGATAAGATCCAGGTCGAACTTAATTGATTGATCCATTATTTGACTTCTTGATTGATTAGGATGCTGACCGGTTGGTCGCCGACCGGCAAACTGATTTCGGCGTCACCGATATAATCTCCGCTTTGGGTGCCGGCATCACCGCTTTTGGAAACCCGAGCGACTATTCTTAGTTGTTTAAAATCGGCCAAATGCAAATTCGGTTGCATGGCCTGGGTGTCGTTTAATACCACGGTCACCGGCAAATTGGCTACCTGTTGCCGCACAATGGCTAACGGCATTTTTGGGCCATTCAAGGCCTGGGCGTAGATGAACACGGTTTGTCCTGGACTTACTTGATGCTGTATAGCCGCATCCAGCGTGACCTGTACCGTGATATTGACCATCTGGGTATCTGGATTGTTTGTATCCGTCTGTTGCGCCGAAGCCTCAGCGATCATTTGTTGTACCTGCGGCAAGGCGCTGGAATCGCTGGGCAACAGCCAAGCCAGTTTTTGCAAATAACCGATGGCCTGCTCTGGATTACCTTCCTCCATTTTCGCCATACTGGCCATCCATAAGGCATCCTTATCATCCGGCGCCAACTCCAGCGCTCGGTAAGCCAGTTCCGCCGGTTTACCGGCCAGTTGTCCGTTACGCGCCAAGGCTAAGTTTTCAGCATAATTCAGCATGACTTCCAGATTATCCGGCAATAATTGATGCAATTTGCCAAATACATTGGCCGCTTCCTGATATTGCTGCAAAAATTTATACGACCGGCCCAGCATCATCCAGCCTTCCAGGTCATCCGGTTTTTGCTTTAGCTTAGCGATAATCTGCGGAATCATGGCGCGAACATCCGCCATGTTTTTGTCATTGGCCTGCTGAATTTCGACTTTCTGTAACGCCTCAGGGTCTGCCAGATTGAAGTACAACAACAGACTAGTCAACGGCACAAACAACACGACCAACGGAATAACCCAACGGCCATTGCCGACCTGGGCTGGCGCATTTGTTTCTGTTTGCAGGGCATCATCCAGATTTTGCTGCAATTCCAAATATTGCGCCGCAAATTGCTCTTGCGTTACCACGCCGTCCTGTAATTGCTGTTTTAACTCCGCTAATTGTTGGCGGGCTATTTTTAAATTCCGCTGACTACCATCGACTTGAGTTAATGAGCCCGTTTTTAATAGCGGCCAGACCAGCAACAACACGGCGGCTATCAATAAGCCGGCTATGATTATCCAAAACAGCGTGTTCAATCCTGCTCACCTTTTTCTAAAATGGCGTTTAGCCGAGTTTGTTGAGCCGTGCTCAATGCCGGTTTAACAAGCGATTTTTTTCGGCGAATGACTATCAGCAGCGTCACTAAACCGATAAACAAAAACAGCGCCGGCCCCAGCCACAACAACCCGGTTTTAAGATTAAAAGCCGGCTTATACAGCACAAAGTCGCCATAGCGCTCGGTCATAAATGCGACAACTTCCGCTTGCGACTTACCTTGTTGCAGCATTTCGTAAACTTGCCTTCGTAAATCCTTGGCCAGATCGGCATTGGAATCGGCAATAGTTTGATTTTGACAGACCAGACAGCGCAACTCATTAATCAGGTTTTGATAAGCCTGCTCCTGTTCCGGCTGTTTAAAATCGCGGTACTCCACGCCGGCCGCCACCGGCCAAACCCAACACAATAATAGAGCAAGCACCCAAAGCTTGCCCAAAGCCTGCCTAGCTGCGTTCATGCCGCCTCCGCCTGCAATTGTTGAATTAAGGGCAAAAAAATCTTTTCCAGATCACCCGGATTGACCGGGCCTATGTGTTTGTAGCGAATGATGCCGCGCTTATCAATCACAAAGGTTTCCGGTACGCCGTACACACCGTAATCGATGCCGGTACGGCCATCGGCATCCATCACATTAATTTGGTAAGGATTGCCATGTTTTTCCAGCCAATGATTCGCCGCCGCCGATTCGTCTTTATAATTTAGGCCAACCAATGGCGCCAATTGCAGTTTAGCCAGCTGCAACAGCAAGGGGTGTTCATCCCGGCAGGAAATACACCAGGATGCCCAAACATTCAACAGCCAAACCTGGCCCAGCAGATCACTTTGTTTTAAAACTTTTTCCGGGCCGGCTAAAACCGGCAAGGCAAAGGCCGGCGCGGGTTTATCAATTAATGGCGAGGGTATTTCTTTGGGATTAAGTTTTAAGCCAACGGCCAGAAACACCGCCAGCACCACAAATAAAATAAACGGCAATAAATATTTAAGCATGGGTATCAATCGTCTTTTTTGGGGTTGATCCGGTAGCGTCGGTCACAGGCCGCCAATAAGCCGCCTGCCGCCATGAACACGCCGCCCAGCCAAATCCAGCGAATAAATGATTTATAGTAAATTCTCAAACTCCAGGCGCCTTGATCGCCCAAAGGCTCACCTATCGCCACAAACAGGTCACGGAATAAACCCGCATCAATCGCCGCTTCAGTCATCGGCATGGTTTGCACCCGATAAACCCGCTTTTGCGGTGACAGTTCAGCAACGGTTTTGCCGTCATGATCGACAGTCAGATAGGCTTGCTGGGCCTTGTAGTTGGGGCCTATCGTTTCCTTGACGCCATGAAACTTAAATACATAGCCAAACATATCCAACGTTTCTTGCGGAGCCAGACGCACATCGCGCTCTATACTATAAACCGAGGTAAAGGTTATGCCCATCACAAACACGGAAATACCTAGATGCGCCAGGGTCATACCATAAAATCCGGCGGGAATTTTGCTCAACCGTGCCCACGACCAGACTTGCAAGCGCTGTTTGAAGGCTATTGCAGAAATAAACAATGTCCACAACGCCAAACCAGTACCCAACGCGGCGGCCAATGAATAAAACGGCATCACCAGCGGTATCAGCAAGGCAAAGACAATAACCGCAGCCGCCGGCCACATCACCCGTTTGCCGAGTGTTTTAAGATCATCCTGTTTCCAGCGCAATAACACCCCTAAGCCCACTACCAAAGCCAGCGGCGCCATTAACGGGATAAATATCGCATTAAAATACGGTGGGCCGACGGAAAGCTTGCCCAAACCCAGCGCATCAATGACCAATGGATATAAAGTACCCAGCAAAATGCTGGCCGCCGTCACCACCAATAACAGATTATTAATCAGCAACGCGGTTTCTTTGGATACCAGCTCAAAAACCGCATGGCTTTTAACTTTGGGCGCGCGAATGGCATACAGCAATAAGGAACCGCCGACGACGATAGAGAGAAAAACCAGGATAAATACGCCGCGCGCCGGATCGCTGGCAAAGGCATGAACTGAAGTCAACACCCCGGAACGCACTAAAAAAGTACCTAATAGACTTAAAGAAAACGCAAAAATAGCCAGCAATACTGTCCAAGTTTTAAACACACCACGTTTTTCCGTGGCTGCCAGGGAATGGATTAAAGCCGTACCCACCAGCCAGGGCATGAAAGAGGCATTTTCCACCGGGTCCCAAAACCACCAGCCGCCCCAGCCCAATTCGTAATACGCCCACCAACTGCCCAGCGTGATACCCAACGTTAAAAACATCCAGGCCACATTAGTCCAGGGCCGCGACCAACGCGCCCAGGCAGCATCCAGCTTGCCTTCCAATAAGGCCGCAATAGAAAAGGCAAACGCGACCGAAAAGCCGACATAGCCCATATACAACATGGGCGGGTGTATCGCTAAACCAGGGTCTTGCAGCAACGGATTTAAATCTCGGCCTTCCGGCGGCGCAGGAAACAAGCGTTCAAAGGGATTGGAAGTCAGCAACAAAAACAGGATAAAACCCACGCTGATCAGCCCCATTACCCCTAACACTCTGGCGCGGGTGGCATCGGGAATTTGCCGGCTAAAACCGGCTACCAGTCCAGTCCAGATTGACAGGGTTAACGCCCACAGCAATAAAGAGCCTTCGTGCGCGCCCCACACCCCGGAAATCAGATACAGAAACGGTAAAGAGGTATTGGAGTTCTGCGCCACATAACTGACAGTAAAATCATGATTCACAAAACTGTAAGTTAAGCAGGCGTATGCCAACAGCATAAACAATAGCTGGCCAAAGGCCGCAGGTTTAGCCACATGTACCCAGCCGGCAATGCTGCGGCCGGCGCCGGCGATCGGCAACACACCTTGCACGATTGCCATGCATAAGGCCAAAATCAGCGCGAAATGCCCTATTTCAGGAATCATTTTGGCTCCATGGTTTTCTTCAGGCTACCCGCTACTTCCGGCGGCATGTAATTTTCGTCGTGCTTGGCTAACACTTCTTCCGCCACAAATACGCCTTGCCCATCCAGCCGACCTTTGGCGACGATACCCTGCCCTTCTCTAAATAAATCCGGCAAAATCCCGGTGTATTCCACCGTGACTTCTTTGCTGAAATCACTGAGCTTAAAACGTACCAACAAACCGGCGCCCGGCCTTTCAACACTGCCTTTTACCACCATGCCGCCTATCCTAAACTGAGCATTGCGTGGGGCTTTGCCTTCCACCACATCCGTAGTGGAAAAGAAATACATTAAATTTTCATTAAAAGCCTGCAAGGCAAATGCCGCCGCCAATCCCAGACCCAGCAACATGATGCCGATCAAAATTAAGCGTTGTTTTCTAGCTGGTTTCATCGTTGTCCGCGTTTTTGTCTAAGGATTAATTGGCGCAATAACTGTTTACGTTGCAGGATAGGCAGCACAATATTGATCAGCAACACCAAAAAAGTCACGCCATAGGCCGTCCACACATAAAATGCATAACCGCCCATATCAAAAAACACCTGCCAGGTCATGCGGATTTCTCCAATAAAGTTTTAACCCATTGCGAGGTCGCTTCCCGCTTTAACAATTCCAGCTTGGCATTTTGCAAGACGGCGATCAGATAATAAAATTTAAAAGCCACTGCCATCAATAACAACGGCACCAGCATACTGATATGTATGGAAGGCTTATCCATTTTTGTAACAGTTGGGCCTTGATGCAGAGTACTCCACCATTCCACCGAATAATGAATAATCGGCACATTCACCACCCCGACCAAGGCTAAAATGGATACAGCTTTTGCCGCCGAACGTTTGTCCTCTATCGCCCCATAGAGACTCATCACCCCAAGATACTGAAACAACAGAATCAACTCAAAGGTTAATCGCGCATCCCATACCCACCAGGCGCCCCACATCGGCTTACCCCATAAAGACCCGGTCAGCAAGGCGATAAATGTAAAACCGGCACCGATGGGGGCGCTGGCTATCAGCATCACTTCCGCCAATTTCATCCGCCACACTAAAGCTATCGCCGCCATCACCGCCATTAACACATAAATAAACAAGGACATCCAGGCGGCAGGCACATGGATATAGATAATCCGATAACTTTCGCCTTGCTGGTAATCGCTGGGGGCCAGATACAAACCACCGTATAATCCTGCTGCCAACAACAGCAGCAAAATAGCCGTCAGCCAAGGAATAAAACGCTCAGCCAGCGCGTAAAAGTGCGGCGGTGACGCCATTTTGTGAAAAAACCGGCCAACCGGCGCAGGAATAACTGACATATTTTAATTTACACTCATTTTCAAAGCGACTGAAGTGGGTAACGGCACCAAAACCACCGCTGCCAACAACATAGCCGATAATATATTTAACTGAGCCGCCACCGGCAAACCACCTGCTGCCCGATCAACAGCACTGCTGGCGAAAATCAGCACCGGCACATACAAGGGCAGTACCAGCAGTGATAAAATCATACCGCCGCGCCGCAAACCGACGGTTAACGCAACGCCAATGGCACCGATCAAACTCAACAAAGGTGTTGCTAAGATCAATGTCAGCCATAAAGTTCCCATGGCTTGCTGCGGCAAACCTAAAAACATCGCCAATAACGGTGCGGCCAACAATAACGGCAAACCAGTCACCAGCCAATGTGCAATGACTTTACCCAACACCAGTACCGATAGCGGATGATGGCTGAGCAGCATTTGCTCCAACGAGCCGTCTTCAAAATCCGAACGAAACATGCCGTCCAGCGACAACAGCGCCGCCAGCAAAGCCGAAACCCAAATCACGCCGGGCGCCATCGCTTGCAATAAATGCGGCTGCGCCCCCACGGCTAATGGAAACAAGGTAACCACCAGCACAAAAAAGAACAAGGGATTGGCCATTTCGGCACGGCGGCGAAACGCCAGCAACAAATCACGGCGGATGATGGCAAAAAAAGCGGCGATTATTGACATGTATCTAAATGAATACGCTGTAAAGCAAGGTGTGACAGGTTTAAATCATGATGGGAGGTTAAAATAACCATGCCGCCCTGTTGCACATGATCAGCAATTAACGATTCAATCAATTCTATCCCCTGTCTATCCAAAGAGGTAAACGGCTCATCCAAAATCCATAAGATATTATGGGTCACCAACAACCGAGCCAACGACAAACGCCGCTTTTGTCCGGCAGACAAGGTTTGTACGCTATTATCATCAAATCCGGCCAGCTGCACCTTAACCAGCGCCTGATCAATGGAATAGTGTCCGGGGGCATTTAAAGCCAAGGCAAACTTTAAGTTTTCCAACACCGTCAATTCTTTTTTGGTGCCGTCGGCATGGCCGACATAGGCCATATCGGCATAATAACTGCTTGCCGCCATATCGTCACCACGCCACAGTATTTCGCCGGCATCAGCCTGCCTAAATCCACATAAAATCCGCAGTAAGGTGGTCTTACCGCTGCCGTTGCTACCCTCCAGCAACAACACTTGCCCGATCTGCAAACTAAAATTTAGCTTGTCGAACAATAAACGGTCATCTCGGCTGCATGACAGATTTTTTACCACCAATTCGGTTTTTTGCAGCGTTTGCATGACTCCTGACATTTATTAAGTGGACAAGGCCGATTATTTTAGCAAGAAATCAAGTAACTATTCAGCGTGATTTTTTAACCAGCACCAAGGTGTTATAGGATGCGCGCAGCAGCCTGAAGCGCATCTGTCGCGATTGATGCACCTTCTTTTCTAGGCCCACCCTATCCTGTTTATCTATTGACACCGAGTAGTTACGAAATCAGCAGGCATTCACCAACGCTACGCAGAATTCCTTGGAACTTGTTCCGCTCGCATATTGTCTTGTTAGGTGAAGCTATTGCGCACTAATCACTAATTAATAGCGATACAATATTATATACCCAGGACTCACGCCATGCTCAACCGCTCATTGCAACAAGTCATCTCAGCCATTCCCACCAGCGATGGCGGCGGCGTTAAATTGCGGCGCAGTCTTGGTCAATCTCAACAGTTACGCCTTGATCCTTTTTTAATGCTGGATGAATTTTCTTCGACAAATGCAGACGACTACATTGCCGGTTTTCCAGATCACCCACACCGTGGTTTTGAAACGGTCACCTACATGCTGGATGGACACATGCTACACCGCGATCATCTGGGTAACCAGGGTGATTTAACCCCCGGCTCCGCTCAATGGATGACGGCTGGCAGCGGCATTATCCATTCGGAAATGCCGCAACAAAGCAGCGGCCGGATGCGCGGTTTTCAGCTTTGGGTGAATTTACCCGCCGCCGAGAAAATGAAACCGCCAGCCTATCAGGATATTCCCGCTGAAGAAATTCCCGTGCAGCCATTGCAAGGTGGCGGTCAAGTGAAAATCATTGCCGGCACGGCCGAAATTGATGAACAGCTCATCAAAGGCCCCATTCAAGGCATCAGCACCGAACCTTTATTTCTGGATGTGCAACTCCCGGCAGAGGGGCATTTTGCACAGCCACTGCCGCCGGAACATAACGCCTTGATTTATCTTTACGAAGGCCAACTAGAAATTACCTCATTGGCGGACACCCAAGCACTACAAACCCATAGCGCCGGCATACTTTCCGCAGGTGACAGACTGGAAGTCTACGCCGGCCGGACAGGTGCAGCCTTTTTAGTGCTTGCTGCCCAGCCCATCGGTGAACCGATAGTCCAATATGGCCCTTTTGTCATGAATACCCGCGAACAGATTGAGCAGGCGATTGCAGACTATCAAAATGGGCAATTGACAAAATCGGAGTAGGAACCGTTTGGGCTTTGAATTGATGCGCCGTCCATAGGTTAGCAGAGCGTACATTTTGGGTCATTACCTTGTTTTTTAGGCAGCCGCCAAACTCGACTCCCCTGACAGTGCCACTAAAAAAATTCCCTATATAAATACTTAGCTGTAAAATCTTTCAATTTTTGTTGTCAATGGAGCAGCAGGCAAATGGGTAGAGCGTATCAAAACCGTAAAGTTTCAATGGCTAAAACAGCCGATGCCAAGGCAAAAGTCTATAGTAAATATGGTCGTGAAATCTATGTTTGCGCTAAAGCAGGCGGAATAGATCCCAATGGCAATTTAACATTGCGCGGCTTAATAGAACGCGCCAAAAAAGATCAAGTGCCCAGCCATGTGATTGAAAAAGCCCTTGATAAAGCCAAAGGCGGCGGCGGTGAAGATTTTGCGCTGGCCCGCTATGAGGGCTTTGGCCCCGGTAACTGCATGGTAATCATTGATTGCCTGACGGACAACCCCAACCGCACCTTTGGCGATGTGCGCCAATGTTTTACCAAAACAAAATGCAAAATCGGCACCCAAGGCACCGTCAGCCATATGTTTGACCATTCCGCCATTCTGGCCTTTAAACACCCTGACGAAGACACCATCCTGGAAACATTGTTGACAGCCGATGTGGACGTCAGCGATGTGGAAAATGATAACGGCAAAATCACCGTTTTCACGCCACCGACCGACTATGCCAAAGCCAAACAAGCATTAAGCGATACCCTGGGCGAAATTGATTTTGAAGTAGACGAAATTCAATTCTTGCCCAAAAACACCACCCCTATTCAAGGTGATGATCTTATTTTATTTGAAAAATTTTTAGATTTATTGAATGAGTTGGACGATGTGCAAAATGTTTATCACGATGCTGAATTTTAACCGCCGGCATAGCGGGTAATTTTAAAGGAAAACGGCAAAACTGATCACTTACCGCCCAATTTCGCCCACTTGATTGATGTAAATTACCACTAATGCCAATGCTAAAGTTTTCAAGTCCTGCCGATTTGTTTAAAAAATTTCTGGTTAATTATTTCCTGTTAGCCGGTATTGTGGTCAATCTGCTCTTGGTAGGCTCTTTAATTCATTACCCCAATTTCCGGCACCGACTTGAGTACAAGGCAAGCTTTTTTTTGGATGATTTTGATTTCCACAAAAAAGAAATTGCTGATGAAATTACCGCAACATTCGACCATTGGCATCCGCTGAAGACAAACGATCAAGCGCCGCAAAGCATCAGCATCGGCAACCGCCGCTTTTCTGATCTGCAATCGGCGGCGAATGCGCTGCAACCCGGCGACATCCTGGAACTTGGTGAAGGGGTTTATTCCACGCCGTTAATTATCAGGCAGCCGCATGTGGCTGTAATAGGCAAAGGCCATGTGGTTTTTGACGGCAAAACAGCCGAAGATAAAGGCACGATTATCGCTAAAGGCAACGATTTTCTGTTAAAAAACATAGAATGCAAAGGCGTTAAAGTGGCTAACTATAACGGCTCCTGCCTTAGGTTTGAAGGCCGCAATTTAACGGTGGAGCATGTTTATTTTCATCATAGCGAGCAAGGTATTTTAACTGGTGACGAGCCAGGCACGGTAACGATTAAAGACAGCCGTTTCGAACAATTGGGTCGTAACGGTCGCGCCCACGGCATTTATATCGGCGGCGGTGAGTTGCATATTGAAGACAGCCTATTTATAGCCGCGGTCGATGAAGGCCATGAAATCAAATCTCGCGCCAAAGTCACGGAAATCATCAATACCGTGATTGCGTCGTTAACATCACACGACAGCAGACTAATCGACATTTCCAATGGCGGCTGGGTCAGTATCAGAGACTCTATTCTGGAAAAAGGCCCCGGCTCGGTTAATGGCGATGTGATTGGTTACGGCCTGGAAGGCATGCATAGTGACCATAATTATATAGAAGTTAAAAACAATCTGGTTATTTTAGAACGTAGCGGTCTCAGCAATCTGATTCATACCGGATCGGGTCAAATTGCTCGCAATGTCAGCACCAATATTATTATTTCCAAAGACGAACCGCATTATAACGACGTGAATACCTGGTTCAAAAATCGCCGCGAGGCCGGACTGCAAAAATATCCCTATTTGCCCACTAAAACCATGGGCTTGGGTATGATGGATACTGAATAGTTACCGCATTTTTTAATCTAGATCAAAGCAGACTCTCGCAAATTCTGTAGAATATCTCCGATTTTTACAGCTTTGACCTCACCTACCTATAGCCCTCTGCCCTCCCAAAATCTAAGCCAAGCAAAAGCCATCAATCATTTTCATCGAAAAACGAGTCAGCCTATTTCCCCCAAAAACCAATATTCACAGACCAAGTGCAAAATACTTTTTAGCATTTTGACGCCAAACATATCCATTAGACTGAATTATTTAAATATTGCGGCATAGCCATTTCTATCCGCTTACCCCACTTCCACCAAGGAACGCATAAATGCAAATTGATCGACGATTCACCGGCGCTAGTTTTAACTGCCACTTTATGAACCCATCCTGTTATGACCGACCCAAAAAATGTTATTTTCTGGAATCATCTACCATAACCTCCAGTATTGAGACTACATTTAACCCAGCCCAGCCGGCCGATGCATCCCGTCAGCCCTGCCTACAAAACACCACCAGAAACAGCATTAATGCTTTTTTATTAATTTTGTTTGGCCTGCTGCATATTGCCGATGGCATCATCACCTATCTGGCCCTACTCTATGCCGATACTGCCGAAATCAATCCTCTGTTGAATACCGTTGCCGACTCAATCGGCCTAGGCCATGCCATTTTGTTGTTAAAATTTGTTTGCCTGGCCGTCATCGCTTATTTATATTTTGAACGGCGTAAAATGAAAAACTTGTCAGGCACCATGGCGCTGATTTGCGCAAACTGTTTTTATGTTTGGGTGGTCATCAACAACACAATGTTGCTGATGGATTAAAACCAACTGCCTGCGCCGACATTGTAAAACGCCCTGTTGCTGCCGCCAACAACCAATTCTGACTGATTCTGGACAAGGATAACCAGAACCGAACAACAGCCAAAGCTAAAGAATATCTTGCAGACTATGAAAGGAGAACAGACCATGTCTAACAATAAAGCCAGTGTTTCTTTTAATGAAACCAGCAGAGAGCTACTTTCAGACCCTGAAACGGCTGCTTTGTACCTTGAGGAATGCCTAGAGAACGGTGACACAGAGCTGTTCATGCTTGCCTTAAAAAATGTAGCGGATGTGCGGACAGGCGGCATGACTCAACTATCAAAAACCACAGACCTAGCTCGTGAAGCTCTTTACCGTTCTTTGTCAAAGGACGGAAATCCTCGCCTTAATACGCTCACAAAGGTTTTAGACGCTTTCGGCTTACGGATGAGTGTTACTGTCAAGAATCATCTTGTACATGAATATCTACACGCTAACTAAAGAGCCGTTTTTGACATTCCCTTTTGAAGAGATGAAAAGCCGTTTTTCTTAACTGGATAGAGCGGCTTTTTTATTTAGCGGCATAAACATGAGACAAAATGGTACAAAGTATCTGAATACTCAGAAAAACCACCGGTTTATCCCCTTCCCTTGCGTGACCTAAAGTAGACGCATTTGCTTCGCGGCCTGCCATGATGCCGCCAACCGTGCTTAACCACAGCTAACACTGGCTTATCAACCCAAAAAGCCGGATAATCCAGCGCTTTTTACGCTAGAACACCCCGATGGAATTTGAAATAGATAACACAGACGGCCATGCCCGCCGTGGCCGCCTGACTTTTGCCCGCGGCATCGTGGAAACGCCGATTTTTATGCCGGTCGGCACTTATGGTGCGGTCAAATCGCTCACCCCCGAGGATTTGACGGGGTTAGGCGCCCAGATTATTCTGGGCAACACCTTTCATTTAATGTTACGCCCCGGCATGGAAGTGATGAAAGCGCATGGTGATTTACACGATTTTATGCGCTGGCAAAAGCCCATCTTAACCGACTCCGGCGGTTTTCAAGTGTTTAGCTTAGGCGCATTGCGTAAAATCAGCGAGCAAGGGGTTACCTTTAAATCGCCGATCAACGGCAGCAAAATCTTTATGGGCCCGGAAGAATCCATGCAGGTGCAGAGAGATTTAGGTTCAGACATTGTGATGATTTTTGACGAATGCACCCCCTACCCTGCCACTTTTCAAGAAGCGGCCGATTCCATGCGTTTATCGTTACGCTGGGCGGAACGCAGCAAGCGGGCGCACGAAGGCAACGATTCTGCGTTATTCGGCATCGTGCAGGGCGGCATGTATCCGCAATTAAGACAGGAATCCATCCACGGCTTAACCAACATCGGTTTTGACGGCTATGCCATCGGCGGCCTGTCAGTTGGTGAGCCTAAAGCTGAAATGCTGGCCACGCTGGATGCGATACACCCACATCTACCGGTTGATAAACCGCGCTATCTCATGGGCGTAGGCACCCCGGAAGACTTGGTGGAAGCGGTGCAACGCGGCATTGATATGTTTGATTGCGTGATGCCGACCCGTAACGCCCGCAATGGTCATTTATTTACCCGCTACGGCGTCATCAAAATCCGCAATCAGCAATATCAAGCCGACACCCGGCCGCTGGATGAAAATTGCAGCTGCTATACCTGTCGCAATTATTCCCGTTCCTATTTAAAACATCTGGATAAATGTCAGGAAATGCTGGGCTCTCGGCTGAACACTATTCATAATCTGCATTATTATCTGGAATTGATGCAGGGGTTGCGCGATGCAATTGCGGCTGGAAAATTGACTGAGTTTGTCAAGGAGTTTTATGAATTGCGTCGCGAGAGTGCTTGATTAAGTTGAGCATGTATTCGACCGGGCAGGTTAGTTGCGCACAATAGATTAAAAAATAAATTCGCAACGTAACCCGCCCTATATGGCTTGCGGCACCATTAAGGCAATAAGCCGGTATTGCGTTCCCGACAAAAATTATTACGTTTTTTTTATACCCGACTCGCTATAATGAAATGCTGATTGCTATTGTGCTGTCTTTATTTTGCACCACATAAAAGGGTAAGTAATTATGAGTCCAGAAAGACCCGATCCCGACGAACTGCTTGCCCGCGTCGAGCGCGACAACGCTAAAGCCAGGCGTGGTCGGTTGAAGATATTCTTCGGTGCGGCGGCCGGCGTGGGTAAAACCTACGCTATGCTGCTGGCGGCGCGTGAACGCCGTGCGGAAAATATGGATGTACTGGTGGGCTTGGTAGAAACCCATGGCCGCCGGGAAACACAAGCCATGCTGGAAGGCTTGGATGTGCTGCCGACCCGCAAGATCGATTATAAAGGCACCATACTGCAAGAGTTTGATATTGATGCCGCTCTAAAACGCCGCCCTTCCATCATCCTGGTCGATGAACTGGCCCACACCAACGCGCCCGGCTCCCGACATCCTAAACGCTGGCAGGATATCCACGAGTTACTGGATGCCGGCATTGACGTCTATACCGCGTTAAATGTACAACATCTGGAAAGCTTGAATGACGATATCGGCCAAATTTCCGGCATCAGAGTTTGGGAAACCGTGCCAGATACCGTCTTTGAAGACGCCGACGAAATTGAATTGGTGGATCTGCCGCCGAATGAATTGTTAACTCGGCTTAAAGAAGGCAAAGTCTATCTACCGCTGCAAGCCCAGGAAGCGGTCAATCACTTTTTCCGTAAAGGCAATCTGATTGCTTTACGGGAACTGGCCTTACGGCAAACCGCCAATCGCGTTGATGCGCAAATGCTGGATTATCGGGAAGGGCACTCCATCCGTGAAGTCTGGCAGGTCAGTGACCGCATTCTAGTTTGCATAGGCCCTAATGTGCTGGCTGAACGGCTGGTTCGAGCCGGCAAGCGGCTGGCGACCAGTTTGCGGGCGGAATGGATAGTCGCTTATGTGGAAACCCCGCAATTACAACGCCTGCCCGCCGAAAAACGCGATGGCGTACTGAGAATTTTACGTTTGGCCGAACAGCTGGGCGCAGAAACCGTCACCTTGAGCGCACCTGAATTAAGCCAGGCTTTGATCAAGTTTTCCCGTGAACGCAACATCAATAAAATTGTGCTGGGAAAGCCTAGCCGCCGCGGCTGGCGGCGCTGGCTGATGGGTTCCGTGGTGGATGTGCTGATCAGCAATGCGCACAATATTAATATCTACCTGCTGGGCAGCCCCAATCAGGAAGAGCGCGTCGACTCCGGCAATGATTTATCCTTGTTTAGGAAAAGCCCTTTGCCGGGTTTGCGGCAGCGAATTCCGTCCAGAACCAAAAAACGTTATAAAGGCTATATTTGGGCGATTATAGTCACTTTACTCAGCACCTTAGTTAGCCATCTGGTGTTCGAGAAACTCGATTTAGCCAATCTGGTGATGGTCTATTTACTGGGTGTGGTCTTTATCGCCACCCGCTTTGGCCGTGGCCCCTCCATTGTCGCCTCAGTTTTGGGGGTCGGCATTTTCGATTTCATGTTTGTCGAGCCTTATTACAGTTTCTCTGTTGCCGACAGTCAGTTTTTGATTACCTTGCTGGCGATGCTGGTGGTGGGTATCGTCATCAGCAATCTAATGGTTAACGTCCGTTCCCAAGCTAAGGTTGCTTCGCATCGAGAGCGGCGCGCGGCAGTGCTGTATGCCATGAGCAAGGATCTGGCAGCTGCGCAAACCGAAGAAGAAGTGGTGCGCACGGCGGTAAGGCATTTGGAAAGTGAATTCAGCAGCCGTAACGTGATCCTATTCCCCAATAAAAATGGCTGCGTGGTTTACCCCAAAGAAAAAGGTCTGCCGGAATCCTTGCTGGGGGCCGACCTAAGTGTAGCACAATGGGTCTACGATCATAATGAAATGGCTGGACAAGGTACTAATACTTTACCAGGCGCAGCAGCAATTTACTTTCCTTTTCATAATGAAGACAAGGTATTAGGCGTGCTGGCCTTACTGCCGGTCAATCTGCGGCGGGTATTTTTGCCGGAACAGCAGAAATTGCTGGAAACTTTTTTACGGCAAATCGGCCAAGCGGTTGCTAGAATTCGTTTTTCCGAACAAGCCAGAGTCACTCACACGCAAATCGAAGCCGAACGCTTGCGCAATTCACTGCTTAGCGCCATTTCCCACGATTTGCGTACGCCACTAGCCACCATCATCGGCTCGGCCAGCACCCTGGCGGAAGACAATGGACACTTGCAACCACAAGATACTCGCGAATTGAGCCGAGCGATTGTCGATGAAGCCGAACGGATGTCCAGCCTCGTTAACAATATTCTGGATATGGCCCGCTTGGATGCCGGGGCGCTGGAGTTAAACAAACAATGGCATCCGGTGGAAGAGATTATCGGCACCGTGTTAACGCTGGCTAAAAAACAACTGACCGGTCGCTCAGTCAAGGTCAAACTGCCGCCGGGCATACCTTTGCTATATGCTGATTCGGTGATGATAGAGCAAGTATTGATTAATTTGCTGGAAAATGCGGTACGCTATACGCCAGCCAACAGTGATCTGGAAATTATTGCCGAAATGTCGGAACACGCGGTACAAATTTCGGTCGCCGACCATGGCCCCGGCATTCCGAAAGGTCAAGAAGAACGCTTGTTCGAAAAGTTTTTCCAAACTCGTCATGAAGCCGCCCAAAGTGGCGTAGGCTTGGGCTTAGCCATCTGCCGCGCCATTATCGAAGTACACGGCGGTAAAATTTTCGCGGAAAACCGAGTAAACGGCGGGGCAATATTTACCTTTGTGCTGCCTTTGGATCAGCCACCGCCAAAAATTGAAGAATGACCGCTATATCACTGAATTTTCTTATTTTCAACCTATAAAAACATGTCAAAGACCGATCCAGTGATTATCGTGATTGAGGACGATCCCCCCATCCGCCGCTTTCTACGCACCGGCTTGGGCAGTAATGGCTTTACGGTTTTCGAAGCTGATAACGGTAAGCAAGGCATCATCGAAGCCGGTATCCGCAAACCCGATCTGGTGATCCTGGATCTGGGCCTGCCGGATATGGATGGAGTTGAGGTGATCAAGGCCATTCGTTCCTGGTCGACCATCCCCATTCTTATTCTGTCGGCCCGCAGCAGCGAACAAAGCAAAATTGATGCGCTAGATGCCGGCGCCGACGATTATCTGACCAAACCTTTCGGCATCGGCGAGTTGTTGGCGAGAATACGAGTGGCCTTGCGCCATTCGATTCGGCCACAGGAACAGACGCAGAGCGATATATTCACCACCGCCAATCTAAAAGTCGATTTACTCAACCGCGTGGTTAGCATAGATGATCAGGAAATTCATTTAACCCCGATTCAATACCGCTTGCTATCGGTATTAATAAAACATGCCGGCAAAGTATTGACGCATCAGCAAATTCTTAAGGAAGTCTGGGGGCCGTCCTATCAGGAAAACGCGCACTATTTGCGCATCTATATGAGCCAGTTACGGCAAAAACTGGAATTAGAACCTACTCAACCAAAGTTTTTGCTGACGGAATCAGGGGTGGGATATAGGCTGAAAGTGTAATGACCTAAGCTCAACCCGCGGCTTTTGCCAGTTTTTTTAAGATACTTTTACTGATTGCCGCCACAAAATCTTCTGGATTTTCATAATTTTGCTGTTGAATAAACTCTACCGCCGATTTAACCAGCTTTTTAGTTTCGGCGATTTCCTGATGCGCTCGCCCGCAACCTTGGCAATGACTGCCTTCAGAAGTACATAAATCGACACAGGGCTGGTATTTCATAAAAAACTCCTTAGCTAAAATCAAAAGATGAGGATATTGTATTTTGCCTGAGGCGCTTAGGCAAAAAAACGTCTTCGTTAAAAATTTATAACTGTCAGATTTCTGACATCACCAATCGCAATACCAGCCAGCCTTAATGCCCCCTATAACAGCAGCCTAGCCTTAAGGCTGAGCGTTTCCATCTATGCCTGTACCTGTCTGATAGCCCTATTCCAAGGCCAAAACTGTCGAAAACCATTACACACACCCCAGAAAACACCGAGCCAAAAACTCACATACTATTGATTTATATTATTTTATAAAACATTGCACGATAATTGCTTATAGCTGATTAACTAACCAAATTTTCAACAGCGAAAAACAATGAAAACCATCATCCTATCTTCTGTCCTTGTTTTAACAATGGCAACCGGCATAGCTCAGGCAAACACCATAACCTCGCTATACAACACCGGCGTCAATGCATCGGATGGTTTGCTCAGCAACAACGCGGTAGACAGCCACTATACCTTAGTCAGCGAGCCTAGCGGAACAGTCTCCAACGCCCCAACTTACGCCAACCACTCGCTTTGGCCGGTCGGCAGCCAATACGGCGCAGCACCCACCAATGCCGATTGGATAGGCCCAGACCCTGTTGCCGGCACCACCGACGCCGAAGGTAAATTTGATTTTCGTACCACCTTTAATTTAACCGGTCTTAATCCCAGCAGCGCGGTTATTTCCGGCTTATGGGCCGCCGACAACCAAGGCTATTCCATCTTATTAAACGGCAAAAGCTTAGGGGTAATATTTGCACCAACCACAACCACTTTCTCATTAACCAGTTTCAGCATTACCAGCGGCTTTGTTTCCGGCGTTAACACCCTGGACTTTATTGAAACAAACTTTTCCGGCAGCACCGGCAATCCGACCAGCCTGCTAGTTGAAATGACCGGCACAGCTAATGCAGCAGTACCGGAACCTACCTCGGTTGCTCTGCTGGGCATTGGTCTTTTGGGGTTTGCCGCAGTAAAGAAATTAACAGCTAAAAAACAATACGCTCGTCATTGCAAATCATAAGCCGAGCCATCTTAAGGCGACTGGCTACGGATGACAGATATTAAATCGGATGCGCCAACCAACGGGCGGCGCATCATTCCTCACGGGGCTGTTCACAAGCTTTGAACCTAGAATCGAGCCGCGTTGCCGACATTAATTTAGACCCTTAGGCCACCCCGCTTACTTGGATCTTACCTGATGCACCGCCCGTTGATTGGCACATCCTACCTTTTTTGATGATATTCCATCCTACACTAAATGTAACTACTCAGCGTAGATTGGGCTAAATAATGTGAAGCCCAACATTTTCAAGCAAATGACCTAAGGCGTTTAACAGAAGCTTTTTAGGTATCCATACACCTTGGCCTTAATTATTGGGCTGCCTGGCGTCAACCTACGCTGAGTAATTACCACTAAATAATTACAATTTTTTGTAAATTTTGTCGCTTAACTGGTAACGACAAAATAATAGCCTTGGATATTAGCCGACCAATCGAATCCCGTTTTCCTCAATTAAAATCCGCCGCTGTTTGTATAATCCACCTATCGATTGCTTAAATACTTTTTTACTGACGCCAAAAGTATCGTAAATCATTTGCGGAGGACTTTTGTCGGTTAAGGCGATATACCCCCCCTGTTTTTCCAAAATTCCTAAAATTTTTTCTGCGGTACTATCGACTTTTTGACCGTATTTTTCCTGACTTAGGATAAGATCAATTTTATTATCTGGACGAATTTTTTTGATGTAGCCGACTAATTGCTGGCCTTTTTGAATAGGCTGGAATATTTCGTTTTTATAGATAATACCCCAGTATTGATGATTGATAATGGCTTTAATACCCAAATCAGTTTCATCAGCAATAATCAAATCTACCGCCTGGCCTTCCTTAAAGTAAAAGGCTTGCTCCTGAATAAAATCATCCAGCACCGTGGAGGCGGCAATCCGATTGCTTTCATCTAAAAATAGCCGCACCAGATAAAATCGCCCTTCCACCATTCTGCCTTTTTGCTCACTAAACGGCACCAGCAAGTCCTTAGGCAAGCCCCAATCCAGGAAAGCGCCGGCATGACTGAGAGACACTACGCGTAACCAAGCCACCTCATCCACCTGAGCTTTTGGGGTTAGCACAGTCGCCAACAATTGATTCTTGCCATCAATATAGACAAAAACCTTGAGTGGATCGCCTACCTGGGGCTCACCGGCAACTTCCTTATCAATTAAAGCAATTTCGCCGTTGTCACCACCATCCAGATAAATCTCGTTGTCACGTTTTCTAACAATGGTTAAGGTATTAAATTTGCCTAATTCGATCATGATATAAAGTAAGGAATAATTGATTGCCGGATGCCAATAAATACCGACCAAAAGCACCAATCTAGTGCAAAACCAGCATAATTTGCACCAGTTTTACCCATAAAACACAAAAAGACTGCTTTAACCAACCGGTCAGCCTGTAAAATCAACGACCCAAATAGACTGGCATTAATTTTGCTTATATTAAAGCAAGCCATTAACGGCTTAACATGTCATTGTCTACTTAGACGAAGGCGTCTGGATTAAATGATAAGCTCATTTAATCCAGACGCCTTTTTTTTGCTTACAGCCCTCCCGGCAAGCTATGTCAGTAACAGCACGGGTGTCACAATTTGTTATTCGCTTGGTTTGGCGCGTCTGGACGGCGATCCAACTCGTTTTTTACTTTTAGCTTTTTTGATAAGATCAGGATCAAGCTTGGAAATATTCAACGGCTTGCCGCCCACCCGAACTTTCTTCAATGCCTGAAATAAATCCTTAGGCATTCCGGCAGGCAGCTCTACGGTACTATAGTGCTCCTCTATTTTGATGCGAGCAATATGATCACCATCTATACCGGTTTCATTGGCGATGGCGCCAACGATATTACCGGGTTTAACGCCGTCACTATGCCCCACTTCTATGCGGAACAATTCCATTTCAACCTGACCGACACGACCTTTTTCCCGTGCTGGGCCGCGCTCACGATCTTTACCGCCATGCGGCTTTTCTTCGGTCTGATCTTTACGTGGCTTTTTACCTGGATCTTTCAACAACAGCGGAGTATCGCCCTGTAACAATTTGGCCAGCGCTGCGGCAATATCGATTGCCGGTACATCATGCTCCACCTGATATTGGTTGATCAGTTGGTTGTAAAAACTGAGTTCTTCCGCCGCCAAGGTATCGGTAATCCGCTGCTTAAAGCGGGTGATACGGGTATTATTGATAAACTCGGTTGAAGGCAGTTGCATCTCTTCAACTTTTTGGCGGGTGGCTTGCTCTATATTGGCCAGCAAACGCTTCTCGCGCGGAGAAACAAATAATATGGCATCCCCGGTGCGACCGGCTCGACCGGTACGACCTATTCTATGAATATAAGATTCGGTATCATAGGGAATATCATAGTTGACGACATGGGTAATCCGATCAACATCAAGACCACGGGCCGCCACATCGGTTGCAATCAAAATATCAAGCTTACCATTTTTCAGATGCTCGATAGCTCGCTCTCTAAGCGCTTGCGACATATCGCCGTTAATGGCTGAAGCGGAAAAACCGCGCGCTTCCAGCTTTTCTGCAACTTCAATGGTTGCCGTTTTAGTTCTAACAAAAATAATCATCCCATCAAAATTTTCTGCTTCCAAAATTCTGGTCAAGGCATCCATTTTATGAATACCGCTGACAAACCAATAACGTTGGCGAATATTTTCCGCAGTTGCAGTTTTAACCTTGATGGTAACCTGCTCAGGATTATTCAGGTATTTCTGCGCAATCTTGCGAATTTCCGTCGGCATGGTCGCGGAAAACAAGGCAGTCTGACGCGTGGAGGGGGTTTGCTCCAAAATCCATTCGACATCATCGATAAAGCCCATGCGCAGCATTTCATCGGCTTCATCAAGGATCAGGGTTTTAAGGTGATCCAGCTTTAACGTGCCGCGACGCATATGATCCATGACCCGACCCGGCGTACCCACCACTACATGCGCACCACGATTTAACTGGCGTAACTGAGTGGTGTAATCCTGACCGCCATAGATAGGCAGCACATGAAAACCTTTGATGTGCGAAGCATAACGCTGAAACGCTTCAGCAACCTGAATTGCCAACTCTCTGGTTGGTGCCAATACCAGCACCTGAGGGTCTTTTTGCTTAATATCCAGCCGTGATAACACCGGCAAGGCGAATGCAGCCGTTTTACCGGTACCGGTTTGGGCCTGCCCCAATACATCGCGACCATTCATCACAAATGGGATGATTTGTGCCTGAATGGGGGATGGTGTTTCATAACCTACGCTTTCCAGCGCTTTTAAAACGGAATCGGAGAGCGCCAAATCTTTAAAGGAGGGCGTGGTGGAGGGGGTGTCGGACATGCTAATACCTGTAGAAAAAAAGAGATGAGCTTGCAGCTAGGCAAGCAATAACGAATATTGTACCGCAATTTATTAACAAGATGCTTAACTTATTGATAATTCCAGAAAAAGTGCAACCATCGCTAAGCCGTTTTGCTTGATGAATAATTCAGGCAAATATAAATAAAAAACTGTGCGCCAAAAATCAGATTTGCCATCAGCAAATGAATAGGCTGCGCCACTGCAGGAAACCCTAAGCGATCAAGACTGACGCCGGCCAAAATGGCGGTTACTACCAAGCCAACCAACCCATAAGCCATCCGCAACCATAACCGTGAAGATGAATCAGCAGCCTGCCCGGCTTGTTGATAGAGTTGCCAAGCCAACCACAGATTGGTAAATAGAATAAGGGAAGAAAAGGAGCGGTGCACATAAAAAATAATAGGAAAACTTTCTCGCCAATATTGCCGGTCAAGAGAACTATTTTGATGAGCAATAAAATCGACTGCCTCGCGCACTTGGGTTCCCATAGCCACTTGCAGCAGCGTCATGAAAATAGCGACTTTCAACACCAGCGCAAAACGCCCGGTTAAACAACCACTGTCCAGCGCCCGCAACAATGGCTGCTGGGAACGAGCAATGGCATAGATCAATAGCGCCACGATTAACAACGCCATCAACATGTGCAAGGTAATCATGACAGGTTTGAGATTGCTGGCAACAACCGCCGAGCCGAGCCAGGCTTGGAAACCAACCAGAAAAAAAACCGACACCGCCAGATAAAAAATAACCTTGTCGGTTTTTAAATAGCTGCGCGAGGCCCAGGCGGTCAGAAAAATCAAAATACCAATGCAGACACCAATCAGCCGATTGGTATATTCCGTCCAGGTTTTAACCGGATTGAAAACAGTGTTTTCATAACCACGCGCCGCATAAATTTCATGATAATTAGCCGGCAACTGGGATTCGTGAACCGGCGGCAGCCATTGCCCAAAACAGGTAGGCCAATCTGGACACCCCATGCCAGCCCCGGAGGCGCGCACAATACCGCCCACCATGATCAGAAAATACACAGCAAAAATGGTTAACATGCCTAAGCGGCGAAAGCGTCTGGCGGCCTGAGTATCATCAATCATGGATTAAATTTGCGGTTGGAAGTTGCAAAATCAGGGTGATTAGTTTGGATTCTAGCTGCATGTGCCATCTACCTGCGAAACATCAGCTATTTTAATAATTGTCCGCCGAGCATCGTCAAGTATTAAATTCAACAATTGAGCATCCTCATCCTGCAACACTACCAGCATAACAGCCTGTTGCAAGCCGCATTGAGCCACTAAAACACGCCCCAGAACGCGTTGACTTTCAGCATCCAATACGGCAAGCCCATCTGCCGTTAAATCAGTCGTCATTGGCGTTTCCGCCAGAAACAGGTGACGTTTGGCCTTACCCAGATAAAAGGTGCGAGCAATAATTTCCTGTCCTGTGTAGCAACCTTTAGCAAAACTAACTCCACCTAATTGATCCAAGTTCAGCATTTGCGGGGTGTATAATTCTGATTGCTCGACTTCGAACCAAGGTATGCGCGCCGACACATCCAGATATTGCCACGACTCAGCCATGCCGGGATTGCGGTCTTTTTCTGCTGCTACCGGCAATTGCCGAGCAATACCAAGATAACGCGATTCAGACCAAGGTAATTTAAAAAGCAGCGCATCATCCAACCCATAAGCGGCTGCAGCCGCATTTCCCCAAGATTGAACCGCCTCACCCTGCCAGCCAAATAACTGCCAGCCGGCATCAGAACCATTTAGGCTTACCTTAGCGCGCAGCACGTATCGTTGCAATTTCTGCAGCACACTATCGACTAAACCGGCCGGTAGAATTAACCAAAACATTTCTTGGAATTTTAGCACTAACAAAGTACTGATGACTCGGCCTTTAGGATTACAGAAAGCCGCTAGACTTGCCTGCAAATCCGCCAAGGCATTAATATCGCAACTAAGCTGACCTTGCAGAAAATTTGCGTTATCCTGTCCGCTAACCGCGATTAGCGCAAGATGATTGAGGGGTATAAGCTGACCGTTGGAATTTACCTGCTGATCCAAATTATTATCCGATATTGAATTTAAAAATGGCAATGACGGCCTTAGTCTGCGATATGAAACGACAAAAATAGACTGAATTATGCCTAAAAATCAGGAATCCGGCGCTCACTTTACCATTGGCCCATCTGCTTGGCTAATCAAGTTGATTGCCGGTTTGCACACCATTTCCCTACTGGCCTGCTGGTTAAACGCCTTACCCATTGTAATAAAATTGCTTTTAAGTGTAATGGCGGCGGCTAGTTGGTATTTTCAACACCAGTCTTTTAAAGACGCAAGCTACTGTGTGCATTATACGCCAACAGCCGGATGGACTCTATCTTTCGTTGAAAATGCCAATCTTACACTCAATATACAAACCGGTACGGTGAGCAATACCCTGCTGACTGTATTGCATTATGAAGCCCAGGGCAAATGCAGCACACTTTTGATTTTTAAGGATGCAATAATTGAAAACGACTATCGTCGCTTAATCGTACTACTAAAAACATCGGGCTTAAAGCCGCCGACATGAATTTTCTGCTGTACCCGTTTGGTTCTGCGCTAATCCAACAGCCTCTTTAAGCTTAAAACGCTCCATCTATGCTACCTTGAATAATTACGATGGCTTTTTAATTATCTTTTGGATGGCACCGACAATATACTCAAAAACAATCACAGTTAACCTGCCCAACAAAAAATATATTGGTATCGTCAAAATAAAAGACGAAATAAGATAAACATAAAAATTATCGAATATAGCTGATGCAGTATTATAAAGATTTTTTTCAAAAGTTATAAAAAACCAAGAAATAAACACTATCAGCAACCAAAAAATGAATGTGTATATTTTTGTCAACTTTATTACCTCTGTATAAAAGATGCCTGAACAAACCTTTTCAGATAGACTTCAAAAAGCTGCAGCTAAAAACACCATCCTTGCTGACAGCCATTTCATCCATCGCTTAGACATATTTAAACCGGAAAACAGCACTAGCAAACATGTTCAACCGCCTATTCTAGGATCATTGTTGAAACAACGCCACATCTAAATTAATCGTCATTTTTTAACTTGGCTTCCCCGATAGCCGGGCCTAAGTGTAGCGATGAGACCTTACACAAACCTTTCAACACCTAAATCATCTTGCGAATACTTTATCAAAACCATCATCTTCAAAAATTTCTGACGCACTCGCCCGGCAATCAGGAAAAAGATGCTGAAGGCGGCTTCTAATTTAAGCCGGAACACACTATAGGATGTGCCGAACAACGTGAGGCGCATCTTTCGCGATTGATGCGCCGCCTTTTCTAGGCACATCCTATTTTTGTTCCGCCTTAAGTGGATAGCCCTGAAGGCAGTATCTTCATCGGCATACATATTCAGAACTATCAGGGACCCCTGCTTTCTACCCCCTTAAACTAATCACCGGCCAATGATTTTGGGTAGCCGCCTCTAATAATTGTTCATCAGGATCAACAGCCACCGGATTATCCACCAACCTTAGCAAGGATAGATCGTTATGAGAATCACTGTAAAACCAACTACCGGCCAAGGTTTCTGATGATGTCGCCAACCAATCCTGCAGATTTTTGACTTTACCTTCTTGAAAACAAGGTGTACCGATAAATTTGCCGGTGTATTGGCCGTTGTGGAACTCAGGGGTAGTCGCCAATAAATTTTCGACACCGTACAATTTGGCGATAGGTTCGGTAACGAAACGATTGGTGGCGGTGATGATCAATAAAACATCGCCTTGCGCCCGATGTTTGTCGATTAAGGCTTGCGCCGCTTCCAGCCGAATAGGTTTAATAACCTCTTCAATAAATTCCGCCCGCCATTGATAAAGCTGCTGCGCATCATGCAACGCCAAAGGCGCCAGGGAAAAATCCAAAAACTCCACTATATCCAAGGTACCGCGCTGATATTGCTCATAAAATTTTTGATTGGCATGTTCATAGTAGTCTGGGTCGACAATTCCGCGATCAACCAGAAATTGTCCCCATAAAAAGTCGCTGTCATCTGCAATCAGCGTGTTGTCAAGATCGAAAATAGCTAAACTCACTGTAACCCTATTGTAGTAAATTGAACAATGCGGTGTGGCTTATACCGCTTATTTGTGGAACAATTGCACCATTCACTTTAATGGTTAGCCCGTTTCTAATTCTATCACTCAGTGCTTAAAAATGGGTTGCAAATAATACAGGTTTTTACATGATAGACTCGAAAGGATACCGGTCTAATGTCGGCATTATCCTCTGCAATGATGAGGGCCATGTGTTTTGGGCAAAGCGCAAGGGCGCAAATTCTTGGCAATTTCCACAAGGCGGCATAGACGACGATGAAGATCCCGAAGCAGCAATGTATCGGGAGTTATGGGAAGAGACCGGCTTGACGGCCGAACAAGTGCAATTGCTGGGCCGCACCCGCTATTGGCTGCGATATAAGTTACCGGAAAAATACCTGCGCAAAAATACCAGCCCGCTGTGCATAGGCCAAAAGCAAATCTGGTTCATTCTGCGATTGCTGACCGATGAAACCAATGTCCGTTTCGATTGCGGGCACAAGCAAGAGTTTGATAACTGGAAATGGGTGGAATATTGGCATCCTCTTAAGGATGTGGTCTATTTTAAACGTCGGGTGTATCGAAAAGCCCTAGAGGAATTGGGCGGGTTGTTGATTGGCGACGACGTTAAAGTCTGCGCCGATGGTTTTTTGTCTGGAAAGCAGCAAACAACTTAATTTTTTGTCATCATTGTCATAAAACAAACAAGCCACTGTTTTGGTTATATTACCAACATACCTTAATTAACATATAGTTAACAAGGTTATTTTAACCTACTCCCAACAGGCATGGGTTTTGCTGCTGCAACACGAGCAGTGCAGGTTTGAAACATCCGGTCCGCGCTGTGTAGATAAACTTTTACAGCGCTGTTAACGACCGCCTTACCGTCTTAGGGGTTGTGACGTTTTGCCACGCAAGTGTGCGACCGGCAAAACGATTGCGCAAATCGCGGCTCCTAAAGAACGATCAAGATTTCAGCGAAGATTTCCGTGCGCTCAAAATTTCATTCTTGAAGTTGCTGCCTAACCACGCCAGGAATGCTCATGACTGAAACCTTTTACGATGTGATGCGCCGACAAGGCATCACCCGCCGCAGCTTTCTTAAATTCTGTAGTCTCACTGCCGCCTCGCTGGGGCTGTCGCCGGCTTTTGCACCCAAAATTGCCTACGCGATGGAAACCAAACCACGCATCCCGGTATTGTGGCTGCATGGTCTGGAATGTACCTGTTGCTCGGAATCGTTTATCCGCTCCGGCCATCCATTGGCTAAAGACGTTATTCTATCTATGTTGTCTTTAGATTATGACGACACCATCATGGCGGCGGCCGGCCATAACGCTGAAGCCATCATTACCGAAATTGTGGAAAAATATAAAGGTAACTATATTCTGGCCGTGGAAGGCAATCCGCCGCTGGCTGAAGACGGCATGTATTGCATTATCGGCGGCAAACCTTTCGTTGAACAATTGAAATATGCGGCGGCAAGCTGCAAAGCCATCATCTCCTGGGGCTCTTGCGCCTCCTGGGGCTGTGTGCAAGCCGCTAAACCCAATCCTACCCGCGCTACCCCGGTTCATAAAGTACCGGGATTGGCGAATAAGCCTATTATTAAAGTACCTGGTTGCCCGCCGATAGCCGAAGTGATGACGGCAGTCGTAGCTTATCTATTAACTTTTGACAAACTGCCGACGCTGGATAAACAAGGCCGTCCGCAGATGTTCTACAGCCAGCGCATCCACGACAAATGCTATCGCCGCCCCCATTTTGACGCCGGCCAGTTCGTGGAACACTGGGATGATGAAGGCGCCCGCCAAGGCCATTGTTTATACAAAATGGGCTGTAAAGGGCCAACAACTTATAACGCCTGCTCCACCGTGCGCTGGAACGAAGGCACCTCCTTTCCCATTCAGGCCGGTCACGGCTGTATCGGCTGCTCCGAAGACGGTTTTTGGGATAAAGGCAGCTTTTATGAGCGGCTCACCGACATCAATCAATTTGGGATTGAGGCCAATGCCGACGCTGTCGGCGGCACCGCTGCCGCACTGGTCGGCGCCGGCATTGCCGCCCATGCCGGCTTAACGGCATTGCATCGCGCCAAACAATCAGGAGCAGAACAACAATGACAGTCAGAAACACCCCTAACGGCTTTAACTTAAACGATGCCGGCCGCCGCGTGGTGGTCGATCCGGTCACCCGTATCGAAGGCCACATGCGTTGCGAAGTTAACATAGACGATAACAATATCATTCGCAATGCCGTCTCCAGCGGCACCATGTGGCGCGGGCTGGAAGTAATTTTAAAAGGCCGCGATCCGCGCGATGCCTGGGCCTTTGTGCAACGGATTTGCGGCGTCTGTACCGGCACCCATGCCTTGACTTCGGTACGGGCGGTAGAAGATGCCTTGAAGATTAAAATCCCCGAAAATGCCAATTCCATCCGCAACCTGATGCAGCTTAGCCTGCAGGTACAGGATCATCTGGTGCATTTTTACCATTTACATGCTTTGGACTGGGTTAACCCGGTGAATGCACTTAAGGCAGATCCGGTCGCCACCTCGGCCTTGCAACAATCGATTTCGCCGCATAATCCAAAATCCTCGCCCGGCTATTTCCGCGACACCCAAAATCGGTTGAAAAAGTTTGTCGAGTCCGGGCAACTGGGGCCATTCAAGAACGGTTATTGGAGCAATCCAGCCTATTTATTGCCGCCGGAAGCTGATTTAATGGCGGTGACCCATTACCTGGAGGCACTGGATTTTCAAAAAGACATCATGAAAATCCGCACCATTTTTGGCGGCAAAGACCCGCATCCCAACTGGCTGGTTGGTGGAGTGCCTTGCGCCATCAATATCGACGGCATCGGCGCTACCGGTGCGATCAATATGGAACGGCTTAATTTAGTGTCGTCCATCATTGATAAAACCATCTTATTCATCGATCAAGTCTATATCCCGGATTTATTGGCCATTGCCCAGTTTTACAAAGGCTGGCTATACGGCGGTGGCATTTCCGGACAAAGCCTATTATCCTATGGCGATATCCCGGATAAGGCTAACGATTATTCGGCAACTAACTTATTAATGCCGCGCGGCGCGATCATCAATGGTGATTTAAGCAAAGTTCATGCCGTGGATTTGACCGATCCTGAGCAAATCAAAGAGTTTATTCCACACTCCTGGTATAAATATCCCAATGAATCAGTGGGGCTGCATCCTTGGGATGGTATTACCGAACCTAACTACAAGATCGGCCCCAATACCAAGGGAGATCGTACCAATATTCAGGAACTGGACGAAAGCGCCAAATACTCCTGGATCAAAGCGCCGCGCTGGCGTGGACATGCCATGGAAGTCGGGCCGCTGGCGCGTTATGTCATCGGCTATGCACAAGGCAATAAAGAAATCACCGAGCAGCTTAACTTTGTCTTAAAAACCCTGGATGTACCGGTCAGCGCCTTGTTTTCCACCTTGGGTAGAACCGCTGCCCGTGGCCTGGAGGCACAATGGGCCGCCGGGAAAATGCGCTATTTTATGGACAAAATGATCAGCAATATTAAAGCAGGTGATTTGGCAACCGCTAACGTGGAGCGCTGGGACCCGGAAACCTGGCCCAGCAGCGTGAAAGGCGTAGGTTTTACCGAAGCCCCGCGCGGCGCCTTGGGGCACTGGTTGAAAATTGAAAACACTAAAATAGCCAATTATCAATGCGTAGTGCCCACCACCTGGAACGGCTCGCCGCGCGACGAACAAGGCAATATCGGCGCTTTTGAAGCGGCTTTGATGAACACTAAAGTCGAGCGCCCCGAAGAGCCGGTGGAAATCTTGCGAACACTGCACAGTTTTGACCCTTGCCTGGCCTGTTCAACCCATGTCATTAGCCCGGATGGCCGTGAATTAACCCAAGTTAAAGTACGCTGAGGATAAAATTGATGAGCCAACCCACTACCCCCGTTTATGTGTATGAAATTCCGGTTCGAATCTGGCACAGCTTAAATGCCTTGCTGATTGTGGCCTTAACGGTGACCGGCTATTTAATTGCCGAGCCGTTGCCCTCAGTCAGCGGTGAAGCTTCAGAGCATTTTTTGCTGGGTTATATCCGTTTTATCCATTTTGCCGCCGGTTATTTAATCGCCATCGCCTTGCTGTTTCGGCTGTATTGGGCGATAGTCGGCAATGCACATGCCAAACAAATTTTTCTACCGCCTTTGCTGCAAGCTCAATTTTGGCAAGGTGTCTGGCATGAACTTCTCTGGTATAGCTTTATCGTTAAATCACCGCGAAAATACATAGGTCATAACCCGCTGGCGGTTTTATTCATGCATTTTGTGCTGGTCTGGGGCTTATTTTTTATGATCATCACCGGCTTTGCCCTTTACGGCGAAGGCAGCGGCCAGCATAGTTGGCAATTTACCCTATTCAGCAGCTGGGTGTTACCGCTGTTCGGCGGTAGCCAAAGCGTACACAGCTGGCATCATCTGGTGATGTGGTTAATCGTTTGCTTTGTATTAATCCATATTTATGTGGCAGTGCGCGAAGACAAATTGTCCGGTCAAAGCATGTTATCAACCATAGCCACCGGCTGGCGCACTTTTAAGGATGACAAACCGGTTGACGACATCCGACACTCATGAGTTCGGCGCCACAAATTCTGCTGCTGGGTATCGGCAACGTGCTCTGGGCCGACGAAGGCTTTGGGGTGCGCGTGATCGAACACCTACAAAAAAACTATCGCTTTCCTGATCCTGTTAAAGTGCTGGATGGCGGCACTCAGGGTGTTTATCTGCTTGAACATGTACAGGCGGCGGAGGTACTGATAGTATTTGATGCCGTCGATTACGGCCTGTCGCCGGCAAGCTTGTTGCGCATCGAAAATGATGATGTACCCAAGTATCTAGGCGCTAAAAAAATGAGTCTGCATCAAACCGGCTTTCAAGAAGTTTTGGCGATGGCGCAATGGCTGGGCAACTATCCTGCACAATTATTATTAATTGGCGTACAACCGGAACAACTGGATGATTATGGCGGCAGTTTGCGGCCTAAGGTAAAAGCACAAATTCTGCCGGCCATTGAAATAGCCTTAGCTTATTTAAAGGATTTGGGCGTGACTGCAGTCACTATGGATCATGCTGATACTTTAACCGACCCAGCGCTGGATATGCTGCGCTACGAACAGGAGCGCCCTTCCCCGTCGCAGGCTTGCCGGATTGGTGATGAACGAGTGTTAAATTCTGCCGCTTTCGAACCACGCCTGCCGCAAACGGCAGATTGGCCCAGTTTGCAAGTTGCAGTCGATTACAGAGGACAATACTGATGTGTATCGGCATCCCTATGAAAATCATAACCATGGCTAACGAATCGGCCATTTGCGAATATGATGGTCAACAAACCCTAATTGATATGATGCTGGTGGGCACGCAACCCGCCGGTACTTGGGTATTGGTGTTTCTAGAGGCGGCCAGAGAAGTTATTAGTGCCGATAAAGCCAAACAAATCGGCAATGCCTTAGAGGCCATGCGTTTAGCTATGCAAGGCGAAACGGATATAGATCATTTATTTGCCGATCTGATCCATGCGGAACCACAACTACCGGCGTTTTTAAGATCATGACTCTAGGTTTGCTGGAACAATTGCCATCCCGCCACAATCTGCCCTTGTTGGACGCGGATAATTTTGCTCATTTTGTCCTGAGCCACCGCCATGTCGTGCTGTTTTTTGCCAACAATCCGCTATTGTTTCCAGAAAGCCACGATGTGGCGGTGATATTGCCTGAATTGTTAAAAGTTTTTGCCCAACAATTACAAGGCGCCATCATCGCCGACAGTATTGAAAAAGAATTACAAGCACAGTATCGCTTTACCAGCTGGCCGTCCTTGGTGTTTTTACGAAACGGCGACTATCTGGGGGTGATCAGCGGGATCAAGGACTGGCAACAATACAAACAAGCTTTTGCAGAGATTTTGGCTGCCGAACCCAGCCAGCCGCCCAGCTTTGATTTAAACAAAGCGTGTGGAGCTGGACACGCTTGAAAAGTAACCGGAAGTAATTTATGACATCAAGATCCCTGCCCATTTTTGGCCAAGGCAGTCAACCCGCAGAAACTGATGGGGTTGAGCTGGACTATTTAGCCATGCCGACCGAAATGCTCAGCTACCGAATGCCGCAGATTTCTATAGACCTCAAAACCGAAGAACTAGCTGCCGCCAAAAAGGTGTTACTGCAACTGCAACAGCAGCTAGCCGACTTTCCGGCTATCGCCCAACCTAGCGACTTGATCGCGCTGGACGCCGGCAACCGGCAATTTATCGACGAATTGCTCGGCGAAGGCGAGGTCAGCATGATCAGTGCAGCAGCTCAAGCGCTACGCATTCAAGAATCGGTGTTGGCCGGCGTTTGGCGTTTACAACAACTTAATGCCCAACAACAAATCGTTGCTGATGTACTGGAAGTGGGCATTATCCCGGTTCAGGTGGTTGCCGCGGCGTTTACTCATGCCGCCAGCCAGATAGATACCCATTGGACTGAACTGCCTGAGGGAGTAATGAACGCCCCACCCCTGCTGGCCGAACTCAACGCTCACATTGCCGGCTACCAACCGGGCCAGGATGTGCATAGCATCAATTTGAGTCTTTTGCCGCAAACAGAGGCAGACCTAGCATTTTTGGAACAACGTTTGGGTCAAGGCACGCTGACCATACTATCGCGCGGTTACGGCAATTGCCGGATCACGGCTACCGGTACGGCTTATGTGTGGTGGGTGCAGTATTTCAATTCCCAAGATAGCCTAATCCTCAATACCCTGGAAGTCAGCGATATACCCAAGGTAGCATGTGCCTCCCCAGAAGATATAGCCGACAGTTATCAACGCTTGCAGGAAATCATGAGCGTTTATCTATGAGCAATACTTTTTTCGCAGATAACTCAGCTGTTGATTTAACTGAGTTACCGGTCACCCGTAAAATGGAATGCAAAATCTGTTGGCAGGTTTACGATCCGGCACAGGGTGACGAAGTGTGGCAAATACCGCCCGGCACACCATTTACGCAATTGCCGTCGCATTGGAGTTGTCCGCAATGCGGGGCGGCGAAACAGGATTTTTTAGTGATCGACGACTAATCAGCTAGATTTTTAACTTTAAAACAAAGTGTTATAGGATGTGCTGAACAGCGTGAAGCGCATCTGTCGCGATCGATGCGCCTCCTAACGTCGGCACATCCTATGCAGTTTTTCTATTGACGCTGAATAGTTACAGTTATGTTTGAGTATTAAATATGCCATGGCTAGATCAAACGCAAATTCAGTTAACGCTGGAAAAGTGTTTTAACCAGATTTTAACCAGCCGAATGCACGGTGTACCGGTTATTAATCCAGCGCTTAAGGTGCAGGCGCTGGATTTTAAGCAGGTTAATCAAGAGTGGTTGGGCATTTTGATTACCCCTTGGTTTATGAATTTGCTGTTGCTGCCGAACATAGACAGTGAATGGCCGGCTTTGTCGCCGGGGGAAACGATCAAACGTCATTTTCCTTATGGTGATTTTGAATTTACCACGGCTTATGAAGCACAATTAGGCGTTTATGCAAGCTGTTCGTTATTCTCGCCGATGTTTGAATTTGCTGAACAGGCAGATGCGCTAAGCGCCGCGCAAGCCGCCTTACAAGCTTTGCTGACCAATCCGACGCCACGAACCTTGAGCAGACGCGATTTGCTGCGCGTTAAGCTTGGTAATTAAAACGATTTATATATGCCCGCCGGTAAGCTGCACATAAAACTTCATCATCGTGCCGGTCAGGTTGAATTTGTGGAGATTTCTTCAAGCAGGCCAACTATCAGCCAGGTTTTGCTCAGCAAAACCCCTGAGCAAGTATTAACGACGGTGCAATTGCTGTTTACGCTGTGCGGCACGGCTCAGGCTTATGCCGCCCTGCTGGTCTGCCGGGAGGCGCTGGCGATACCGGGCAATGCTGAAATTGATATTGCTCGGGAATTTTTGCTGCACCTGGAAACCCTGCGCGAACTAAGCTTGCGAGTCACATTGGACTGGCCGGTATTGCTTGGGCAAACACCGGATAAAACCCCGCTTGCAGCCTTGCTAAAATACCAGGCACAATGCAAAGACTATTTATTTACCGGCGGCGATGCCTTTAGTCTGCATAGCCGCTTAAATATTAACAGCGATAAGCTTAAGCAACTGATCAACGATTTAACCAGGCTGATCGACACGGCAATATTTAACGGTCAATTGGCGACGTTTTTAAAACTCGACACCGAAGCACAGCTTGGTGATTGGCTGGCTGGCAATCCTGCCTTGGCGGCGAGGATGCTTAATGAAATTTATAGTCTGAATTGGCAGGCAGTTGGCACAAATGAGGTAGACTGTTTACCGGAATTGAACAGCGCCGAATGGCACAGACAATTACTTGCGACAGACTTAGCCGGCTTTGTCGACACACCGCATTGGCAAGGCCAACGCTGGGAAAGCACACCATTAAATCGGCAACTGTCAACGCCTTTGATTTTTGCACTGAAGCAGCAATACGGCAATGGTTTATTGGTTCGATACGCGGCAGTTTTGCAGGAGATAGCCACGATTACTCACGATTTACAGCCGGTTATGCGCGTAAAATCACCCGTAGCTACTGCCTATTCCGCCGGCAACATACAATTAAGCCAAGTCCAAGCCGCCCGCGGTTTGTTGTTGCATAGACTGGAGTTACGGCAAGGGCAAGTTTACGATTACCGGATTGTCGCGCCAACCGAATGGAATTTTCAAACCGAAGGCGTAGTTGCCCAAGGTTTAAAACAATTGCAAGCCGACGATATCAATACTTTACAAAGGCAAGCCGAATGGTTGATCTGCGCCGTAGACCCTTGCGTACCCTATAAGCTTGAATTGATCAGCAATTAACAGGAGAAACGGTTAATACTATGCACGAAATGTCGCTATGCGAAGGTATTCTGGGCGTTTTGCAGCAGCAAGCCAAACAACAGAATTATCAGCGGGTAAAAACCGTTTTTTTGGAAATCGGCGCACTGGCCGGCGTGGAACCTGATGCCTTGCGCTTTAGTTTTGATGTGGTGATGCAAGGAACGCTGGCCGAACAAGCCCGGCTGGAAATATTACTGGTGCCCGGTGAAGCTTGGTGCCTGGGCTGCGGCACAGCGGTTACAGTGCAACAATTATATGATGCCTGCCCAAACTGCGGCAGTTTTCAACTACAAATTAGTGATGGTCAACAAATGCGTATTAAAGAACTAGAGGTGGAATAATAATGTGTACCGTATGCGGCTGCGCCGGCAGCGAAAAAGCGATAGTCGATCACGACCATCCTCATGACCATCCTCATGACCATCCTCATGACCATCCTCATGACCATGCTCATGATCATGATCATGATCACGACCATAACCACCATCACGATAATCTGCATCATTATGGACTAGGCCCCGCCCACGCCCATGCGCCCGGCCTGAGCCAAACCCGCATGGTGCAGATTGAACAGGACATCCTCGGCAAAAACAATCAATACGCCGCGGCCAACCGCCGCCATTTTAATGCACAAGGTATCTTGACCTTAAACCTGGTTTCCAGCCCCGGCGCCGGCAAAACCACCTTGCTGACGCAAACCATAGAACAACTCAAAAGCGAAGTGGCAATTAGCGTCATCGAAGGCGATCAGCAAACCAGTCACGATGCCGAACGCATCCGCGCCACCGGCAGCAAGGCAGTGCAAATCAATACCGGCAAAGGTTGCCATCTTGATGCGCACATGGTCGGTCACGCTTTAGAAACCTTACAACCCGAAACCGGCAGCCTGTTATTTATCGAAAATGTCGGCAATTTAGTCTGCCCGGCAGCCTTTGATCTTGGCGAAGCCCATAAGGTAGTTATTCTGTCAGTCACTGAAGGTGAAGACAAACCCTTAAAATACCCGGATATGTTCTATGCCGCCGACTTGATGCTGCTGAACAAAACCGATCTGCTGCCGCATCTGGAGTTTGACAGCCAACGTTGTATTGACTATGCTCGGCAAGTTAATCCCCACATTAAAGTATTGCCCTTATCGGCCAAAACCGGCGAAGGCATGGCGCAATGGCTGGATTGGTTACGGGCTGAATTAGCCTTACAACGCATAGGCTATGTCTGATACCCTTATCCGATGAAATACATAACAGAATTTCGTCAGCATGATCTGGCCAAAAATCTGGCGGCCCGCATAGCCCACAGCGCCGATCTCCAGCGCCATTACCGGCTTATGGAGTTTTGCGGCGGCCATACTCATGCGATATTTCGCTACGGCGTACAGGATTTGCTGCCGGCCAATATCGAGTTTATTCACGGCCCCGGTTGCCCGGTGTGTGTATTGCCGATAGGCCGCATTGACAATGCCATACAACTAGTAGAGCAACAGGATGTGATCCTCTGCACCTATGCCGATTTAATGCGGGTGCCGGCCAGCGGACGCAACAGCTTGTTAAAAGCCAAGGCCGCCGGTAGTGATATTCGTATGGTGTATTCCACCCAGGATGCTTTGCATATCGCCCGTCAGCACCCAGACCGGCAGGTAGTGTTTTTTGCCATCGGCTTTGAAACCACGACACCACCCACCGCAGTAGCCATCCAACAGGCCAAAGCCCAAGGCTTAACCAACTTCTCGGTATTCTGTAATCACGTCCTGACACCGGCAGCCATGCAAGCTATTCTGGATGCGCCGCAACCGGTAGAGATAGACGGTTTTTTGGGGCCGTCTCACGTCAGTACCATCATCGGCTGCCAACCTTACGAACACTTTGCCCAGCGCTACCGTAAACCGGTGGTGATTGCCGGCTTTGAACCCCTGGATGTGATGCAATCCACGCTGATGCTGATCCGCCAGCTCAACGAAGGTCGCCATCAGGTGGAAAATGAATACAAACGCGCCGTCACTCCGCAGGGTAATGTTAAAGCCCAAGCCTTAATGCAAGATGTTTTTGAAATCAGGCCCTTTTTTGAATGGCGCGGCCTGGGTTTAATTGCCGACAGCGCCTTAAAACTTAACCCAAAATACGCCGAATTTGACGCCGAGCAACGGTTTAATATGCCTGCCATCCAGGCCGCCGATGTTAAAGGCTGCGAATGCCCGGCGATTTTACGCGGCGCGAAAAAACCGCAGGATTGTAAATTGCTGGGTACGGTCTGCACCCCGGAAAACCCGATGGGCTCCTGCATGGTGTCATCAGAAGGCGCTTGCGCCGCCTACTGGAGCTACGGCCGCTTGCGTCAGGCTGCTTGATCTATTCAACAGAGTATTCGGAATGTACTGTTGACCAAACAAAACAACGCATGCCATTAAATCGGAATTGACTGTTGAATTTACAACATATACAATCCTCGCATTTCAGAATAGGATGTTGAATTGGGCAGATATACCAATATAAGTGTAGCCGGTTTATTTGTTGGCTGTGGCGGTCTTGATTTAGGCTTTAAGGCTTCAGGGTACGCTCTTAAATGGGCTAACGAATGGTCACCCGATCCAGCAAGCTCGTATAACTCACTGATCGGTCATGATGTTGTGGTAGGGGATATTTGGGATCATCTGGGGAATATCCCTGATGTGGATGTAATTATTGGCGGCCCACCGTGCCAAGCCTTTTCATTGGTTGGAAAAAGACTGGAAGACGATCCTAGGGCGAAATTAGTTTTCGCATTTGAACAAGCTATTAAATCAGTAAAGCCCAAGGCCTTTGTAATGGAGAACGTTCCTGGGTTACTGGCTTCAAGAGTCGACAATATAAGGCTGCATGAACACTTGGCCGAACGCTTCATGGATTTAGGTTATCAGGTTAGCATCCATAAATTGGTCGCAACCGATTTTTTTGTTCCACAAAAACGGCAACGGGTAATCATGGTGGGACATCAGTTTCACGGCAAAGAATTTACGCTGATAGATTCCTCTGAATTTGCTCAGTTGTTAGGCGAACCTACTCTCAGAAAACCTGTTTCAGTTGCGGAAGCGTTTGATGACCTGCCTATACCGTCACCTAAAGGTGACTTGTCAATCATTGCCTACAGAACAGCCGCTAATAGTGCCTACGCAAAATTAATGCGGAAGGACTGCCGTGATGGAGTATCACATCAATCCATGCCCACTATGTCTGCATTGGACAAAGAGTTTATCAAGCATATCCCTCCTGGCGGTAACTACCAGGATATTCCCGATGCGATTTCCACAAAACGTATCCAGTCCTTTAAGGAGACTGGCGGCAGAACCACCACATATGGTCGACTCCACCCAGACAAACCAGCTTACACAATAAACACTTATTTCAATAGGCCTAATGTGGGAGCCAATTACCATCACCGTGAAGAAAGGTTGATTACAGTAAGAGAAGCACTCAGACTCCAATCATTCCCGGATAACTTTTCACCCTATTACAGCAATCAAAGAAGTCTACACATGCAAATAGGCAATGCCGTTCCGCCTTTGATGGCACAAGCCGTTGCGGAATCGTTAAAAAGGCTTTTCCAATGAATAATTTGGTACAGTCCTTGAAAATAGAATTAGGCCAAGTATGGACACCTCCAGATATTGCTTTGGAAATGGCAAAATACGCTTTAGATTCAATGCCAAATGCCAAACACATTCTTGATCCAGCCTGCGGCCCCGCCACTTTTTCCTTAGCTCTTCAAAAAGCAGGGGCGAATTCGGTCGAACTGACTTGTTACGATGTAGATGAGGCAATGGAAAAAAACACGGCGTCAATAAACAGAGCTCTTGGCTTTTCGAGTGTAACCTCCAATAAGAATTACCTCACGGATCACTCTTTGGCGAATAGGTTTGATATTGTCATTATGAACCCCCCTTATATCCGCCAAGAACTCATAAACAAAGACCTGAAAGACACTTGTAGTCGTTTTTTTTTACAGACTCTAGATGAATCAGTGGACAGGCGGTCTAACCTTTTTGTACTATTTATGCTGAAAGGGTTGGTTGATCTTGCGCCAAACGGCATTTTATGTGCCATCGTCTATGATGCCGTCACGCAATCCGGCTATGGCAAAAAAACCTTAGCCATTCTTAACAGGCATGCAGACCTTTTGTATTCAAGACCACTCCTTGCCCCTTTTGACGGTGTTCTCGTAGATGCCCAGATAATGGTCTACCGCAAACGAGACATTCCCTTAACGAAATCAAGTTTTGACACACATTCCTATAATGACGGCCTAGTAACAGTTGATGATCTCCTTAAAGTTAAAAGAGGTACATCTCTTCCCCTACGAAAAGCCTATCTGGCATCCCCGTCAGACCTTTATTATGAGAAATCGACCCCGTTTTTTATCAAACAAGCCAAGCTTACCGGACTTTTAGTCAACGCTGATGAACGGGTATATTTAGGTGTGCGTGAAGAATCGCTCAATGAAGGCTATCAAAGTTGGCTGAAATGCCGTATGGCTGCAAACAATCTTTCTGATAAGAAGCTCGCAATAAAACCCGTGTGCGGAGCAATCGCTTTCAATTATTACATTCGGAAAGCTCCACGGCATCTTTGGAATACAAAACGTATCGCCTTGGCAGACAATTTTTATGTATCAAATCCATCGGACGATTTTTCAGCCGAAGTGGCTTGGTTACTGCTTAATAGTGACATTTACATGGACAGATTGATCGAATCTGCGAGAAATCAAGGGAATGGATTAATGAAGCTCCAGTTATATGAATACAAACAGGCTCGTGTACCCGATTGGCGTCTATTGTCTAATATAGAAATCGAATCACTATCACATGCAGCAATTTCCCTTATCAACAACGGGGCTGAATACAGTATTGTGCGAGAAATCGCAAATAAATTGGCACAGAAGCTGTTGAATGTCTAGACCACAACTACCCTCGTATTCATCACCAGAAAATACCCGCTTCCATCCGGTTTTTAAATTCGCCATGGAAACTGTACTTGCCAATAAGGGATTAACCCATTTTGTTGTCAAGTCTCAGTATCCTTCGGGTACTGGGCCCATTGATCTTGTTTTGTTCAACAATCAAACAAACAAGGTAGTTTTGCCTATAGAGCTTAAACGCACACAAACCAGCGTAAGGGGGGGAGGACGACGACAAGCCAGAGATTATTGGGGCAACTTAGGGCTTGAATGCGAATCCTCCTTCTACTGCGTATCCAATCTTGAACTGGTGGAATTATTCAGAAATGATCCCTATCGACCAAAGACATCGGCGCAACGAGTTTTCCTGCAATTCCCTGTTGCCGGAAAACTTGATGCAACTCCTATTGGGGAGTTTTATCGGCAATTAGAGCTTTGCTTGAATGAAGTGATCGATTTAGTGACAGGCAACTGCGCTTTCAATTATTTCTACGGTTTACCAGAATTCCAAGGCAGCATCGAGAGGGCGGTTAACGACCCACACCAATGGCATAAGCTATTCGTTCCGGTTTGTTTTGAATACATACGGGGAGCTGCGTCCAAAATTAGTGAGCTACATATTCAGACGAATAACTGGAAAACAGCAGATTTTTATAAGTCATCGCCACAACGGTTATTGGATTTGGGTAAACGAATTGATTTTAAACATATCTTTAAGGTTCCGACACCAGATACTAACGATTCCATTGCTTTTGCCACATCCGTACTGAAAGCTGCCTATGAAAGCGGCAAAGAATTGGGCAGAGGCGATGATATCGCCGAATTAGTTAATGAAATACTAGCCCCGACCGGGTCGGGCATTGTGGAAACGGACGTGGAACTCGCCCAACTTCTGGCAATCATGGCGAAAGATGCCCTTGGCAGGGAGCTTGATGCCAATGAGGAAGTATTCGATCCAGGTAGCGGTAGCGGCAGATTATTGACAGCATTACCACTTATTGCCTTCCCGTCTATTGCACCCAAGCAAATTAAGGCTAACGAAAAAGAACAGTTATTCGCCGAATCGCTAAGTTTACGACTGGGATTGGCTTTTGCTTCAGTTTTATCACCAAACAATGCCCCTTCAGTGACAGTCTCCGGTATTGAAACGGTCGATCCTGGATATTTAACAAACGTCAAGGTGGTGGTCATGAATCCCCCCTATTTATCGGGTGTCCAATCGGCGGGCATAAAACCCCTGTTCATCAACAGAATCCGCACCCTTGCGCGATGTGAGCCTGAACTGAATATCGGGCAAGTGGCGTTGGAAATAGTGTTTTTTGAACTTGTTTGGCATTTAGTCCAGGAACAAACCGTCATTGCGATGGTGTTTCCTATGCAGCATCTTACCAGAACCTCGGATGAAGTAGTGGCATTCAGAAGATTTCTGGGTACAAAATTCGGCTTGACGCATATAGTGATACATCCCCGTGAGGGATTGTTTAATTCCGTTGTTAAGCAAACCGTGCTACTTGTGGGAATAAAAGGTCAATCAGGCCAAGAAGTAAAGCTTGTTGAAGTCCAACAAAAAGTGGGGGATTTGGATTTGGCGGAACTGCTAAACAAACTAAATGCAAATAATACCGAACCAACTTATGGTGTCACCGTTAAAACGGTTTCCAGGCAAGATTTATTGCAAACGTCTTCTGGTGGGTGGAAATGTTTCATCGGTTCAGGGGAACGTGCCAAAAAATTCATCAATACTTACTTCCATAACCTCATGTCTGTCTATCCGGCACAATACATGTCCATTCAAACAGCTGGATTTACAATCACTAGGGGTAAGCTTGGTAATAAAGGCAATACCTCGTTAACTGTTTTTGATGCTCAATTTCCCAAGCACCCAACAGTCATCAACAAAATACCCTCAGAGTGGATACGTCCAGCACTTAATACCACGCATCAAATGCCGAGAGTATTAGATGCAGCGAGCGCACCACATAGGTCGTTTTTACCACCTTCAACGGCTTTTGTGGCCGGACATCCTGATAATCAGGTGCTTGCTGCTATAGTCGACGAATACATAATAGTTAATAGGCCCAAACAAAGCAGTCAAGCCAAAGCCCAGAAATCGATAACACAAATTATTAAGGACTTGTCATCAGACCAAAAAGATATGGGGGGTGGCTGGGTATTGATTCAAAGAGCTTCCCGCCAAAAGGGTGAAATCAGCTTATTAGAGTCGGATGGAGTACTACTCTCAACCAATATTCCAATGATAAAGGCACCAAACATTGCAGAGCGGGAGTTAATGGCTTCGTGGTTATTGTCCGTGTTCGGGCAACTTCAGTTTGAGTTGTATGCGACAGACCAAGAAGGCATGCGTAAATTGGAGCTTAGTGCAATAAAGCAACTATGTTTCCCTGATTTCAAAGCCATTGATCCAACCATTGCCTCTGAATTACAAAAATGGGTAAAAAACGAACCAGCCCTGTCTTTTGACAACATCCAACAGCGTAACACCGATAGGTTGTGGGCTGAGATCGTTTGCCCTTCAAATTCTAATGAGTGCCTTGCGTACGCATTTAACTTATTTGAGTCGATGGTTGATGAACGTAGGGGGTTCGGTGCCGGGTAACTACTCGCTTGATATTCTAAATCTACCTAACTTGCAAATGCTTAGTTCGTTGGACGAAGGTGATCATTATCGGATTGAAGCCCAAGGCAACCTTCTTCCCATAAGCTGCCCGTATTGTGCAAACTCGCTTTATCGCCACGGTAGCCAACGTCAATCCTATATGGATACGCCAATACACGGTAAACGCGTATTACTTGAGATTGAGCGCAAACGATTCCGTTGCAAGGTTTGCGGTAAGACGCTGTTTGAACCCTTGCCAGATATGGACGGCAAACGACAGGCGACATCTAGGTTAATTCGGTACGTTGAAGACCGTTGCCTAAAGAAAACATTCTTGTCGCTCGCCAGAGAAGTGGGTATTGACGACAAAACAGTGCGGTTCATCTTTAACGATTTGGTAAAACGCCTTGAAACTGAAATCCGTTTTGAAACCCCAGAGATATTAGGCATTGATGAAATCAAAATTATTGGCGAATATCGGACGACCATCACTAACATTGAGAAACTATCCCTGTACGATCTTTGCCAACCCAGAAAAAAAACCGATATTGCCAGCTATTTTGCCGAAATACCAGACAGACACAATGTCAAAGTCATCGTGATTAATATGTGGAGCCATTACCAAGAAATGGCCAAAGAACAATTTTTGGGCAAATTAATTGTGGTTGATAAATCTCATGTCATCAGGATGGCAAATGAAGCATTGGAAAAGGTCAGGAAGCGTATCCGAAAAGAATTAGAAGCCAAAGAGCGCATCAAACTCAAGAACGAGCAGTTTGTGCTGTTGAAACGGTGTGGAACGTTGACGGAAAAGGAAACCGCACAATTTGAGAAATGGTCTAAGTTGTTCCCTGAACTTAAAATTGCGTATGAACTTAAAGAGAAGTTTTTCGAGATTTACGATAAAGGCAGCAGGGTAGCAGCAGAGTCACATGCTAAACAATGGGAATTATCAATCCCCTCAGAAGTGGAAAATGAATTCAAAGACTTAAAGATCGCTTTGCGAAATTGGTGGGTCGAGATATTCAATTACTTTGAATATCCAGTGACCAACACTTATAACGAAAGTGTCAATAATTTGGCGAAGAGCATCAACCGAATGGGTAGGGGATATAGCGTTGAGGTCATACGGGCCAGACTACTTTTTGACGAAATCGCACAAAAAGAATCCCGAACCTCAATTAGGAGCAAGCCACGGAAAACCGGGAATGACGATAATAGAGGGGCTGATGCATTTTTTAATATAACGTTCGGCAGGGATTATGGAACGGATGAGGATCTGCGCGTTGTCGAGTATGGCCCCCACATTCCAACATTGGTCAGGCTATTAGAAGAAGACCATTTTTCTTAATTGCCTAGGCCAACAACACGGGGGAGGCATTCTGAAATTTTTTATTTCCAACACTAAATTCCGAATACCCAAAAAACACTATGAAACACGCCCTACTCGACTTTAAAAACGCTGTGATCGATATGAGCCACGGCAGCGGCGGCCGAGCGATGAACCAGCTGATCGACAATTTGTTTATCCGTCACTTTGACAACAGCCTGCTGCGGCAAGGCAATGACCAAGCCCAGTTTGACGTACCTGCCGGGCGGATGGTGATTTCCACCGACGGTCATGTGATCTCGCCTTTGTTTTTCCCCGGCGGCGACATCGGCTCTTTGGCAGTGCATGGCACCATCAACGATGTAGCAATGTCCGGCGCCCAACCTTGGTATTTAAGCGCCGGTTTTATTATTGAAGAAGGTTTTCCGCTGGCCGATCTGGAAAAAATCGTCATCAGCATGGCGATAGCGGCTAAACAAGCCAACACACCTATCGTCACCGGCGATACCAAAGTCGTGGAGCGCGGCAAGGGCGATGGCGTATTTATCACCACCACCGGCATCGGCCTGGTGCCGGCAGGCGTTAATATCAGCGGCAACCGCGCCCAGCCCGGTGATGCGGTGTTGATCAGCGGCAGTATCGGCGATCATGGCGTGGCGATTATGGCCAGCCGGGAAAACTTGCAATTTACTACCCAAATTACTTCCGATTCTGCGGCTTTACATACCCTGGTTGCCGAAATGCTAAGCGCGACTTTAGACATCCATTGTCTGCGCGACCCTACCCGTGGCGGTCTGGCGACCACGCTGAATGAATTTGCCCGACAATCGGCAGTCGGCATCAGTATCGACGAAGCATTGATTCCGGTAAAACCGGAAGTGCAAGCGGCCTGTGAACTGCTGGGGCTTGACCCTTTATATGTGGCTAATGAAGGCAAATTGGTGTGCATCTGTGCCGCAGAGGATGCCCAAGCATTATTAGCCGCCATGCGCCGACATCCGCTAGGCCAACAGGCGTCCATCATCGGCCATGTCAGCGACGATCCGCAGCAGTTTGTACAAATGCGCACGGCCTTTGGCGGCAGCCGGATAGTGGACTGGCTAAGCGGCGAACAACTGCCGCGAATTTGCTGAGCGTAAAACTTGAGCGGTAAACTGATCCGCGTTACCGGCACCGTGCAAGGTGTGGGTTTTAGGCCCTATGTCTGGTTGCTGGCCCGGCAATATCAGTTAACCGGCGAAGTATGGAACGATGCGAACGGTGTCGGCATCCGGGTGTGGGGTGAAAGGATCAATGAATTTCTTGAGCAACTGCCGCTGCAAGCGCCGCCGCTGGCCGTTATTACCGCGATTAAAACTTACCCGCTGCGCCAGCCGCCCACCGGCAACACTTTTAACATCGCCGCCAGCCGGAGCGGTAAAATCAGCACCGCAATTGCCGCCGATGCTGCAACGTGCCCGGCTTGTCTGGCCGATATATCCGATCCCAATAACCGCCGTTACCGTTATCCGTTTACCAATTGCACCCATTGCGGCCCTAGACTATCGATAGTGCGCAGCATTCCCTATGATCGTGCCAACACCGCAATGGCAAGCTTTTGCATGTGTCCGGCCTGTCTGGCAGAATACCATAATCCTGCCGACCGCCGCTTCCATGCCCAGGCCAATGCCTGCCCGGATTGCGGCCCGCAGCTGTGGCTGCAAGACCGGCACGGCAACAGCTTACCGACCGGCGTTGGCGATGCCATCAGCGAAACCGCCGAGCTGATACAACAAGGCTATATCATTGCCATCAAAGGCATAGGCGGTTTTCATCTGGCTTGCGATGCCGGCAACCCAACAGCGGTACTTAATTTGCGCAACCGCAAACAACGTGACGGCAAGCCGTTTGCCATCATGGGCCGCGACCTTGCTATGCTGAAACGCTACACCCACATTGATGACAACGAGCAACACGCGCTTAACGAAACGGCCGCCGCTATCGTTATTGTTGCCAAACAAGGGCAAACTCTGGCCGAAGCAGTGGCGCCGGACGACGATAAACTGGGTTGCCTGTTGCCTTATACGCCATTGCATCAGTGTTTGCTGCAAGCCTTAAACACCCCTATCGTGCTGACATCCGCTAATCGCAGCAATGAACCACAATGCATCAGCAATGCAGATGCCTGTTTACGCCTAACCGACATAGCCGACTACTGGCTGCTGCATGACCGCGAGATAATCAATCGTCTGGATGATTCGGTATTACGGGTGATGGCCGACAAGCCACGCCTACTACGCCGCAGCCGTGGCTATGCCCCGCTACCCTTGCAACTGCCGCCGGGTTTTGACGGTACCCCGCCGATTTTGGCAATGGGCGGCGAACTGAAAAATACCTTCTGTCTGCTGCAACACGGTCAAGCCATCCTGTCACCGCATATCGGCGATCTGGAAAACCCGCTGGCGCAACAAGATTACCGAAACATGCTGACGCTATATCAACAGTTGTTTGATTTTCAGCCGCAGCAAATTGCGGTTGATCTGCATCCTGATTATCTTTCTACGCAATTGGGCCGACAATGGGCGGCACAACAAGGTTTGCCGCTGATAGGCGTACAGCATCATCACGCCCATATCGCCGCCTGTATGGCGGAGCACGGCTTGGCTATGGATCATCCACCGGTACTGGGGGTGGCGATGGACGGCTTAGGGCTGGGTGATGACGGCAGCTTATGGGGCGGCGAGTTTTTAAAAGTAGATTATCGGCAATCGACCCGGTTGGCAGCGTTTGACGCCCTGCCCTTAATCGGCGGCGCACAGGCCATGCGCCAACCCTGGCGAAATTGCTATGCCCATTTAAAAAGCTATTTTGATTGGCAATCTTTAACTAAAGACTATGCCGATGTGGAAATTATTGGTTTTCTGAACCGGCAAGCGCTAGGCGTACTGGATACCATGTTAGAAAAATCAATAAACTGTCCGCCCAGCAGTTCCTGCGGCCGCTGGTTTGACGCCTTCGCCGCCGCGCTGAGTCTCTGCCGGGAAACCGTCAGTTACGAAGGCCAAGCCGCCATCCAGCTGGAAACCCTGGCCAGCCCGTGCTTTGCCTCGCAACGCGAACAGGCTTACCCGTTTGACTGGTCAACTGCCGGGGTGTTACCGCGATTAAGCTGGCGATCTTTTTGGTTGGCGGTATTAGACGATTTACAACAAAACATACCGCTATCGCTGATAGCCGCCCGCATCCATCACGGCCTGGCGCGGGCGATTGCCGAAACCGCCTGGCTGTTGGCGGAGCAGATTAATACCGATATGGTGGTTTTGAGTGGCGGGGTGTTTCAAAACCGCTTGTTGCTGGAAGAGGTTAGCCGGCTGTTGAGGGCAAGGGGTAAAACGCCTTTGGCACCGGCTTTGTTGCCTGGTAATGATGGGGGCTTGGCGTTTGGGCAGGCGGTGGTGGCTGGGCGGTTTGCTGGCTGATTTGTAACTATTCAACGTCACGAGCCGCTTGGGGATGGCTCAATCATTTGGATTCAGCAACCTTTTTAAACGCTCAATTTCTCTATTGGCTTGTTTCGGCTCTTAGCAAAATTTGCGACAGAACCGGTTATCGCATCGTGTTTGGCGATGAAGAAAGTTAAAGTGTGCGCTGAGCCATGCATTAATGTTCGTTTCCTGAATATATCCACATCGGTTCGGTTTTGCCGGCCCTGGAAAAACCAAGCGATTTATAGAAATCGAGTGCATTACCGTCCGCAGTAAGCATTAGTTGATGAAAGCCCGCATACTTGGCAAGCATGGCTTGCATCATTTTTTTGCCGATACCTTGTCGTTGAAAAGTTGGGTATACCAACATATGCGGGAAATAAACAACAAGATGACCATCTGAGATTGCGTTGCAAATGCCAACAAGCCGACCATTAATACGTGCAGTAACCATACTATGAGAGTTGCGAAGAGCGGCCAATAACTGATCCGGCTTTTCAGCAGACGACCATTCATTTGCTTTGTATAAAGCAATCACTTCCGCTTCTTCTATAGAGTCTTGTAGTGATATATCAGCTTGCATATAAAATTCCTGCTTTTGCTCCACAACCGATATTAATGATATCGTCAATTAGGTCATCCCTTTTTATCCAACGCATCCTTAAATTTCCTTTGTTAGAAGTGTAACGATGCGGCCATCAAGCGTTTTAAGATCACCGATTTGCGTAAACCCCAGATATCGATGAAAGGCTAACGAATTAGGATTGGGCGGTGATACGTTTACTTCACAACAAAGTATCGTAGCCCCTATATTTCGAGCCCTGGAAGCCAGTTCCTCATACAACATCCGCCCGATTCCCGCACCGCGAGCACACTCATCAATGACGATTTGGTCAATATAAAGAAACGGTTCAACGATTGATGAGCGAAAAGTTAAATATTCTTCGCCATCGTAGGCCTGATCTTTTGAAAATGCCAATACGTAGCCGGTGATGGTATCGCTGGAACATTCGACAGCCAGATGCAGCGTGGATATCGTCATCAGCCGCTCAAACTCAGTCAAATCAAGTTGAAACACTGCCGAACCAGCGGCCGCGTTCATGCGTAGCACATCTTGACTATCGGTATTGCTTAGGTAGCGAATTGTCATCCTAGATTGTGGTGTGTCGCAGGTCATTATCTTCATTACGCATCTTTCAGTGTTTCTCAAATGATATCTTTGCCAGCCAATTTTATAACTAGCGAGGCTCCGCCTCAGACCAACGAGGGCCGTAGCCGCGATTAGCGCCAGCGTAATCGCGGAAATAAGTGACCAGCCAACCTGTCCGCGAAACTAAACCAACATAAATCGCCTATTACTCATCTTGCCGTTAGGAAAGACCTTGGAATGGGCGGGGTACTCAGTTCCGCGATTACTACGCGGGCTCATCACAATGCATACAACGACAGCAAACCTGCCATCATTTTCCTTGGCTATCTAAACAACTCGCTATTAAAACCAAGACAAGCTAAGCGTAAAGTATTGCCGTCAGTCTTTTTGTAAATCAAAAGCAAGTCAGGTTTAACATGGCATTCACGATAGCCATGCCAATCGCCAGTTAGCGCGTGGTCACGATATTTTTCCGGCAATTCTTCATCATTCAGAAGTTTGTATAAAACATCGATCAGCCCCGTATCGATGTCGCCGTGTTTCTTAAAATCCCGTTTAAATGGTGAAGATCAATCAATTGTCCACATGTAGATCGGCCATCAATTCATCAACCGTATTGACTTGTTTGCCCTTGCCGGCTTCTAACTCAGCAATGGCTTTTTTGGTAGTTGCGTTAGGTACTTTGATGGTAAATGGTAAACAGTGTTCTTCTGCAATGCGAATCATCAGCAAGCGAATTGCGTCAGATACCGATAAACCCATTGCTTCTAAGGCTTCTGTAGCAAGCTCTTTGGTTCTAGCATCTATACGAGCGCGGACGTAAGTGTCGGCAGTTTTCATGTCGTTTTCCTCTGGCGATCTGTTTTAGATTGTAGCCCCAGTGTAGTCACAAATCAATCAGGTTTTTAATCAATATTGATGCCGGCCTTACGATCCGTCTTTGCCAATCGCTAACTTTTCAATATTAAACACCCTCTGGCAGCTTCGCACGCATCATTTCCCGTCGATCCAACTTTTCGCCATCCACAACAAAGCTGCCATCCCCAATCGCGTGCATCGTTCGCTTCTCTTCTCGTGCATCATCAACGTACGCTTCGACACCTTCCAAGACAATAATGCTGTGCTTTTCAACGATATCGATAACTCTACATTCAATATTTGCCAGGCATTCCTTAATTAAAGGCGCCCTGACATGCTTTCCCTTCAGCGGGGTAAATCCAAACTTTTCAAATTTGTCCGTATCAGTGCCGGAACAGGTTCCAACCCCTACAACTTGATCAAGGAGATCTACCGTTGGTATGGCGATGACGCATTCTTTGCTGTTCCGAAGCGCATGATAGGAATAGTTCCAAGCCCCCGTCGTGATGGCAAATCTCGGTGAAAAATCCATGACCATCGTCCAGGAAAGGGTCATGATGTTATTTTTCTCGCCATCACTTGTCGTCATCAAAACAACTGGGCCTGGTTCGATCAGCGTAAACGCTTTGCTAATGGGTATTGTCTTCATTACCGTACACCTCATGCTGTTGCCATAATAACGGCTGTGATTTGGCTAACGCCGCTGCCTCAGCGCTTCCAGTCTCTCCAATAGTTCAAGCGGATATTCAACCTCCGTTTGTACCTCACCCAGATAAACAGCGCCGGTGTTGCCGTCTAGCGTTAGCCAGTCGCCCTCATAGAGGGTCGTGTCTGCCAGCGTAATGCTGCGGGTAGTTTCGTCAATTTCCAGCTCCGCACAGCCGACCAGACAAACCTTGCCCAATTGCCGAGCTACCACGGCGGCATGAGAGGTGCGCGCGCCGCACTGGGTAAGCAGTCCGCCGGCTGATTCCAGGGCGGCAATGTCGCTGGTTTCGGCGTCGCGGCGCACTAAAACCACCGACACACCTGCTGCGTGACGAGCGGCGGCACGTTCGGCATCCAGCGCAATTTCGCCGCTGCAAACCCCATTACTTGCCGAAGCCGCTCGCGCCAGCGGCGTCAACGGCTCGCCGTTGGCGGCAACGATGCGTTGCTTAGCCAATGCTTCGCGGTTCAGTTGGGCGGTGCGTTCGTGAGCAAGCTCTGCACCTATCAATCCCTCATTCAGCATATCCAGCGCGATGCGGGCAGCCGCGTGAGGCGTACGTTTTCCGCCGCGGGTTTGCAGCATGAACAGCCGGCCTTCTTGCACGGTAAACTCAAAGTCTTGCATGTCGGCAAAAGCCTGTTCGAGTTGCCGGGCTACATTTTGCAGGGATTGCCAAACCGCCGGCAGCACAGCAGACAATTCGCTATGCCCGTGGGCATTACGCCGCCCCGAAACCACATCTTCGCCTTGGGAATTAAACAGAAAGTCTACCCACAGCACGGGTTCGCCGCTAGCGGGATCACGGGTAAACCCAACCCCAGCGCCTGATTGCCCGCCGGTATTGCCAAACACCATGCTTTGTACGGTAACCGCCGTACCCAGCGTATCGGGAATATTGTTCAGCAACCGATATTCGCGGGCTTTCGGCGACTGCCAGGATGCAAACACCGCCTGAATGGCACCGCTGAGTTGCTGCGCCGGTTGTTGTGGAAAAGGCTGGCCTGCGGCTTGGGCATAGACGTCTAGAAAGCGCCGGGTAAGTTCTTGCAGATCGGCAAAGTCCAGCTCTTGCTCATCAACCGTGCCGAACAGCAGTGTGCTGGCTTCGTCAAAAATCTGGTTAGACAAACCGGCGACGACTTCCCCATAGGCGGCCACCAGCCGCCGATACGCATCCCACACGAGACGGGGATTACCGGTTTGGCGTAACAGGCCGTCGATTGTGGTATCGCATAGACCGATATTCAGCAGCGTCTCCATCATGCCGGGCATGGATACCGGTGCCCCGGAACGGACTGAGAGCAGCAAGGGTTTGCGTGGGTCGCCGAATTTTCGACCGGTGGTCTGTTCCACCGCAGATAAACCATAGCGCCACAGTTTAGAGTTGGAAGCTTGCTCGCGCGCCACCGGATTGATGCAATAATGGGTGCCAAGCACAAAAGCCGGCGGTACCGGCAGCTCCATTTGTACCATGCGCAGCAAATTCCAGGCTTTGGAGCCTATGGTCTGCGGTGTGGGCAGATCGATTTGTGCCGATCCCGCACCACAACCGATCAGATAAACCTCGATCGGCAAGTCTGCGCTTAGCTCCGCATACGTCGGCATAGCCGGTATTGACCGGCTGGACGGGGTGTTTTCCGGAAAGGGCCGTTCACGCGGCTTACGTTCTGCCAGCTGGCTTATGTGTCGAGCGTTTTTATGGTGTGACTTCATCCACTTACTCCGGTTTTGTTAAACGCAACATCCCGTAGCGCATAAGCTGCGGTGAGCAGATAGTCTGAGGCCGCTTCCAACGCAGCCGCCAGATCATTAGCCAACAGTAACGACGGTGCATCTTGCAGCGTCCTCAGGATGACCCGGCGGGCATCACGCAGCATAACGTCGCATTGCCGTTCGGCTTGCAGCACACGCCAGGTGGCAGTGAGAAAATCCTCGTTATCAATGGTTTCACTATTCGAACCCAAGGTTCGCGCGATAGCCAGCGCCTTGACATAGTCCTGAGTTGCTTGCAGCACCGTGGCAGCCAGACGCGCTAAAACTTTGCGCACATCGGCGTTCCAGCCCTTCAGGTGCTGATCGGCAATCAGGCTAATCAGGTAGGCCGCCTCTTCCAGTGCATCGGCTACATCATCCGACTGTTCGGCCAAATTAACGAACGGCCGCCAACGCGGCTGACGTTCGGCCTTTTCACGGGCTTGCATCACCAAATGATCGGCCTTGCGCTCCCAGGTTTTTGCCCGCTCGGCCAGCGCTTGTGCTGCTTTAGCCGAGCTTTCCACCCCATGCGCCAGACCATCACTAACCGCTTGCGCCAACGAATAGCAGTAAGCGGCGTGTTCGGCGAGCAAATCAAACTCGCTGGTGCGGCAGCGGACATGTTGGGCCAGCAACATGCGCGTCTCATCAGCTACCAAGGCCGCCGGCTGGCCGATGGATAATGCCTGGCAAGCCAGTTGCATAACCGCTATCAAAAAGGCACGCGCATCGGCAACGCCCATCACTTCGTCCAGCCGGTCGCCAATCCGAAATGCGCCTTCGCCCGCCGCCTGCATCGCTGTAAAGATGAGCCGTTCGCCACCCATCTGTAACCAGGCCCGGTGGCCGACATCAAGACGAGCAGCTTCCGCCAGCACTGCGATGGCATCGACTTTTTTGACAAACGCCTGTAAGCGTTTACGTGCACGATTCCAATCGATCAGAAACACAATTCGCGAGGCTATGCCTTCCAGAGCCACTGCCATTGCAGCTTCATTCGGACAATCGAATTGGGCTGTCGCTACCGTATACGCCTCGCCATTATTGAGATTTGCATTAGCTCTGGATTCCAATTCCGTCCATTGCGCTCCGAAAGGCGTAAGCAGAGACTGGAAAAAATCCAGGCGGCCGCGATGCAGATCAGAATACGTCAAGGTAATGCTGTTAGCGCTTACTTGCATCACCAGCACATGAGCATCGTTAGTACCGATATCGTTCTGTAACAGCAGACGTTCGCCATCGCGAGTGGCGGCGGTTTCCAAGCCGGGATGATCAAATTTCAGCGCAGCGGTACGATTCAGGCCACGCATGAAGGCGGCCACCCGAGGTCTATCTTCAGGATTTAGCTCCCAGACGTTGGCACCGTCTATCACCTCGCTCGCCAACTCGCCAGAAAGGTGATTGATCCGCTTGTGCAAATCCATGATCAAGAGATGCAGACTGTCCGAGCCGCCTCGGCGACCATGGGTAAGCGCCTCGACCTGCTTGGCGCTGAGCCGATCCGTCGACAGCGCGGCTAGCCAGCTCAACCAATGTTGAACCCGCGGGGGGATGTCCGTATTATCAGCCGTGGTCTCAAGCACGGGTTTAGCCATCGTGCCGAGATCGTCCTGTAGGCATTTGACCAACCGCGTCAAATCGGGAACGAACAGGTCTTTGTCAATACGCGTTGCTGTAGCAGGCAAATCGTGCAGCCATCCCGAACTAAGTCCGGCGGCAGCAATCTCTTTCGCCAAATCGGGCAGATCGTGGTTGGGGTGCGCGGCATGGGCGACGGCAGTCTGCAATACAGTCAAATAAACTTTGAGACGGTCGTTAGCCGACAATGCCGCTTTAACCCAGGCAGGCAGCATTAATCTTTGCTGACCGAGAGAGGCCACTGCTTGTATTTTTTGCATGGTATATTCCTAAGAATGCTTTGCTCAGTCTATAGTAATTGCTTGAGATATTTCCTTATTTAATCTTCGGTGAATCCCGTAAGATTGTACTCATTGCTGTTGCCGTTATTCCATTATAATTAAGATAAATCAAGATAGGATGATTTTAAAAGCTGTTCACCCTTTGCCAAAAATCGCCTTAACCCGTTAGCAGAAGAAAACCCTTGAAAAATAACACCCAGTTTTTAGTCGGTATAGATTTAGGTACCACCCACACCGTAGTGGCTTACGCCAACCTCCAGGCCACTGATAAAGCCATCCATCTGTTTGAGATTGAACAAATGATCGGCTTAGGTGAAGTGGCCGCCAAGCCCTTGCTGCCATCAATACGTTACCACCCTGCCCCCGGTGAAATCAGCACCGAAGCTGGTTATCTGTTGGCGGAAGACGGCGCGGTATTAGGCGAAGCTGCCCGCTTGCTGGGCGCAAAATCCCATGGCCGCTTAGTAAGCAGCGCCAAAAGCTGGTTGTCACATCCCTCAGTCGACCCTAGCGTAGCGATTTTACCCTGGGGCAGCGACGAATCGGTGTTTAAGGTATCGCCCCTGGCGGCCAGCGCCAGTTATTTACAGCATGTGCGCACTGTGTGGGAGCAACGTTTTCCCGATGCGCCGCTTGCTAAACAAACGGTAGTCATTACCGTACCGGCTTCTTTTGACGAATCGGCTCGCGCTTTAACACTGGCGGCGGCAAAAATGGCCGGCCTTGCCGATATTCGCTTACTGGAAGAACCGCAAGCCGTCTGTTACGACTGGCTGCGCCGACACGCCGACAACATCCAGTCCGGCCTGGCCGCCAGCCGATTATTGCTGGTCTGCGATGTCGGCGGCGGCACCACTGATCTGACTTTGATTAAAATTGAACCGGGCGTTAACGAACCGCAATTAACCCGAATCGGCGTCGGCGATCATTTAATGTTGGGCGGCGATAATATCGATCTGGCGTTGGCGCATTTGACGGAAAACCGCTTACGCGGCGACGCCAAAAAACTGTCTACCGCCGAATTATCGCAATTATTAGAACAATGCCGGGTAGCCAAAGAACGCTTGCTGGCTGCCGATGCGCCTGATCAAATTGCCGTTACCTTGCTGGGTGGCGGCTCTCGATTAATTGGCGGCACCCGTAGTACCACCTTGAGCCGAGAAGAGGTTAAAGCGATAGCCCTGGATGGTTTCTTGCCGCTGTCCGGCTTACAGGAACTACCGGATAAAAAACGTAGCGGCGTCGTGGAATTTGGTTTGCCATATGCAGCAGAACCGGCAATCAGCAAACATATCGCCGCTTTTTTACAATTACATACGCAAGCTTCGCAAGCCGCTTTAGCAGAACCAGGCATAGTGCCCGATGCATTATTGCTGAATGGCGGGGTGTTTCGCAGTTCGGCACTGGTGCAGCGAGTACTGGATTTACTGAACAGTTGGCGTGGTCAACCACCGCTGCTGCTGGACAATCCGCATCCTGAATTATCAGTAGCCTATGGCGCAGTCAGTTACGCCATTGCCCGCCGCGATAAAAAAATCAAAATCGGCGGCGGAGCCGCGCGCAGTTATTTCTTGTTAATTGACAGCGGTGCTGGAGCGATAAGGCGCGGGATTTGTCTATTACCGAAAGGCACAGAAGAAGGCCAGGAGATTTTGCTGGCTGACCGGCAGTTTGGTTTACGCGTAGGGCAACCGGTGCGTTTTCATCTGCTTTCCAGTAGTGGCGATGGTCATTATCGGCCCGGCGAACTGGTAGAACTGGATGAGGAACGTTTTCATAGTCTACCGCCGTTGGCGGTAGCCTTTGCCGGTGAACAAAAAGCCGAAATCACCGTACAACTGCTGGCTACCTATACCGAAATCGGCACCTTGCAATTACAATGCGTCGCAATGCATGACACCAACCAACGTTGGGATGTGGAATTTCAAATCCGCAAAAATAGTCCGGCGACAGCCAATAATCAGCTTCCCCCGCAAACCGCGCAAGCCTTGGAACAAATCCAATCTGTTTTTGGCGCCAAATCTAAACAAGTTGATCCACAAGCCGTTAAAACTTTACGCGCGGATTTAGAAAAAATCTTAAGCCTGTCGCGCAATGACTGGGAAACGCCGCTATTGCGGGAACTATTTGCCGCGCTGCTGGACGGCAGCAAATATAGACGCCGCAGCGAAGCGCATGAGCGTTTATGGCTGAGTTTAACCGGCTTTTGCTTACGCCCAGGCTTTGGTTATCCGCTGGACGACTGGCGGGTTGAGCAGCTTTGGAAAATCTACCCGGAAAACCTGCAATTTGTGAATGAAAAGCAAAACTGGACGGAGTGGTGGACACTGTGGCGACGGGTAGCCGGCGGCCTGGAAGCGCAGGCTCAGCAGCGGATTTTTAACGACATTACTAAATTCATCAATCCGGCAGCGGCGCGGCAGGCCGGCATTGCCAAACAATTGGCCACCCGTGGTTATGAAGATATGGTCAGGCTGGCAGCAGCGCTGGAACGCTTGCCTATCGCCGATAAATGCCAATTGGGTACATGGCTGTTAAAACGCCTGGAAAAATCGACAGAACCCGAACAAAGTTGGTGGGCATTAGGGCGTATCGGCGCACGGATTCTGTTTCACGGCACTCATCACGATGTCATCCCTACCGCCACCGCTGAAAGCTGGTTGTTGCAGTTACTGAAAACTGATTGGAAAAAACAGCCGCAAGCAGCGTTTGCGGCAACCTTATTGGCGAGGCGTTGCGATGACCGGGTACGCGATATTGACGATGATTTGCGCTTGCAGGTGCTGGATAAACTAAAACAGGCCAAAGCATCGGTCGTTTGGCTGGAAATGGTTGCCGAGTTTAAGCAACTGGACGAACAGCAAGAGAAACAGGTGTTTGGCGAGGCCTTGCCGCCGGGATTAAAGTTGATTGTTTAGGGGCGCGGGTTAATCTTCAAGCTGTAAAACAGTGGTTATGCTGAGGGAAGTATGGAATACTTCGGGCTGGCAAGGCGCTTTTTCTTGGCATGGTCGCACCCTGTCAAGGAAAAGCAACAACTCATAAAATGTAACCCAATCAGGCAACCGGAAAACACTGATAACCAGCGGGTAGCGGTCTTCACCCTTTGGGTGATTCCATTCAAGTCCATCTTTTTCAGTCACGATAAGTCTTTACGATAACAGCGGAGCGGTCAACTGCTGATTCTAGGTTGAAGTGCGTTTTGTCGAATTAAGCGGCCGATTAGCGGTTGAGCTGGGGTTATGGGGGGCTGGGGCTGGGTTCGTATAAGAAGGGGTAATAGTTGGCGGCATACCATCACAGAGCAACGTAAAAGAGTTGTCCTGCAAATTCAAAAAACGCCTAGCCTTAAAGGCAATCTAAACAATACTGATTGGTGGTCGGGTGTATGGGCAGACACACTGGATATCGCGACTAGAGAAACCGGATTTCTGTATGAGCGATTTCCTGAAGCATGTCCTTGGGATTATAACCAAATCACTAACACCGATTTCTGGCCGGATTAACGTAGGCACATTTAAGCAGACGGCCATGCGTTGACCATGATCCGTAAAAAAGCTCTAAGACGGGAAATGTTTACTATAATCACCACCAAACAGATTGCTAACTTATTGAAATTTAAGAACATCTGTACAATGGTGCCGAGGAGAGGACTTGAACCTCCACAGAGTTACCTCTACTAGCACCTGAAGCTAGCGCGTCTACCAATTTCACCACCTCGGCAAAGGATGCTTGTATAAGCAAGGTGAATGCTCATTATAGAAACATCATCATTGCTTGTCAACCTAGCTTTAAAAATTTGTAATCTTTGTAACCATTCAGCGTAAATAGCTAAACAACATAGAGTATGCCGACGAGAAGATGCATCAATCGCGACAGATGCGCTTCATTCTGTTCAGCACATCCTATAAAATGAAAGATTACCTTTAGGGTTTATCTGCTACCCTGCGTGGGCACAAACTGCGTACCCACCCTTGGCTTAGCTTAGCAAAATCCTTACGACGTAAGCGCTTAATAAAGCACGTACTCCCCCTATCCGGCCAAATTCGGATTTTTAAAATTCCACGGCAATAAAGCTTCAATTTTTTCAACCGTATCTGCATAAGGCAATGCCTTGAGC
>Ga0316224_1000425_pt1 | contig 61118 bp, 52 predicted proteins | sample TBH18013metaG_FD_206254 | JGI IMG/M metagenome (GOLD analysis project Ga0316224, IMG submission 206254) | Freshwater microbial communities from Trout Bog Lake, Wisconsin, USA - TBH18013 | ecosystem: Environmental > Aquatic > Freshwater > Lake > Hypolimnion/Profundal zone | place: USA: Wisconsin... | reverse complement strand
GACTAAGGTCGGGAAGGTCGGAAGTTCGAATCTTCTCATCCCGACGTTTTAATTGAAAGCCTTCAGACGAAAGTCCGGAGGCTTTTTTGTTGGAATGTATCGCGTCCCGACTAAGGTCGGGAAGGTCGGATTTCGAATCTTCTCATCCCGACTTCACTATCAAATGCCTTCAGACGAAAGTCCGGAGGCTTTTTGCTATATGGTATCGCGTCCCGACTAAGGTCGGGAAGGTCGGATTTCGAATCTTCTCATCCCGACTTGATTATTAAGGCCTTATGAATTTAATTCATAAGGCCTTTTGTGTTAGGTACAACATGGGTACAACACTTTGGCTAAGTTTTAATGGGTTTTCATATGTTGAAAAATAACAGCGCAAAGTTATTTTAAGCTATAATTGTTACCACGACGGGAAGAACGGCGAGCCAAAGCGTGCCAAATGACTTGCCAGCAACAAATTGGCAGTCCTGGTTATATAAGATCTCTCGCGATAATCTGTTGACAAGTGCAATGCTAATGAACACACCATCCCATATTTACCACTTAAGTAACAAACAGCGTGAGCCGGGTAAAATGTCAAGGTCGGATAGCCCAAAAAAGCAAAATACAACTGTCAACTCGGTATAGCCTTTACTTTTTATCCCGGCAGCGGGCTAAAAACCGCCTTTCCTGTTTCCTATTGTCAAGAGCAAATCGGTGGGACCCGTTTTGGCGTGGGTCAGCGAGGCTGATGGTGGAACGGAAGCCGCAGCGTTGCGTGTGGGTGAGCCATTTGGCGGAGCAAAAGAGGTTATTTCTTTCCATCAGCCTGTTTGCCCTGCCCAATTCAGTATTTGTTTAATGGTTTGTATTTGTACGGGAATCGTTTTAATTTTATAAAGTATTGTATATCAAATATTTGTTAGGTTATTAACCGCATTGGTGTAAACTTGGTGTAAATTATTTGCGCTATTTTTAAATAAAAAACGTGTATAAAAATATTTTTTTACTTTGGATTTATTATGACGGGTGCTCATACTGGACGTTTCGGATGTTAGGACCATACCTTTCCGTGCCTAAATGATCCCAGGTTAGTGTTGATTTATATAAAACGACAGTTGATTACTAATCTGTTAAGATGATCAGGATCGCACAACAAGTAGTCTCAGTTTCCGTATTGCGGTACTTTTCGGTTCTGAATATTCCAATATATCAGCGATGCTTTTGCCCTTAAGGAAAACGGCAACACTGGGCGGACTAATTGCCATGCAGGTGCTTTCGAACGTACTGATGCTGACTGTTAGTTATGAAATTCGGCTTAAAATGTGGGGTTTTAACCTGATACTTTTCATCATTTCCATTTTAATACTCGACGGCAAAAAGCTACTGCAAATATAGGTGCGTAAGTAAATCGCGACCTTATCTGACAATCTTTTCAAAGTTGGGAATCTCCTCTACGGTTTTTTGCCCGGAAATTTTATTCGTACTTTATATATGTTTGAAGTGGCTACAATATATAGCGTTTTATAATCTTCATCTCCCCAGTTCAAGTTTGTAACCGCCTCACCAAATTCAATCAAACCTATTTCTTTGCCAGTGGGTGAAAATACATGTACACCTTGCCAGTTACACAAATAGATATTTCCTCTGCTATCTACTTTCATCCCATCTCCAATAGTGGTGCTAAATATTTTCCCATTTTTTAATGTTCCGTCCGCGGCTACTTCATAACGTCGCATTAGTTCATTTAATTCATAACTGCACACGTAAAGGTACTTTTCATCAGGCGAAAAAGCGATCCCATTGGGATAACGGTAATCGGTTGAAAGTAAGGTGAGACTATCATTTTTATAACGGTAAATACCGTTTTGCTCTTGAGCTTTGTGCACATCTTTGTCGCCATCCTTAAACCCATAGGGCGGATCGGTGAAATAAATGGATCCGTCACTTTTCACAGCTAAATCATCAGGGCTGTTCAATCGCTTGCCCTTATAACTGTTAACAACAGTCCGCATTTTGTTGTCTTTTGTTATCATTGCTATGGCATGATTGCTGTGCTGACATACCAGGATGTTGCCTTGCCTGTCGTAAGCTAAACCATTCGAGCCGTAGGCCTTGGCTAAACCCACTGTGTCCATGCCTGTAAAGCCGCTTCTTTCCATAAGAACCTCGATTTTGCCGTCCTTTCCTATCTTGTAGATTTTGTTGCGCCATAAATCACTTACCATCAGATAGCCGTTTTTGGACCAAAGGGGACCTTCTACGAAACCAAAACCTCCAGCTATTTTCTGTACCCTTTCAGATGTATCAACAAGTTGAAGGAAGGAAGCGTCGAGAATTTTAAAAGGCGAGTTTTGTGCCAGTGCTTTCTGATTTAATAGCAGCAAAAAAATCAGGCTATAAACTATTCTAATATTTTTGTGAGCTATTTTCATGTTGATTTGTATTGCTTCTGATTTTAATAAATTGTAAAAAGGTAAACTTAAATGTACTATAAAGTCCGCTATTTCTTAGTTCCACTTATAATTTGCCAATACCCTTTTTCTTTAGACAAAGAGTAAGCAATTGTTGTCCTAAGATACTGTTTATCATTTTTATCAAACCTTGAAAAATCCATTACAACAACTGCAGTATTTATTGTTTCGAATATGACTTTTATATCATTAATTTTGGAATAGGCCCATCCAGCTTTTTTTAACTTATCATAATCTATTACAGGTTCATTCTCTTTGTCATTATAAATTATTTGTCCGTTATCAATTACTGAGTATGGAAAATGAAAACATTTTTGAACTTCAATAACATTTTCGGCATTAAAAACCTTTACATAATGTTTCATAAATTCTTCCGGACTTAAATTGCTTTGAGCAAATAAATTTTCACAAATAAATAATGGCAAAGCAAATAGTATTATTTTCATATAAATATTATTTTCGTTTTGATCATATAAAGATTTTGTAATACGAAAAGAAGCACCATCACTGGGTATTTCGGAAGCCTTGACCAGTACATCCCGTGCGCCATTGAGCACCGAATAGTGTTAATTCTAAGCAAAAATAAAGTTTATCATCAATAAGTTGAAATGGTCATTTTGTAACGGAATCACTTGTTTAATATTTCGGAATTAGACGATCAAGACCTCCGTATTCTCCACGCGAGATCTGCGATTAATTGATTATGAACAACAATACAACAAAAACCGGCACACAAAACTAGATTTACATCAATTCCGGTAACGTTTTTATTTCACAAACACCTTATCCCAAAGCAAATACCTGTCCCGGTTAAGCTCTGGTTCAAGACGGGTGTTTACATCAATATCCATAACCTTAACCGGATTGTTCTTCGTGTTTGGTTCCCACTTCGGCAAACCATTGCCATTCGGGTCGCCTGTTTTTATGAAATTTGCAAAATAGTTTTCCATCGTTGCCGAAACTTTATAATCATCGGATGTCCATGCGTAAACTTTGTTGCTTGCAAGGTTGCCCAGGGCAAATTCGATCTCTGCAGAGTGAGAGGCGCCTACCATCGCAGGCGGCATTTTATCGGCCGGCCACGCCTTTTGTCCAACCATCAAAGGCCTCGGGCGTGAAAATAAGTACCGGTAAACAGGTCTACCGCCTGTTTTTGTATGCAAATCAGCCCATTTCCAGGTGCTGTAAACAATAAACAGGTCGCTTACCAATGCTGTAGCCGATTTGATAACTTCTTCCTGGTTGCGCCCCGGGTAAAGCTTTAAAATGTCACCGGCATGTTCGCCAAACCACTGTTTTACTTTATTGGCATAATTTTCAGGCGTTGGCATATCGCTGACCATTAACTCCTGGTAAGGGCTTTCTGCCGAGTTCCAGCCCGCAAGCAAAGGCACATGGGCTTGCTCGCCTGCCTCAAAAATTTCTACGGGCGATTTTGGCATAAAATAGCCGTCGATGGTTGCAACCGGTTGGTAGTTACCCGGTTTAGATGCATCGTCAAGTAATTTGCTGGCAGGTATGGCACGTAAGTCGGCTAATGATTTTGCGCCGACTTTTGAAGCAAAGTCCACGCCCATCTTTTCTCCCTCGGCGAGCGGGATAGGAGCGGCGGTTGGTTTCATTGCGCCGCCGCTTTCGCCGATGGCGCCGGCGATCAGGTTCCGGCTTAATGGCGAAAGCATTTGTGCACAAACAGATACAGACCCTGCCGATTCCCCGGCAATCGTTACCCTTTTCGGGTCGCCGCCAAATGCTGCTATGTTAGCTTGCTCCCAGCGTAAAGCGGCAGATTGATCCATTAAGCCATAATTGCCCGAAGCATGGTGAGGGGATTCCTGCGTTAGTTCCGGGTGCGAAAAGAATCCAAAAATGCCAAGTCTGTAACTTATGGTGAGGGTGACTATTCCCTTTTGGGCCATGCTTTCGCCATCGTACCGGTATTCTGATCCATCACCTGCAACAAATCCGCCGCCGTAAAAATATACGAGTACGGGCAATTTGGTTTTGGGCTGTTTCGCAGGCGTCCAAACATTTAGGTAAAGGCAATCTTCGCTCATGGTATCCGCACGAAAAATCATATCACTGTATACGCTTTTTTGCATGGGCATATGGCTGAAATGGTCGGCCTTAAGTACACCGTCCCAGTTTTTAGGGGGCTGCGGTTCTTTCCAGCGCAAATCGCCAACGGGCGGCAGGGCAAAGGGGATACCTTTGAAGCTTTGTATGCCGGTTGCCGGGTTAAAGGTGCCTTCAATAATGCCGTTACTGATTTTAACCTGCGGGTTGTTTTGGGCAACAACTGTACTAAAGAAAGTCAGTACTATGAGCAAAGAAAAAAGTGGTTTCATAATTAATTGGTTTTATGTTGGATTGTTAATTACGTGAGTGGTTGCAGAGATTGATGGTTGAGAGCCTTTTAAAAAAGATAAACAATTAAGCTAATCGACCATTCACCTAATCAACCAATTTATTGTATTACTGTGTTATAAGAATAATCATTAGTTTTGAGATTATCATTTTTTTTGTCAATTGCCTTAAATTCTTTTGACGATGAATGATCAGCTTGTTAGCGATGGTTAGGGGTCTAGCTCTTCAACTTCAAATCCGCAAGCATTTTTTTAGCAGAAACAAAAAAGAGGATAGCCGCCCCGGCACTTACCACTAGTGTAATTGACATGGCCCACCGCAAAGATTCGGCATGCAGAGTTGGCTTAAGCTGATCGCTGATAAAACCGACAACCAAAGGCCCGAAACCCAGGCCGATAAGGTTCAGTACCAGGAACAAAATAGCAGATGAAAGAGCCCGCATGGATGCGGGGACAAGGCTATGGACCACTGCGATAGATGGCCCCAGGTACATACTAAGCAGTAGAACAAAGCAACCTAAACAAATCAGCGCGAGAAAAACATTCTGCAGAAACAGGTATCCAGCTATAAATGGAATCGCTATGAGGATAGCATAGGCCGGAATTTTAAGGTACCAGCGTGCGTCCGTTTTCCCAAAATGATCAGTCAGGAATCCCCCGGTGAATGTACCAATAGCTCCGCTAATACCGACGATCAGGCCGAGTAAGACGCCGATTTGAGAGATCTTCATACCATGAAGCCTCATCAGGAAAGAGGGTGCCCAATTAAGCATGCCGTACTGGCAAAAGGCAAGCGAACCGGTGGCTAGCGCCAGGTAAACGAAAGTTTTCCTGGAATACAAGAACTTTAACACGTGGCCCAACGAATGCTCGTCCTTCGTCACGGCTGCGCTCAAATCAGTTGCCCCCCTTCTTGGCTCTTTTACAGTAGTGTAAAACAGCAATGACAAAATTATACCGGGTATGCCCAAAACAAAAAATGCCGCTCGCCATCCAAGTTGTTGGTTCAAATAGCCCCCCATCAAAAATCCTGTCAATATCCCTATATAAAGACCTGATGAATAGAACGAAAGCGCAGTGGATCGTTTTTTTGCAGGGAAGTAATCAGTGATCATAGCGTGGGCCGGAGGGCTTCCACCAGCCTCTCCTACCCCTACACCAACGCGGGCAAGTAATAATTGCACAAAATTGCGTGCAAGCCCGGAGCAGGCGGTCATGATGCTCCATAGCCCGAGGGATACAGCTACAGTATTTCTCCGGTTCGTTCTGTCGGCCAGGCGCGCGATCGGAATACCCAGGGTGACGTAAAAAACCGCAAATGTAAAGCCTGAAAGCATCCCAAGCTGGGTATCGGACAAATGAAGTTCTTCTTTTATCGATTCCTGAAGGATGACCAATACCTGACGGTCGATAAAGTTAAATACATAAACTAGCGTCAGCATTACCAAAACGTAGTTTCGGTACAGGCTGCTTACTTCCTTATTGATTACAGGGCTGCTAATGTCCATAAATGTATTTGGTTGAAAGAATTGTGATCTAAACAAATGAATAAATTGCAACTGAACTTGCGCCTGTGTTTCAATATAGCCAAATCTGATTTATGGCTTATGAAATGAACGCATATTTTGTAACCGTTACCCAAAGCGTGCTAAATAATTATACGGTTTCTAGCTTTATCTCCAGTTTATATGTTATTTATGATTAGATGTCTCATCTCTCGCAAGGTACTGTCTTAAAAAACACTTGCTTATTAAGACAGTACCTTTGTACAACGGAGATAGTTTGGACTTAAGGGTTAACAATCAATTTTCCTAATTTTCAATTTTCATTATAGACAACTGCATTTTTCAAATTTGCTTCTAAAAAATCTAAAGCTGATTTTAACCCATTTTCAGCCTTTACATGCTCAGCTGTTGCTTTCGCTCTTTTCTTAATTTCTTCATTTTGTAAAGCCTTAATTGCGGCAATAAGTTTAACTTTAGTAAGTTCTTTAAACTTAATGTGTTTCCCTATTTTTAAAGTCTCCAATCTTTCGCCCCAAAGCGGGTTGTCTGCAAATATTGAACAAATTATTGTCGGTGTACCACTTTCTGCACTAATGTGTGCTGTTCCTACTCCACCGTGATGTACAATTATTGAACATTGCGGAAATAGCCATTCCAAATTAGTATGCTTTATAAAAAATACTGTGTCTGTTAAATTGTTTTCCCGGTTTTCAAATTTTGACCACCCTGCATTTAAAACAGCTCTAACGCCCAGTTCTGCACAAATTTCATTAACCATCCGCGCTACTTCCTCAGGGTTTGTGACGGGCATACTTCCAAATCCAAAATAAATGGGTGTACTTCCAGCAGCTAACCAATCTGCCAAATCATTTGATGAAGTTTCCGCAGGTAAATACTTAGCGTCTAATTTCCAAACACCAGATACAGCGATATTAGACCCCCAATCATTAGGCTTAGGTAAAAGATTTGGACTATAGCCAAATAAATAAGGTGTTTTCAACTTTCGCAATTGATTGTATACAATTGATTTATTTGCAGGCAAACCAAGTGAATTACGCCATTCGGACAAGTCTGCTGTATATGCTTTTTGGTTTGTTTTGAAAAATAAATTAAAAGTATATCGGTTCAGAAAACCAAAAGGTAACACCTTTGACGATATAAAAAAGTGAGGAAATTTTTTCGTTGATGCACTAACTGGGTTAACATTAGCAACAATTATTGGAATGTTAAGTTTTTCTGAAATAGTTGCAGATTGTAAAAGTGTCAGCGTGCCTGAAATAATTAATTCAGCCCCGGTTACAGCGGTGAGTAAATCTCTATTTATTGCGTGTCTATTTGTATAGCGTATTTCAGCAAATTTTTTTGTTATAGTTTTAACATCCCCTGCCGCCAATAATACCTTTGCATCATCAGTTTGCAGTATTTGGTCAATATCGCCAAACAAGGGGCTGTAATTTATGTTATACTTTTTTACTAAAGATTCAAAATTTTGAGGTGCGGCTAGGGTAATGTCATGACCTCGATCCATTAAGCCTAATGCGAGTGATACATATGGAACAACGTCACCCGCCGAACCGTAAGTGAGAATTGATATCTTCATAATATCTATTAAATATTTAAATCAACCGTTAATTAATTGGTTTTTAAAGATATTAAAAGTTATTTACAAAAACATGCATTTATTTTTTTATCGCATAATAATATTTTAATAAAACATTTTCAATTACTCTTTAAAAGAGAAACTTTTAGACTAGCAAAAATTCCGATTTCCAAATTGGCTCGAGGTACTGTCATAAAAAGCAAGTGTTTTTTAAAACAGTACCACGGCCTGAATGGGGGGAAAAACAACAACTTGGAGTTATTCGTCGGTCGGAACTGAAGCCGATTAGCGAAAAACAAGTAGAGAATGATATATTCGTCAGCCAGCATAGCAGAAAACAACTATGTTGGCTGTTGCTATTTTACTCGGATTGTCATTAACCAACTTATTTCCATATTAAAGACTGGTCAATACTTGCAATAGTGGCTCTCCCAGTCAATGCCATTGCAATTTCAAATTCTGTTCTTAAAATTTCTAAGGTTTTGGTAACACCTTCTGCACCACCCGAAGCCAAACCAAAACAGATAGGCTTGCCAACTAATACTGCATTTGCACCCAAAGCAATCGCTTTTAAAACATCAGTGCCTCGTCTAATTCCGCCGTCCATTAAAATTGGTATTCTTTTGTTTACCCTTTCAACAATTCTTGGTAAAACTTCAATCGTGGCAGGCACAGTATCTAAGTTTCTGCCACTATGATTGGAAACAATAATACCAGATGCACCGATATTGATTGCTTTTTCTGCATCATCAGGATTTAGAATTCCTTTTAATAAAACGGGTACTTTTGAAAATGAAATTAACCATTCCATTTCTTTCCAGGTAAGCGGCATTTTCTGATTAAATGCGCCGTTAGTGTAAGGGGCATTTATGCCATCAGGCAATTTAAAATTCACCCTTGCTTGCCTATTTCGGGCACCCGAAACAGGTGTGTCTACCGTAATACAAAGGGCACGACAACCTAACGCTTCTGCCTTTTGAACAAGGTTTTTAGTAAATTCTTTATCATCTCGTACGTACAATTGAAACCAAAATGGTTCACTTGCAACTTTATTTATTTCTTCCAAAGGTGTAGTGGTAAATGAACTAACCACATAAATTGCCTTTGCTTTACCGGCTCCTTTGGCAGTTGCTAATTCGCCTTCGGGATGCATAATTTTATGAAAAGCAGTTGGGGCAATTAAAATAGGATAAGCCAATTTATGACCAAAAAGTGTAACAGTCGTATCCAATTTGCTAACATCATTCAACACATTTGGATTTAATTTTATAGCATCTAACGCTTGCCTGTTCCAACGTACGGTAAATTCATCGGCTGCACCACTTGCGACATATTCATAAGCCATTTTTGTCATTTTCCCTTCCGCCATTTTTTCAAAATCAAACAAATTGATTATTTCAGATAAATCAACAGGGTCGCCATTAATACTTGGTAATTTATTTTGTCCAACTATTTGACTTTGTCCACCAAATGGAATCATTAAACCACCTGTCAATGCCGTGATTGTTTTGAGTAAGTCTCGTCTTGTTTGTTCCATTTTAGATTTTTTTTTGTTTGAAAAATGTCAATCGTAGTTTTAATAAGGTTGTTTGACTTCCATTAGCAGCCAACAGGTAAATTTATGCTAATATTTTTTATTCAGCCCAAAAACAAATATTAAAAAAGATTTTGTTTGCAAATAGTATGCAAATAAAAAGGCACCTATGGCTTTTATACCTTAAGTGCCTGATTATTAAGTGGAGAGTAGTGGAATCGTTATGAATTTATAATATATTATATTTCTATATTTTATGGATTTATTAACCGCGATGGGTGTAAACCTGGTGTAAATAAATTTTACTTTTTAATACTTTAAATAATAGATTTTGTATTCGCAAATAAATGTACTATGTTTTTGGGATTCCTCAATGGACGAACTCTTCTGCGGTCCTGGATAATCATTAATACTAACATCACATGATGAAAATAACAGGACAACAATTAAATTAAAAATAAAATAGATAGATCTCATTGTTCCGACTGTGTAATAACAGTTGCTTCATTCTGTTTTTTTATCATTTTTTGCCCCTGTTGGCGTTATCACCAACATGTACCGTTATATCAGTTGTAAGTGTAGTTTGGCAGCCTGTTTTCGTAAAGGCGGCGCACCTTTACACCTTGCATGAAGCCGACCTGTCCCTTCAAGATCCTTCACTACATTCAGAATGACAATTGGCGTATGAACAAACTTACGAAGTTAAAAACTTCGTAAGTTTTACCGGTTTTATGATATGACCGCCTATTGCACCTTTGTCGATAACCAGTTATTCCTGAAATCCTGCTGTTCTTTTGTTAATTCTTTCCCTGCTTTTTCAAAGGTAACTACTTCCAGCGCGGGGCTTTCTGCTAAGGTTATGGTTGTTTCATGATCGCCGGTGCGGTTTTTATAGTTCACTACAATTTTATCGCCAATGTTTTTAGCGGCTACAACATCGTTAAAACTTTGGGCGTCTTTTATGTCTTTTCCATCGGCTTTTACAATGATATCGCCTGCATCAAGGCCGGCTTTATAAATAGGCGTGCCGATAATGGTGCTTGATTGTATGGGCAAACCTTCGGCTCCGGCAGTGCGTGCCTGGCCAGATCTTCCCCTGCCCGGATTACCCGAAAGTGGTCCGGCCCATGCTTTTCCGGGCTGTGCTTTGCGCAATACCAGGCCTGCTTTTGCCAACAAAGCCTCGTAATTGTTTTTCTCTAACCCATAAATATATTTATTGAAAAAGTCGGCGGCGAATTTTGGGTTTTTAGTGAGTTTCGCCAGGTCGTTTTGCAGGTCGGGGATGGTATAAGGTTTCATTACCTTGCCGCGTGCCAGCCAAACGGTACGCATATAATCATCCAGAGTAAGGTTAAATTCGCTCCTCAGGCGCAAGTCAAGCGCAAGGGCGGTTGCACCACCATAAAAATAATAGCTTGTAAAAATATTGTTGTCGTTATTGGGGTCGATAGACACCCCTGCATCGGCAAAAACCGAATGGTTACTTGATTGTACCGGGGTATACTTTGCCGCACCGGGTGTATTTAAAACTGAATTTACCAGGCCGCCAATTGTACGGGTGTAGTCGTCAACAGTATGGAAGCCCGACCGAACCAGCAGCATTTCGCCGTAATATTGGGTAAAGCCTTCGGCAAACCAAAGTTCGCTGCTCATATTGGCATGCTCAAAATTAAAGGGTTCCAATGCTTTGGGGCGAATACGTTTTACATTCCAGCTATGGAAATACTCATGCGAAAAAGTGCCCAGCAGCCGTACTTCATTGCCTGCAACTTTGTCAATAGGCTGCACAATGCAGGTGGAGTTACGGTGCTCCATGCCGTCACCGGCGGTGGTGGGGTACACATCATCAAGGAAAGTATATTCGCCATAATCATAAGAAGGAAGTTCGCCGAAAACAGCTTTTTCTTCGAGTACCATTTTTTGCACCATCTTACCGAAATTATCAATAACGGGCTGCGCATCGTCGGAGTGAACGGTTAAATTAATTTTCTCAGTTTTGCCGTCGGTATTTACCACATCCCAGCTGGTTTCCTTAAAATTGGAAAGCTCTGTGGGGCTATCCATCATATATTGCAGATCGGGCGCGCTGTAAACATTTGCGCCTTCATTTTTTAGTTGGGTGGCTACTTTCCAGCCATATTTATCAAGGTCGTTAAATTCAAATTTAACAGGCCGTTTTTCCTGCCCTGGCACCCACATAAAGGCAGCCGGCATGTTCAGGTGGGCATGACTTGGGTCGATACTGGCATAGGTGCCATCGGTCCAGTTGCCAAATAAGGTATAATGAATCACTACGGTTTGTTCATGGTCATCGCCAACCATGTACACGTCGCCTTCAATCTGTTTTATGTCGACAGGCGTTCCATCGGCATCTGTCGCTCTCACGTTATAAATATTTTTACCAAATTCATGTGTCGCATACCGCCCGGCTGACGAACGGCTCATCCGCACCTTAAAGCTCCTGTCAGGCGCCTTGGGGATGGTCATTGTAATTTCCGCCTCGTGATGTGCGGCATTGGGGAATGATACTTTATAAAAAATTGCTTTGGGTGCATCCTGCGCTAATGCTGTTACTGCAAAAAAACAAGCTGCGGCGAGTGAAAATATTTTCTTCATTGATATAAAATTTAACAGCGCTCAAATTACTATTAAATCGGGATATGTTTTATATCAATGTTATTACGGAATGGTATTTATAACTTCAACTATCTTTTCTTTTAACACAGGAAGATCAGCAATGATAACTTGCCATATCAGGTCGAAATCCACTCCAAAATATTCATGAACGAGGATATGCCTCATTCCAATTATCTGCTTCCATTCCAAATCGGAAAATGAAGCCTTAGTTTCATGGCTTATACTATTAGCAGCTTCACCAATTATCTCAATTTGTTTAATACATGCAAAGCGCATCATTGAATTTGCAAGAAATGCGTTTAACTCAGTGTTGAGTGTGTATACCTAAATTTCATCGATTGCTTCTAAAATATGAAGTAATCGTTGGTGGTCACCGGGTTTACCTTTCATAAATTAAAACTTTGTCTCTTTCTATAAATGGTTTTATATATTTTGAGACTGCTTTTGATGAAACCAGGTCAATTTTTTTATGGAGTTTTTGTTGAAGTTCTGCTTGCATAGTAACAAAACCGAGCCCGATGTGTTTTGAGTAGTCAAGATCAACGAGTATGTCAATATCACTATTTTGATCAGCTTCATTTCGGGAAAAAGAGCCAAATAAATAGGCTTTTATTACCGGTTGACCGGAAAAATAATCCTTTACTATTTGTATGTCTTTAGCTGATAACTGCATTTCAGTACAAATATAGTGATTGGTTGGGCAAATTGGTTGATTAAGTTTATTGCGTTTATTAGGTGAGTGGTTATCGAAATTGCATTAGCTTCTTTTTAACTTAATCAACCTAATCAACCACTCACCAATTTATTTAACTCAATCAACCTAATCAACCATTCACCTCTCACCAACCTCAATCATAACTATGCCGCTCTATATCATAATCAGATTGTGCCGAGATGATTTTTTTGCGTTTTTCAATATCCTTGTCCAGGTGATGGTCGTAAACGCTGTCGGTTACCTGGATATTGCGCTCTTTGTCCCTTTCGGCGTAATGGAGATCGGCCTCTGATAATTTGGCGATCGCAATATCATAGCCCCCTTTGGGCGACATCAGTTTCACAAATACCGGCAAACACTCAAACAAAATAAACAGGAAACTGATAAAAGATTCGGCGAGGTAAGTATCCAGGTCGCGGGTGCCGTTTTCGTTAAATGCTAACTGCCCGAGCGCCCAATTACGGTCCGAAAACCCGGCCACGTTTGACAGGCTGTCCAGCTGGTGGTCGTTAAACAGGCGGATATTGTTCAGACCCTCATAATCCTTACGGGCGCTAAGGTACTGGTCCATTTTCTCCTGGTTCTCTGTAACTGCTTTCAAACGGTCCTGCTTTTCCTGCAATACATCCTGTTTTTGTTTGGCATAGGTGCCATAACCCACAATGCCCGAAGTTTGGTTGGTTTTATCGCCAAAAACTTCCTGGTTCAGCTGGAAGCGCGAACGGTTAATGTCTTTTTCCAGAGAATCTTTTTCTTTTTTAAGATCGTTGTTCTTCCCCAGCTCCATAGCATACTTCTGGGTGTAGGTTTTTTGAAGCGTGTCAATCTTATTGTGCTGCCCTTTTAAGTAGGCGGTTTTTAACTTCTGGCGGATCTCTTTATCAAATATTTTGAGTTCCAATGGCCTCGAAATTACTATACCTATCATTATCGCCAATAAAATACGGGGTGATGCCTGTATGATCTGCTGGTTTGTGGTGCCATTTTTATCGATGCTGGATACGATATAACGGTCCATATTAAAAATGGCCGTACCCCATATCAATCCGAATAAAATAGCAAAAACTACCGCGAAGGCATTGCCGCTAAAAACAAAATACATAGCATAACCACCTGATAACGTGGCGAATAGTGCTGTGAAAAATATGGTGGCCCCGATGCCCACATACTTGTTATGCTCGATGGGGTATTTTTTTAATGTGCCGATATGTGCTCCCGAACAGAACCAAAAAAAACGGGTGATTTTCTTCATCAATAAAACGTTACAATGTTATAAATTTAACTTTTGGGTATAAACAACTTAGTAACCTCATTATAACCCTTCTCCAAAGCCTCACCCTGCCCTCTCCAAAGGAGAGGGTTCTGAAGAAACCCGAAGTTAAAGTCCTCTCCTTGCGCCACCGCTAAAGCTAAGGCGGCACGCGGTTGGAGAGGATTTAGGTGAGGCCAATAGGTACGTGCTTAACCCGAACTCACATTAATTTATAAAACGCACTTAGGCCTTGATTGTTACAAAATATAGACTTTAATTATTTGATGCAGAAAATTACCTTTGCAAATAATAATATATTTGAAGATGAAAGAAATAAGCGTACAGGAACTGAAAGAAAAGAAAGATAAAGGCGAAGATTTTCAATTGATTGATGTAAGGGAAGATTTTGAATATGAGATGTCGAACCTTGGCGGGACCTTGATCCCATTGGGTGGCATTTTGATTGAAGCCGAAAAAATCGATAAAAATAAGCCGGTGGTGGTAATGTGCCGCAGCGGGAAACGTAGCGCAGCAGCTATTATGCAGCTGGAACAACAGGGCTTTACCAATCTTTATAACTTAAAAGGCGGTATTTTGGCCTGGGCCGATGAGATTGACCCTAACATTAATGTGTATTAAGCCATGGGGAAAAAATTAATAATCAATGTGTTGTATAACCTGGTGATCTTTGTGGCCATCATTACAGGATACCAGTACGGTATAGGGCAAACGCCCCATAATTATAGCTATTTAGTTGGCGCAGTCATAATAATAGCTATCTTTATCGTGCTTAAGATCAGGCTTCTTAAACAAATTAAAGAAGCCCAAAAACCTTAATCCCCATTATTATGCTTATTGCAATTTTAGGTATCATTATACTCGTTGTTGGTATAGTGCTCAAACGCTCGCCCGAACCGGGGAGCCACTTTGCCGGTGTTGTTAAAACCGTAGGACTTGTAGTTGTTTTTTTAGGAATAGGTGCCTCCTCGTTCAAGATCATTGATCCGGGTAAAGTAGGTGTGCAGGTACTTTTTGGAAAAGTGCAGGATGGCGTACTTGAAAGTGGTCTTCACATTATTAACCCAATGTATGATGTCACCACATTTGACATCCAAACGCAAAACTATACCATGAGCGCTGTCAGTAATGAAGGGCAGAAAGAAGGCGATGATGCTATACGTGTTTTATCATCAGACGGACTGGAAGTTACGATTGATATTTCGGTATTGTATAAGGTAAATCCTTTTAAAGCTCCTTATATCTTTCAAAACATTGGCGTGGATTATGTTGATAAAATTGTGCGCCCGGTGGCCCGTACAGCTATAAGGGATAACGCGGTTAACTACCAGGCGGTTGACCTTTATTCTGTAAAAAGACAAGAATTTCAGGCAAAAATTAACCAAACCATTGAACAAAGTTTTGCGAAAAGAGGATTGGAGCTTCAGCAAATATTGGTGCGGAATATCGCATTGCCGGCATCAGTAAAGGCAAGTATCGAATCAAAGATCAATGCCGAGCAGGATGCACAAAAAATGCAGTTTGTTTTGCAGAAAGAACGCCAGGAAGCCGACCGTAAACGTGTGGAAGCACAAGGCATAGCCGACTACCAGAAAATACTTTCAACAGGTTTATCTGATAAGCAATTGCAGTACGAAACCATTAAGGCGCAAAAAGAAATTGCCCTGTCGCCCAATACCAAAATCATCATCATGGGTGCTAATAAAGGCAACCCGATAATGCTGAGCGATAAATAACACGCTAAACCCTTTTTTGTCATCCTGAGTGGGAATTTTTTTCAAATTCTGAAGGAGGAATAACATATTAAAAAACTATGTCATTGCGAGTGAGGAACGAACGAAGCAACCGCGAACTTTGCATGATGGTTGTGCATCGTCCGCGATTGCTTCGTGCCTCGCAATGACAAGTTGGGGTAAATATGTCATGGGTAGCGCAGCGAAGGATCTTCTGCGCCTTGCAAGTAGCCCGTTTTGCTTGCCGGTTGAGGGGATCCTTTGCTTTCGGGATAATGAAAACGAGCTTAGCGAAGAGGCGCAAACAATTGATCAACCGAAAGAGCCCCACATGTTGCCTGCCATAACTGGTGAAATATCAGCCCAAAACCACCACTATGCAACCATTCCCCCAATCAACCCAATCAACCACTCACTTCCCCCACTACTAATTCAAAAAAAATTCAACAATTACCTTTACAACCCGTATCTTTGCACCCCGACAAGAAGATACCGGATTGCGGAAACAATTTCGGAGAATTTTTTTAGCCGGCATTTCCGCACCTGGCAGCTTTCTTGATAAAAAAAAGCACATGCCCATAGACACCTCCATCAAATCCGTTTTAATTATTGGTTCAGGCCCTATTATTATTGGCCAGGCCTGTGAGTTTGACTACGCCGGTTCGCAAGCCGCGCTTTCTTTAAAAGAAGAAGGTATTTCCGTATCTATCATCAATAGCAACCCTGCTACTATTATGACAGATAAGGTTATTGCCGACCATGTTTACCTGCTGCCTTTGACCAGCGACAGCATTGAAAAGATACTAAAAGAGCAACAAATTGACGCAGTACTGCCAACTATGGGCGGTCAAACAGCGCTTAATCTTTGTATCGAGGTTGCTGAACGCGGCATCTGGGAAAAATACGGGGTAAAGATCGTAGGCGTTGATTTGGCTGCGATTGAAAAAACCGAAAATCGTGAAGCCTTCCGTCAATTGATGGTTGATATCGGCGTGGGGGTGGCAACTTCAAAAATTGCAAACTCGTTTTTAGAAGGTAAAGAAGCCGCGCAGGAAATCGGTTTCCCGCTGGTTATTCGCCCAAGCTATACATTAGGCGGTAAAGGCGCCGGCTTTGTACATAAAAAAGAGGACTTTGATGCTGCTTTGAGTCGTGGCCTGCAGGCTTCACCAACCCATGAGGTTTTGGTAGAACAGGCAGTTTTGGGCTGGAAAGAATATGAGCTGGAGCTTTTGCGCGACAGTAATGATAACGTGATTATCATTTGCTCTATCGAGAATTTTGACCCGATGGGCATCCATACCGGCGACTCGATCACTGTTGCCCCGGCCATGACCCTCAGTGACCGCTGCTATCAGGAAATGCGCAACCAGGCCATTAAAATGATGCGCGCCATAGGTAATTTCGCCGGCGGCTGTAATGTGCAGTTCTCGGTAAACCCTGCCGACGAAGCCATCATCGCTATTGAGATCAATCCGCGGGTATCGCGTTCATCTGCCCTGGCATCAAAAGCTACGGGGTATCCCATCGCAAAAATAGCGGCCAAACTGGCTATAGGTTATAACCTTGATGAAATTGAAAACCAGATCACCAAAACAACTTCGGCTTACTTTGAGCCAACACTTGATTATGTGATCGTAAAAATACCACGCTGGAACTTTGATAAATTTAAAGGCGCCAACCGCGAGCTGGGTCTGCAAATGAAGTCGGTAGGCGAAGTAATGGGCATAGGCCGCAGCTTTATTGAGGCCCTGCAAAAAGCTTGTCAGAGTTTGGAGATCGGTCGTGCCGGATTGGGCGCTGATGGCCGCCAAAGCCGCAACCTCGAAGATATTATGCATAGCCTGGAACACCCAAGCTGGGACAGGCTGTTCCATATTTATGATGCTTTAAGTTTGGGTGTACCGATTGAATCGGTGCGTAAAGCCACCAAAATAGACCGCTGGTTTTTAAACCAGATTATGGACGTGGTGAACCTGGAAAACGAACTGCGCCGTTATTCATTAAATAATATTCCTGAAGACTTTTTCTACACCCTGAAGCAAAAAGGCTTTTCGGATACGCAGATCGCCCACATTTTAGGTAATGTAAGCGAAGAAGATGTTTACCAGCGCAGGCAGGTATTAAATATCCGCAGGGTGTACAAAATGGTGGATACCTGTGCAGCAGAGTTTCCGGCAAAAACCCCTTATTACTATTCTACCTACGAAGGCGAGAATGAATCCATCTCATCTGATAAGAAAAAGATAATTGTATTAGGCTCGGGTCCTAACCGTATTGGCCAGGGTATTGAGTTTGATTACAGCTGTGTGCATGGCCTGCTTGCCGCGAAGGAATCGGGTTTCGAAGCCATCATGATCAACTGCAACCCCGAAACGGTTTCGACCGATTTTAACATGGCCGATAAGCTGTATTTCGAGCCGGTTTACTGGGAGCATGTGCGCGAGATCATCGAATTGGAGAAACCTTATGGTGTAATTGTTCAGCTTGGCGGGCAAACCGCTTTAAAAATGGCTGAAAAAATGCACGAGCATGGCATCAGGATCATCGGTACTTCATTTGATAACATGGATATTGCTGAAGACCGTGGTCGTTTCTCGGATCTTTTAAAAGAACTGGAAATTCCTTACCCAAAATATGGCGTGGCTGAAAGCGCTGAAGAAGCGATAGAAGTTGCTCACCATGTAGGTTACCCGGTATTGGTGCGCCCGAGCTATGTATTAGGTGGCCAGGGTATGAGTATTGTGATAAACGATGAGGATCTTGAAAAAGCCGTAGTTGGCTTATTAAAGAACCTGCCCGGCAACAGGGTATTGATAGACCATTTCCTTGATCGCGCGGCGGAAGCTGAATCCGATTCCATCAGTGATGGTGAGGATGTGCATATCATAGGCCTGATGGAGCATATTGAACCTGCCGGGATCCACTCGGGTGATTCATTTGCGGTATTACCACCATTCGACCTGTCGGACAGTGCCATTGCGCAGATGGAAGAATATACAAAAAAGATAGCCAAAGCATTAAATGTATTGGGCCTGCTTAATATACAGTTCGCAATTAAAAATGATAAGGTGTATGTGATCGAAGCTAATCCGCGGGCATCACGCACGGTACCTTTTATCGCTAAAGCATATGATGTACCTTACATCAACATTGCTGCAAAGTGTATGCTCGGCGTTGCCAAACTGAAAGATTTCACCATTGAGCGTAAGCTTTGGGGTTACGCGATAAAAGAACCGGTATTCTCTTTCGATAAGTTCCCTGAGGTAAATAAGGAGCTTGGCCCCGAGATGAAATCAACCGGCGAGGCCATCCGTTTTATCCCTAACCTGCAGGATCCGTATTTCAGGCATTTGTATAAAGAAAAATCGATGTACCTGAGCCGGTAAAAAAGGTGAAAGCTAAAAGATTAAAGGTCAAAGCAGATAAAGCTTTGGCCTTTTTGCTTTCTGATATGGTCTTTCGGCTTCACGCTCCTCTTCCAAAATCACATTTAAATACTACTTTTCGCCAGGACAGTGGTTCGTAATTTTGATGTATTAAACAATTACGTCAAAAAATGAAACTTTTGTTGCAAAAGCGTTTGAGTTATTTATTTACCACAAAAATAAATCTTATCAGGTCTTTTTTATCCAGTTTTTCAGCTACAACTTCTTTTGTTGAAAAATTCATTAAAACTTTTGCCATAAGTATCCTGCTGTGTTTAACAAACCTGGTTGTATTAGCGCAATGGATAAAACTGGATACGATCAGAGCAAAAGGAACAAAAGTAATAGAACCCAATTTTGAAAATCTGCAGACTTTAATGTGGAACGGATTCAAAGATATGATCATTGTTTCAAGTCTAAAGGATTACGGATATTTACGTTCACCGAAAAATGGTAACATATACAACGCTAAAGGGACATTCGGAAAATATTTTATAGAAATTTGGGAAGACGACAAAAATGAATTTGTGCGAATCGTAGCTGTGATACCAAACTACGATTGGAACCCTTGGAAAGGTTTTGTGGTGGATGATGTAAAGGAGCAATACATCGATGGGTGGCGTTGTTTTATCCAAAAGCCAGATTATAACAAGGGGCATTTTGTTTATGCCGAAAGGCCCCCTAAAGATGATACTTTGGAAGTAAGTGCGGTATATGTGAAACCTTAACAAATCAAGTGACTGGTGAAGATAAATTGCAGCACCTTATCCGCTGATGAAGGGGGCTGTATGCTTTTCTTGCCTTTAGGTTTGGTGTTTTAGCTTTCAGCTCCACTACCTTAATCACATTTATTTACCACTATTTATTATAAAGATCTTAGATATATTGCGTACCCAGACCAATTTTTGTTTACAATGAAAAAATTTCTTTTTTTGCTGTTATTGATCGCTTTTTTCAGTGTTGATGCACAAACAAGCTATTATATTACATCGGCAGACCATACTAAGCTGTTTGTGCAGGAGTTTGGCCAGGGCGAGCCGGTTGTCTTTCTCGCGGGCGGCCCCGGCTTTAATGCCTCTTATTTAGAGCCGCTTTGGAAAAACTTATCCTCAAAGTATCGCTGTATTGTATTGGATCAGCGCGGTACCGGAAAATCCACACTTTCAGCAATGGACGACCTTACTTTCACGATGGATAATTATGTGAATGACCTGGAGGCTTTGCGCGCACATTTAAAGGTTGACAAGTTTACTTTGCTTGGGCATTCGTGGGGTGGCGCTTTAGCAATGGTTTACGCCGCCCGGTATCCGTTGCACGCCCCCAAATTGATCTTGCTGTCCTCTGTTGGGCCTACCGGCAAAGTATTTCGCTTTTTTCAGGACAATATTAGTATGCGTCTCCAGCCGGATGACTTGAAGGAGCTGGCTATATGCGACAGCCTGCAGCAACCTACCATAAAGGCTATTTTGCCCGGATACTTTTTCGACAGGAAGCGTGCCCTCGAAACCAAAGCCCGGCTTAACCTGGAAGATTATAATACTAAAGCTCAAAACCTGACCTGGCCGGACTACATGGCAGATGAAGATAAGCGTGTTGGCGCACTTAAAAATTATAAAGGCAGCGTGAGTATAATACAGGGACGGCAGGACCCTGTAGGCGAATCCACTGCTTTTGAGATTAAAGAATTAATGCCACAAACAAGTATTCACTTTATAGAAAAATGCGGACACTTCCCATGGTTAGAGAACGATGACCAGGCAAGCGAGTTTTTTGAAGCGCTTAATGCAGCGTTAAATTAAACGGCCATAACACTTATTCGTGCAGGAGCCATTTCTTGTTTTAGCGGAAAGCTCAAAGCAGAAATACCAATGCTTTTTAGCCTCTATTCTCCTCTGATAAATTCCACGAAGTTAATAAAGAGCCTGGCGCAGAGATGGAATCCCATCAGCGTCATTACTAAACTGGAAGGTCCATACTTCAGGTATTTGTATAAAGAAAAATCGATGTAACCGAGCAGATAGGGGAAAGCTGAAAGCGTAATGGATCAAATTGAAGCTTTTAGCTTTCTACTTTAGGCTATAATACCCGTATAAAGTCATACATTTGCATCGGCCACGGTTAAATTAGTTTTAGCATAACTAAGTTGATGTTAATATTTGTTAAAATTCTTCGATACAAGCAATATTAAGGCTATAATTGCATTTGAATAAGTCCACATTTGGCGATAGCTATGTGGTTAAAAAAGATTATCCCGATATTATATAATTTGCATGAAAATCCTTTACATACGTAATTTTTATTTAAGCCTGTTTTTTATACTATTTGCTTTACTAAACAATAGCTGCAAAAAAACCACATCGTCTGCCGCTTCATCAACAGCCCCTACAGTGGTTACAACAGCCACAATTATAAATGTAACTTCAACATCAGCCCAAAGCGGTGGTGTAATTACTTCATTGGGAAGTTCTGCAATAACAGCGAATGGCGTTTGTTACAGTTCCGCTAACAAAACACCAACAACGTCCGATTCCAAGATTTCTAATACTATAGTTACCAATCAATACTCTTACCCTCCTTTTACCAGTAATTTGGTTGGCTTAAGTCCCAATACTACTTACTATATAAGAGCTTATGCCACTAACAGCGCAGGTACCGGGTATGGTAGCGTAGTAGAGTTTACAACAAGCGCCAGTTTAACGGCAGTTACTACAGTGGTATCAACATTCGCGGGTAATGGTACTGCGGGTTATGTTGACGCCGGCGGAACGGGGGCACAATTCAATAATCCAGTGGGTGTTACTATTGATGCCAGCGGAAATTTATTTGTTTCGGATACCCATAATAGCCTGATAAGAGAAATTACACCCGCTGGCCAGGTGACCACTTTTGCAGGAATACCCACAATAGGTTTCAGCAATGGAGCTGCTGCAACAGCACAGTTTTATGCCCCTACCGGATCGGCTTTTGACAGTAAGGGCAATTTATATGTTGCCGATTTTGGCAATAATGTGATCCGTAAAATTACACCAGCGGGTATTGTAAGTACCTACGCAGGGAACGGAAGGGCCGGATACCTTAATGGAGCAGCAGATTCAACTCATTTAAAAACCGCAACAGATACTATGGCGCTGTTTAATAACCCGCAGGCAGTAGCAGTTGATGCTATGGGCAATGTTTATGTGGCCGACCGCGGCAATAATGTGATCCGTAAAATTGTAGCTGCAACCGGCAGGGTGATTACTATAGCCGGAACGCATACCGCGGGCTATGTGGATGCCACTGACGAGTTAGCTTCGTTCAATAACCCGGCAGGAATTGCTGTGGATGCCTCAGGAAACGTTTATGTAGCCGACCAGGGCAATTCGGCAATCCGCAAAATTACACCAGCAGACGTGGTTACTACCATTGCAGGCGGTACTACCCAGCCAACATTGTTAAACTATCCTTCGGCAATTACTATCGATAAATTGGGAAACCTTTATATTGTTGACGAGAGCGGCCGGGTATTTGAGTATACCACCGCCAATGTGTTATATACACTGGCCGGCACTATAAATGCTGCCGGATTTGTTAACAGTTCCGGAACATCTGCATTATTCAGTAACCCGCAGGGGATCGCCATTGACGCCAATAACAATATCTACGTAGCCGACCAATACAATAATTGTATCCGTAAGATTGTGGTGACTATTGTGAATTAGTACTTAATCAGACTGATGAGCTAAGGATGATCTTATTCCCCCAGCTTCATCAAAGCATAAAATAGCCCGGCGCAATGCAATGCCTGGGCTATTTTGTTTTCTACCAGCAGCTGCTTTACCTGTGGGATGCTGAATTTTTCAACAATAATTTCTTCCTGCGCGTCCAGGTGCTGTTCCTGCACTTTTTTTCCGTCACGGGCCAGGTAACAATAGGTATGGTTATTTGCCGTTGATGGATTGGCATAAATAGTGCATAACAATTCAAAATCATCAAACTGGTAGCCGGTTTCTTCGAGTAATTCGCGGCGAAGGCCTTGTTCGGGGCTTTCACCAGGATCTATCACCCCACCCGGGATCTCAAGCGAAACAATCCCTGCTGCATGACGGTACTGGTGAACCATCAATATCTCATTATCTTCGGTAAGGGCTACTGCGTTAACCCAGTTGGGGTATTCTAAAACATAATAATCTTCAACAATAAAGCCCCCCGGCATCTGACATCTGTCCGACCGTAAAGTCGCCCAGGGGCCTTTATGAATATATGTTGAAGAGAGTTTTTTCCAGGTAAGATTTTCGTAGTTCATGGTTAATAGTTAATAGTTCATAGTAAAACCACCGCTAATGTAAGAAATTGGCCTATATAAGTACCTGCTGATTCATCTCCCCAGGGCAGACGCATTAAAATAATGGTTACATGCATGACTACCAGGCAAATTCATAGGTGACTCCGATGGAGTCTCTGAAAACAATTACCAATTTTCTATAAACAGGTGGCTCCTCCGGAGTAATTTATTCTTTTATCTGATGGTTTTAACTCCCCCTGGGAGTATCCGGCTTATAGAAAACCCTAAAATCGTGTACTTAGGCTCCATCGGAGCCTCCTTTTAATGCGTCTGCCCTGTTCATCCCCCGTCTGCCGGTTTATTTTAAATTTTTGATGTGTATCTTTGCACCCATGCCGGAACAAATTTATCAGCCGTTTACCACGTTCAACTTCAGCAACCGCAATTGTTTTTTAACCGGACAGGCTCTGGGTACCGAAGAAGAAAAAATACAGGTTTTCCCGCAATGGCTTATGAGCCGTTATAAACTGGAAGACCAGCCTTTCAAACTGCTTGACGAAAGCATGGCGACCTATAAAGATTTAAAAATCCCTTGCGCCGCTGGTGTTAACGCCGATTTTTTAGAACCTCTTGAAAACGAAATTGCCGCCGCTTTTGCTACCGGTTATGAAGCTGTTAAAAAGCTTGATGACCTGAAATTATTTCAATGGGCGGGCAAATTGCTTTACGGCATCATTTTTAATGAGATCCAGAGCGGGATAAAACTGCAGCATGCGCAGGGTGAGGAATTCAATATTTCGCAGTCCATCATCCATAAGTTCAGCAACCTGCATTTGATGCTGCAAAGTCTTAATCTGCCTTTAGTTTTTGAAGAATTTAAGCCTTATAGTATTTTTCTATTTAAGGTGGACAACAATATAGAGGAGTTTGGCTATCGCGATGAGATCAACACGCTCACCTTTGCGCTGCGGATAAATGATTTCGGCCTGGTTATTTGTTTACAGGATAATGGCGCTAACCGGGCATATCATAAGGAAATACTGGAAAAAATAGGGACTGAAGTTTTGCACCCAATCCAGTTTGAAGAGTTTAGCGGGCGGGTATTTTACTCGGCCTACCTTTTTAACCGCCTACCCGAATACCATACTTTGCCTGTTGGCGGTGATATTTACCTTGAGGCTATGCCCCTGCGCGGCATGAGCAGCAAGCCCTTGTTCGACGACTGGATGGGCAAAACCTACGGACAGGTATTGGAAAGTTTCTGGAAAAACTGGGGCTTTTTGCTTTTCGAGATCATAAAAAACCCCGAAAAACCCATGAGCTTTTTGTTTAATCCTGAGGGCTGTTTTATCAATGCAGCAACGATTGAACTCCCCCGCTGACCTGCTCTATGAAGCCGTGTACTACATGCGGATCCAGGGCGATAGTGACCAATAGCCCGCTCAAAGCCCCAAACATGTGTGCATCGTGATTAATATTATCACGCGCATGTTTTGATGAATAATTGCAATATATCAAATACAATGCCCCAAACAAAACAGCAGGTATACTAATTGGGATTAGCATTATCCCCATTCCTCGCAATGGATGAAATAATATTGCACTGAATATTACCCCGCTCACCGCACCAGATGCACCAAGACTATGGTACCAGTCATCGTTCCGGTGCTTATAAACTGTTGGCAGGTCACTTAATATTAAACATAATACATATAATAAACCAAACTGCCAGTGTCCTAAATCTTTTTCCAAATCAAAAGCAAAGAAAGAGTACGACAGCATATTGAAGATCAGGTGCATCCAGTCGTTATGGATAAGCCCGCTGGTAATTACGGTATAAACCCGTTGCCCTTTTGACACACTTGCAGGATGCAAAATGAGGTTGCCGTAAAGCGTATCATCGTAGAAAGCCCATAAAGAGGTAGCTATGGTAATCGCAAATATGAACGAACCCACCGGCGTGTTCATGATGAACTGCATCATGCCGGGATCTTCGGCCTGCAATAGGGTATGGATCATTTTAAATCAAGTTTTATATTGGTAAGCATTCTGCCTACCGGGTAGCGAAGATAGGTTTTTTCGAAATAAGGCGAGTTGCGGTACACAAAAGTTAATTGAGCCTGTGCACTGGCCGCAAGTTTAGGGTCTTTTAGCTTTTCATCGTCCAGCTTTTTTTTCAGCGCCGGATCATTTTTCAGCAAATCAGCGGCAACGTCTTCAAAAACATAATTCGAAAAGCCTTCCTTCTGACCCAAAACCGAATCGAAAAAGTTCCAGGCAAAAAATGAATCAACACCCTGCGGCTCCAAAGTTTCCACAATATAGCGGTTAAGCGACTGATTGGTGTAGACCACATAATCGCCCGCATAAAACTTCACGCTCATTTCAACAGGATTCAATTTTACGTTGCTGTGCAGGTAATGGCCTTCATAAGGCCTTTGCGGTGTTTTATAATCGCCGATATAATACATCTGCAAATTGAGCGTGGTGTCATGCGCCAGCCTGCGCATAGCTACATTGTTCAGTTTGTACAACTCAATTACCTTGCCCCATGCTTGCGGAATGACATAAGCAACCGGTTTATCAACGGTAGCAGAGACTTTATAGTTATCAAAATACTCAATGGTTTTGGTATAGGGCTTTGTTCTGTCGTAGTACAAACGTTGTAGCCCGCTTACCTCGCTTGTTTTGTAACCTGCTTCAAATCCTTTAAAAGTTAGTGAATCAACGTGGTCCTTATCCAGATCCCAGTTAAGGGCGAATGTTTGCTGCTGTTTTACCTGCTCATCGGCTTTATGTTTTAATTCGCCTATCAGCTTTGCATCGCGCTCATAAATATCAATAAGGTTTTGTTCAAAATCATAGGTAGCATATACACGTTTATCAAAAGCCTTCAGCATGTGCGTTTCAGTAATATAACTGATGATATTATGCTGGGAGGTATAACCTGTTGCAAAGCGCGGTGTTTCTAAAAAACTCACTATCCCGTTATCCGGACTTTTATCTTCGCTTTCCACGTAAGGGGTCATTTCGTAACCACTTATTTTCATCCTTTTATAAAGTTCAGGCGAAAGCGTTTTCGATGTATAATCAGCCAGGATTGGGTTTTGTTTATCCTTTTGCGTTTCAATCAGCGTCATTACGTATTGGTAATCAGCGCCGTCGCTGGTATGGTTATCCAAAAAAACTTCGGGGTTCCAGGTATTTAGTATCTGCTCAAAAGCAAGGGCGTTTTTGCTATCGGCCTTTATAAAATCGCGGTTCAGGTCGAGGTTGCGGTAATTGCCCCTGAAACCATAGGCGCGTGGACCATTCTGATTAATGCGGCTCAGTCCACGGTTCAGGCAGCCATCAATATTATAAACAGCAATAATGCAGATGACCACATTTTTTGGCAAAGCCTTTTTCTTTAAGAGGTCGCGACACAGCATCATACTGGCGTCAATACCTTCCGGTTCGCCGGGATGGATCCCATTGTTGATCAATAATACCCGCTTGTTTTGCTTTTTTATTTGTTTAGGATCAAATACCCCATCGCGCGACAGCACAACCAAAGTTAAAGGTTTGCCCACATCCGTTGTGCCATAATTAAACAGCTTCATTTGCGGATGCAGCTTGCTTAGCTTCTGGTAATAAGCAATTACTTCGCTATAGGTAGCGGTATAATTTTTATCCTTACTTAACTCAAAGGGAGTTAATTGCGCTTTTGCCTGCGTAAAGGCAAAGCAAATACATACTACTGATAATAGCTTTCTCATAGCACCGGTTTCTGCAAATATATTTTAATGCGGTGTAAATATGGAAATTATAAATCAGGTGACAATGTCACATTTTTATAGCTAATGTAGTACAGGTGTGCTATGGAGTGGAGGGAATTGCTCCCTGCATCCCCTTTTTCGGCAAGTAAATGGTGGATCTATTATTAAGCAGCAATGAATTGCAGGAATGCGGCATTTTTATTTTTTATATAACCTGCTTTGCTGAACTTTTTAATATCAATTTCTAAAATTGCCTTCAGTTCAAGTTCTATTGCTTTTAGCAGTGTGCGGGCATTTTTTGATGTATTTTTCATAATAAGTTTTTAGTGTTATGCTATATTAAGGCTAAATATTGTGCCACAATATATTGTATCGGGCGCAAGGGTGAACCTACTTAAATGTGTATAGTTTTGTAGTCGGAAGGGTTGGTAATTTTCGCTAAAACGGGAATGGGGGCGGTTTGGACTTTGGGTATAGCAGCCAGTTTTGGAAACCGGGGACAGCAGATTATTTTTAAACAACGGTAGAAATATTTCCTTGAATTATTAATCTTTGAGGCGGTTATATACAACAAACATTATGTCAAAAAATAAGACAGGTCTTTTTAACACGGGTCAGTTAAGCCCTGAAAAATATGTTAGGACACAGGTGCGTACGCTGCCTATAGAAGCGTGCCTGATAACAGAAGATTGGCAAAACACCGGGATTTGCAACGTTATAATTGCACGCAGGCATAAAAAGGGTAATCTTACCATTGGCCTTTACCTTGTTGATATTTATTGCCTCGGCCTGAAAGATACCAGCTACAGGTTCGGTATTTCCACAGACGAATTTGACTATTTTAAGAAAAGCGGCGGCGGTATGATAGAATGCGACTATGCGCTTGCCCATAATATTATTTATGGTGGTATAGCCTTTGCCGGAGACTACGAATTTAAACCGCATAAGGATTTTGCTGTTACACAATTTATTTTGGAGGAGGATACCGAAGATGTGGAGCTTATTGACATTGATTTTGGCCTTAATGGTTTACCCTGCTTTATGCGCGGCCCGTATGATGACAATGTTAAAGTAAGAAATATAGAAGCAAATCTTGCGCGCATCGCCGGCCCGGGCAATTATAAAATATTGGATGTCCCGGATGATTTTGTGTTTGATGAAGAGGATTATTTGGATGAGGGCGATGATGCGGCAGTAGCACTTCTTAAAGAAATTGATAAAAAATATGATGAATTATTAAGGACTACCGATGTCAGGGAGATGCTCTGCAATTCGCGTATCGGTATGGATTATGAATTGACGGGCGAAGCGATGGAAACCGAATACGTGAGGTATGACAGCGTGGAGGAAAGGGAAGACTATGTCAGTTTGTATAAAATGGTTTTTGAAAGTACAAATATGGACAAAGTGATAAAAAAATTAGATGGTGCCATATTAAAATATCCGGGGAAGGCATTGTTTTACAATCTGTTGCAATCTGCTTATTTAATTGACGACCAGATTGATAAATCAGATGAGATAGTTTATGAAATGAACCGGCTGTTCCCAGGGTATTTATTTTCAAAAGTAGCTTACGCCAATTTATTGATCGAAAGAGGCCGGGTGGATGAAGCGCTTGCCCTGTTTAATGGCAAGGCAGATTTGAACGACCTGTATCCCGAAAGGCAGGTATTTCACAAGACCGAAGCATCCGCCTTTTGGGGAACAATGTGCCTTTATTATATTACCGTTGACAATATTGATGCGGCAGACCTGTATATGGATGCCCTATTAAAATATGAACTTTTAGATATGCCCAATCAAACAATAGCGAAAAGTGCGGTTGCCAACCTTTGTGAATTGAAAATGGATAAATTGGAAAAAGCCGGGGAGTTAAATGCTGAATGAGGTGGAGTGCTTTGAAACGATGCAATTGGGAAATGCTTTTTTATAGCTAAATTTGATTAAAGGTTTTACTTATGACAACGGCGAAAATGAGGGTACGATTGTACGACTACGTGAGAATGGCTGATGATAAACAAATAAAAAATATTTACGCTCTCTTTGAAGATCAGATGGCCCCCGCGGCTGATTGGTCGGAGGATGAGGATTTTGTTGCTGAATTAGATGAGCGGGTAAGAAGATATGAAGCAGGTATCGATCCTGCATTTTCTGTTGAAGAAGCTAAGTCGTCATTGAATGAAATGAAAAAAGAATACCTGCAAAACCTCAAAAAATGATTTATAAGGTCGATTTGCTTTTTAAGGCACGGCAGGAAATATTTGAGGCTGGAAATGGTTTGAGGAACAACAAGCAGGTTTAGGTTATCGTTTTGAGGAGTAAGTTTTCAGAAAGATTGAATTAATAGAAGCCAATCCATTACATTATCCGTTAAAGAAGGGAACACATGAGGTAATTACAGATAAATTCCCTTATCTTATTGTTTACAGGATCAATGAGCGCCGAAAATCAATCATGATAGTTTCCGTTTTTCATACAAGCAGGCATCCGAAAAAGAAGCATTAGGCCCCCAAAAACCTGACAATGAGAGGCAAAGTCTCCGGTATAGTAATGGTTAATCAAATGGTGTGGACAGCGACCAAAGGTTCTTTCAGTCCGTTACCCATGTCATTATTTTCTTATTTCATAACCCAGTTCCACCATTCCGGTTGTGTAGGCTTTTACGTCCGTCAGGTGCAATCCCTGCTCCTGACCTACGTGATCAAGAAATGGTATTCCATCGCCCAGGATAATGGGCAGGACGGATAGCCTTATTTCGTCCGCCAATTGTAAACGAATGAAATCTTTCGCAAGCATTGCTCCGCCTGCCAGCCAAACATTTTTGTAATTTGGCTTTAGCCGTTCATTCACCAGTTTATGCAGGTCGCCGGCATAAATTTCAACGTTCGGCCTGGCAATTGGCAGGTTTCTATTTGTTACTACAATCGTCGGCACATCACCATAGGGCCAGCCATACGTTTTTGAAAGTTCCATGGCATGTTCGTAGGTGCTGGAACCCATAACATAGCAATCTATTGCCTTTAGAAATTCCTCCGTTTCCTGTTCAGTAACTGTAATTCCTTTCTCGTAGTGATCAGGTGTCTCAAACCACGACACGCTATTGTCTTTTTTGGCAATATAACCATCAAGACTTGAAACCATATGCACCGTTAGTTTAAAGGTGTTTGTTGTCATTTTTAAAAAATATCAAGGGCTAAACCAATACTTTATGCCAATCATTAACTAAAATTACATTACTTATAGCTGCCATGCAAAAACTATTAAAGAAACCACCTGACAGCAAGACATTCCGGGATATCAAAGCATATCCATATCTTATTCAATTGTTATTTTTGCCACACCAAATTAACATTGCGTCGAAATATGGCATCACCTTCAATAAAAAATAGCTGGATTGTAATGTGGAATTCACGTTACAAACGCCATCAAATGATTATCTGCACCGTGATCATACTTGGCATAGTTTTTATCTTACCTGTCTTTTTCGGGTATATTCAAAAAAGGAAAGGAGCTGTGTTAAATGACTGGCTGTTAGCACACATACCTCCGCATAATGTATCCGTGTTAATTTTTTCACTTATCTGGGGGATGGTTTTATTAATTGTGATCAGGACCATCAAAAGTCCTTCCATTTATATAAGCTTTTGCTGGACGTTTATATTTATTTACATCGTGCGTTTCGTTACCCTCAGCGTGGTTGCGCTCGATCCGCCCCCGGGCATGGTCTCTTTGGTTGACCCGCTCAGCAGTGTTTTTTTCGGGACCGCGGCTATTACCAAAGACCTGTTTTTCTCGGGGCACACTGCTACCATGGTCCTGATATTTTTATGCCTTGAAAGAAGAACGGATAAAATAATAGCGCTTATTGCGGCTTTTGCCGTTGCTTGTTTATTGCTTGTACAGCATGTCCATTATACCATTGATGTCCTGGCAGCGCCTGTTGTTGTTTATCCGTGTTACCGGTTGACCCGTTATCTTTTTTATAAATAGAAGGCTCCGGGTATTTGGCACGCTTAGGAAAAACCTGAAGCATGGGGATCTGAAACCTTATCCCTATCTTTAGGCTATGATAAGAATATTAAAAACCCTTATTGCCGGCGTGTTTTGCTGTTTGCTGATACCGGCCGCGGCACAACAAAAAAACAAGTATGCTAAAATTGAAACGGCACAGGGCTATTGTATTGTTAAGCTTTACAATGAAACCCCGGTACACCGCGATAACTTTATAAAGCTGGTGAAAGCCCATTATTTTGACGCCACCACCTTTAATAGGATCCTGAAAGGTTTTGTTATCCAGGGCGGCGACCCGGATTCCCTTTACGACAAATCAAAAACATTAAAACCCGAACAAAAATGGATCCAGCCCGAATTTAATCCGGCCTTGTTCCATAAAAGGGGAGTCCTGGCTATGGGCCGCGATGATAATAAAGACAAGGCATCATTTACAACCCAGATCTACCTGGTTGACGGTAAAACTTATACCAACCCACAACTGGACGCCATTGAAAAAAAACTTGGCTGGCATTTCAGCGAAGCCCAGCGCGAAACCTACCGTACCATAGGCGGCACCCCTTTTTTAGATCAGAATTATACTGTATTTGGCGAAATTGTTAAAGGAATGGATTTTATTGACAAAGTATGCGCTGTAAAAGTTAATAAAGACGGAAATCCGGATAAAGAAGTTTGGATGAAAATAACGGTATTATCGGATAGGGAAGTGGCAAGGGAATTGAAAGGGATGTGATGGTTGATAAATGATGGCTGGCGCTGTGGGCAGGAGACAAAGTGTCTGTATCCGTTTCCATGTTTGCGCTGCCCTTCGGGCTTGAAAAGATAATATTTATCACTAAATTTGTTTTAAAGCTTTTAATTATGACAACTACGGCAATAAGGGAACGGTTATATGGTTACATCAGGGAAGCTGACGATGATAAAATAAAAAATATTTACGAGCTATTCGAGGATCAAATGGCCCCTGCTGTTGACTGGTCTGAGGACGAAGAATTTGTAGCCGAACTTGATGAACGGGTGAGGCGTTGGGAGCAGGGGATAGATAAAGGGGTTTCAATGGATGAGGTTAAAGCAGAGCTGGAACGTTTGAAGAGCGAACGTTCGAAATAGTGCGCTAAAATGACCTATACCATAGAAATGTCTCCGAAGGCTGAAAAGGAATTATACAAGGCCTGGGCGTGGTATGAAGAAGAGCAGCCCGGATTAGGCGACCGGTTTAAAAACGAATTTTTTAGAAAAATCGGGCTTATACAAAATAACCCCTTACATTATCCGCAAAAAAAGGGTCTACGGGAAGCGCTGACCGATACATTTCCTTATCTGCTTGTGTACAAAGTAGCTGAAAGAAAGAAGATGATTCTTATCGTTTCTGTTTTTCATACCAGCAGGCATCCGATGAAAAAGAGGTAAGCGCTCTAAAACTTGTTAATGGGGCATAATCTCAAAGCGTAATCGTCCGTAGTTGCGAAACTGCGAACAGCGAGATATAGTAATCAATAGTTTAAAATTACAGAAAGTCGGAACTTTTTTGGTCATTTAATTTTGAATATTTCCATAGAGCTCTATCTAATGTTCTCATAGTAACATTTGCCTTTTTGGCAAGGTCGTTTGTATAAGCAGTATAAGCCAACCAAAACTCGAAATTATAATCTTGATATTTTACAACGCAATCTAGGGAACTCAATGCTCTGTAATCGATAATAGGGTATTTTTCTCTATGAAAAAGATGAAGTAAAACAGATGCAGTAGGCCATGCTACACCTTGTAGTAAGGTTAGCACCTCAATTCTTAATTTCTCGCTCGGAGTTGAAAAAGCAACTAAAGTAACTTCTTTCACAAAATCTGGATGGTTAGCTTTAATTTTTGGTTTAGAGCGAACAGATTTCCAATTACCCACTTTTTCCAGTTCAGATATTGTTAAATAACCTCCTCTATTAGCGACAATTGGACTTAATTCCAATAATTCAGTCTCTTGTTTTAGTTCCTTCGGTTTAAGGCCTTCTATATACTTCTTTGAATATTCTTCAATATCGGATATTGGAAATCTTAAATTAAATGAATAATTAGATGGCACTTTCGGGGACTCCACATTTTTCATAATCATAAGCTTTAAGATTAGTATACATAATTCATTATGTAGAAATGGTGTAACGATAAAACACCTTTAATTATATTTTTTTATCTTTCAAGATAGCGCGATGCTCTTTAATTTCAAGAATACGTGAGGTAAATATCCTTCCGTCGTTATTCTTGTTTGAATTTATCTCTCCATCCAATTCCTAACGATTGGGATTTAAGCGGTAGGATATAAAATTTTGATAATCCATTCTCTATGACTTTGATTTTGCTTACTTCTTCAATCGTTACTTACTTACATAAGCACTAAAAACATTCATATCATCGGGACAACTTATAATTTGATTTGCTTGAGGTACTAAAGGAACTTCCCATTTATTATCAATTTTAGTATGACCCACAACAAACGTGATTTTTTGATCATCAGAAGTATTAGTCAATACTGTACACCCGTATTCATTGGATTTAAAGGGCGTTATGATTAATGCAAATGTTATAAATAAAATTTTGAAAAATCAAGAATTATTTGATGTGATACTTGCTGAAGTAATAAAAATGCCCCTCGCTCTCGCGAATCCTCACATATCTGAAGTGGTGGTGGTACCTCCTGCGCCGCTGAGGTGACAAGCAAGTGCCCGTGGATTTAAAGGTATATGTGGAAAGGCGTGTTATTTAGAATTAAAGGCAAAAAAGCGATATTTTAGAGTTTGAATATTGGGTTATTGGGGTTAGACACGGCAGGACCAAAAAATCAAATATTTGTAAATTATTCAAATAAATATTTTATATACTTGTAATTATAATAAAACATACTAAAATTTTAAAATATGGAAAATGGAAATTCTTTTGGATTTTTTTTAGTTATAATTTCCATACTAATTGTTTTGTGGCTGATATTAAGAGAATTTATTTGCTGGTATTACAAAATAAATGAACGAGTTTCTTTGCAAAAGAGAACAAATCAACTTTTGGAAGAACTTATTAATAGAGACATAACTAATAACACTACATGTAAAGCATCGACCGTTACGGATATTATTGGCGATGGCATAAAGATTTATTCAGTTGATATGGACAACCACGGTTTTATTTGTTCTAGCAGAGATTTGTCAAATGGAAGCATGTGGCCTGATGCAAAAAGATTATGTTCAAATTACAATGAAGGCGGGTTTAATGATTGGAGATTACCAAGTAAAGACGAACTATTATTAATATTTGAAAATCTTCATAAACAAGGGAAAGGGGAGTTTAGTATTGGTACATATTGGAGTTCTACAGAAATTAATATTTATAATTGTTGGGCGCAAAATTTTCAAAGTGGTGAACGAGTGGAAAATGGCAAATCGTCTGTAAATTTTGTACGTGCTGTGCGTTCATTCTAAATTAGCCGTTCCTACCCCTGCCTGTAACAGCTTTTACTTTTTCTTCCCCGTAAAAGTTAAGGATCTCTTTTCTCTCCTCATCATTGCCACGCTCAAATACGCGCTCAATAACTGCCCTGTACTGCCGCTGCCAGTCAATTTTATTTATATCCGTATCCCAAAAGAGCGCTTTCCGCAAAACGGACAAATCGGGATGCACCGCTAAATTAGTTTTCTGCTGTTCCTTTTTAATTTCATAGTAAGTTTGCAGCAAAAGCATGGTCCCTTCTTCCATCCCCAGGGCCTTGTCAACCTTTAATGATAATGCAGGTGTAAAGCCGCGCCGTCCTTTGGTAATATCGTTCAAAGTTTGGGGGTATTCCTGTAACGACAATGCAAACGGGCCTTTTTGAGCTTTCTTTTTTTAAGCTCACGCTCAAGCACCATTCCTGGATGAATCCCTTTATATTTTTCTATGTTCGGTTCCATAGTTAAATATAAACAAATTTGTTTATAAATAAATGTTTATATAAATTATTGGTTTTGGAAATACAGTTTTTGCTATGGCAGAATCAAAGGCATCGTTAACATTCCATGCTTACAATTACTATCCTATTTGACTGTCTGGCGCGGAGACGCAAAGTATTGCGTCTGTACAATCCCTCAAATCCCCGTGTACCACGACCATCCTCCATCGACATCGTGGGCAGGGTCAACAAATTTATCGGTAACTACAATGCGTTGCAGGTATTTAACGCTTTTGTAGCCTATTTGGGTCTCTACCCTAAGGCGTACCGGTGCGCCGTGCTGTATAGGCAGGTTGCCGCCATTCATGGTATGGGCCAGGATGGTTTGGGGGTGAAAAGCGTCGGTGAGGTCGATGCTTTCGGCATAGTTGTCGTACCCGTACAGGCTCACAAAACGCGCGTCGGGCAAAATGCCCGCGCTTTGCAGTACCAGGCCAAGGGGAACACCGGTCCATTCGGCAATGGCGCTCCAGCCTTCTTCGCAGGTATGCCGGGTGATCTGTGTACGCTGACCAAGCTTTTTCAAATCACCGAGCATGTATTTCCCGGGTTTGGCTACGCTGCCTTCAACCGAAAGGGTCCAGTCTTTAAAATCATTCTTTTGCAGTTCCTGGTAAATTTTGCTGTATGAGGCCTTGATAGCAGGGTCGGCCGGGTTGGTATTGCCGGTGGCGGGGAAAGAGGAGATGTCGCTTTTGCTGTATTCCATAGCCAGCGCCTTCGGCGACAGTAGGCCGCGCTGGGCTAAATAAGTCAGGTTGTCGCCCATGCGGAGCAGATTGCCGTAGGTAGGCGGCAGCTTTTTTAAACAGCCCGACAGCAGGAGCGCACCTGCTGAGGTGAGGCCCGCGAAAATTGCATGGCGGCGGGTGATGAGGAATTTTTGTTTCATTGGGTTATTTGCCAAAGGTGATTGCCAGTATATTTTGTTTAAAGCCCGACCGGCTGACCATTACAATATGCACCAGCAGAAAAAGCAGCAGCGCCCCCGCAGCAAAAAAATGGATAGTACGTGCGGATTCTTCCCCAAAAAACATTTTTAAGAGGAAAGGGTAGGAAGCGGTAATGGCGGGCGACATGGTCATCCCGGTTAATATGATGAGAGGCAACAGGAAGAATATAACCGCCAGGTAGGTGCATTTTTGCAGCAGGCCGTACCGTGGGCCCTTGCCGGCAGCTGGCATTTGCTTGCGGAAATGGTTTACAAAATCCTGCCAGAACAATTTAAGCCTGAACTCCTTTGCCCGCGGAACCAGGTTGTTGCGGAAATGTCCGCTGAAAACACCTGCCAGCAAATATACCAAACCGGTTAGTACCAGGAACCAGCCCGCCAGGAAATGGGTGCTGCGTCCCCATCCGTTCTCGTTGAAAATATCGTAGGTACGGGCGGCGCTTACCGGGGAGCCTGCGGTATGAAAAAACGGTACGCTTTTTTCCCAGCCGCCGTGGTGGTAGTTCCGGCTTATGGGCAGTTCGAACAGGGCCGGGGTAAGATCATTGCCTGATTTGCCCCAATAGAGCCGCGGATGTACCATCAGGATCTCAAAGCCACTAACAGTAAGTGCCAGGAAACTGAAAGTGATGATAAAGTGAGCGCCCTTAACCCAGCGCTTATGCCGAAGGTTCTCCATTTATTAAGTTTGATTAAGGTTCATTTCAGACGTGTTAAATAAGGGTGGTTGTTAATTAGACAGAATAAAGATAAACTAAATTTGCTAAAAAAATGTTTAGATAAATTATTCGGTTTTAGAGATCTAGCTGGAGACGCAAAGTATTGCATCTCTACAAAAACCATACATCAGTCAACGATACAACAAAAAACAGGTGAAATCGTCTTCAAAAATCGGTGGAATCGCAGCAACAAAACCGCTGAAACCCCAGCAAAAAACTGCTCACCCAATCAACCCAATCTAACCCAATCAACTAATCTCAAAAACCATTTGACAATTAAACAAATAACCCTATCTTTGCAGTCCCGAAAATGCGGGGTATAATAAACGTTTAATTAAATTAATATAAAGCAAGTGAATACGTTAAGTTACAAAACTGTCTCGGCCAACAAAAAAACCGTCAACAAACAATGGGTTGTTATTGACGCTAATGGCGAGATTTTGGGGCGCTTGTCCACTAAGATCGCAATGATCATCCGTGGAAAAACCAAGCCAGATTTCACCCCGAACGTAGACTGCGGTGATAATGTAATAGTTATCAATGCAGACAAGGTAAAACTGACCGGAAACAAATTCAGCGAAAAGCAGTATGTTTCTTACACCGGCTATCCGGGTGGTCAGCGTTTCATTTCTCCTAAGGAGTTAATGGCAAAGCATCCAACACGCGTAATTGAAAAAGCCGTGCGTGGTATGTTACCTAAAAATCGTTTGGGCAAAGCATTGTTTGGCAATTTGCATGTTTATGCAGGCGCCGAGCATCCTCACGCAGCACAAAACCCAACAACCATTTAACTTTTTAATTTTAAAGGAGAAAAGAAAAAATGCCAACAACTAACACTTCGGGCAGAAGAAAAACAGCAGTTGCACGCATCTACTTAACAGATGGCAGCGGCGCAATTACCGTAAACGGTAAAGATTACAAGGAGTATTTCCCAACATTGCCATTACAATACATCGTTATGCAAAGCACTGAAGTTTCTGGCTCAACCGGGAAATTCGATGTTAAGGTAAACGTTGCAGGCGGCGGCGTTAAAGGACAGGCAGAAGCCGTTCGTTTAGCTATCGCGAAAGCTATTGTTGAACTTGATCCTGAAAAGAAACCTTCACTGCGCGCTAAAGGTATTATGACTCGTGACGACCGTATGGTTGAACGTAAAAAACCAGGTCGCAAGAAAGCACGTAAGAGATTCCAATTCAGTAAACGCTAATCAAAGGAGGACAACAAAATGGCAAGAACAACATATCAGGACTTACTGGATGCAGGTGTACACTTTGGTCACCTTACCCGCAAATGGGATCCGAAAATGTCACAGTACATTTTCATGGAGCGTAACGGTATCCACATTATCGATTTAAATAAAACCTTAACAAAGGTTGAAGAAGCTGCTGCAGCTATAAAACAAATTGTAAAATCAGGACGTAAAGTATTATTCGTAGCTACAAAGAAACAAGCGAAAGATATCGTTGCTGAGTATGCAAAAAGTGTAAACATGCCTTTTATAACCGAACGCTGGTTAGGTGGTATGTTAACCAACTTTGCAACCGTACGCAAGTCGATCAAAAAGATGTCAAACATCGATAAATTGACAAAAGACGGTACTTACAGCAACCTTTCTAAAAAAGAAAGACTGATGATACAACGTGAGCGTATCAAATTAGAAACATTATTAGGTGGTATTGCGGATCTTAACCGTTTACCGGCTGCTTTGTTCCTGATCGACGTTAAAAAAGAACACATCGCCGTTTCAGAAGCTTTGAAGTTGAACATCCCTACCTTTGCTATGGTGGATACCAACTCTGATCCTTCGAACATCGATTTCCCTATCCCTGCAAATGACGATGCTACAAAATCAATTTCATTGGTAACCAGCATTATTATACAGGCGATTATTGAAGGTTTGGAAGAACGCAAACGTGAGAAAGAAGACGAAGCTGAAAAAGAAGCAGCAGTTGCGAAAGCAAAAGCTGATTCTCCTGAAGTAGCAACTCCTGCAACAGCAGCAGTTGTTGACAGGTCAAATTCCGAAGGTGGAAAAAGAACCCGTAAATCAGCTGTTGAAGCTGACGCCGCAGTAGAAGAAACTCCTGCAGCTGAAAAAACAGAAGAATAATTTTAGTTGAAAGGTTGTAATGTTGTAATGTTTTAAGGTTTAACCCTGGCGACATTATAACTTTGCAACCTTTCAACATTACAACTTTAAAACATACAAACAATGTCTACAGTAACAATATCTGCAGCCGATGTAAATAAACTGCGCCAGCAAACAGGCGCAGGTATGATGGATTGCAAAAAAGCTTTAACTGAAACCAATGGTGATTTTGAAGCTGCCATCGATTTTTTAAGAAAAAAAGGCGCTAAAGTAGCCGCCAGCCGCCAGGATCGCGAATCAAACGAAGGTGTAGTAATTGCACGTACTTCGGCTGATGGCAAACGTGGTGTTATTATCGAACTGAACTGCGAAACTGATTTCGTGGCTAAAAATGCTGAGTTTGTTGCTTTTGCTACTGCGATTGCAGAAACAGCTGTTGAAAATAACCCTGCCAGCCTTGATGCTTTAAATGAACTAAGCGTTGACGGTCAGAAAATTGGTGATGCTATTATCGACAAAACCGGTAAAATCGGCGAGAAAATAGGCGTTTCAAAATACGAGGTTATTGAAGGCGAAAAAGTTATCGCATACATCCACGGTAACTACCGTTTAGGTGTATTGGTTGCTTTAAACTCAAACCCTGCCAGCGCTGCCGAAACCGGAAAAGACGTTGCTATGCAAATTGCAGCTATGAACCCTGTTGCTATTGATAAAGACGGTGTTGATGCTACAACAATTGAGCGTGAGCTTGAAATTGCTAAAGAACAAATCCGTTTGGAAGGCAAACCAGAAGAAATGGTTGAAAAAATTGCTGCCGGTAAACTAAACAAGTTTTATAAAGACAGTACTTTATTAAACCAGGAGTTTGTAAAGGATTCATCCAAAAGCGTTGGCCAGTTTCTGAACACCGTTGAAAAAGGTTTAACAGTTACCGCATTTAAGCGGGTCGCTTTAGGAGCATAAATATTTAATCCCCTTCGTTTTAACGAAGGGGATTTTTTTTGCCTCACCCTGCCCTCTCCAAAGGAGAGGGTTCTGAGAAGGGGCTAAATTTTGTTTAATATCTTTTTTTTTCAAGTCCTCTCCTTGCGCCACCGCTAAAGCTAAGGCGGCACGCGGTTGGAGAGGATTTAGGTGAGGCAAAATTCGAGAAACATGGTAACTGCATTTCACAACCTGCAAATCGTTTCCGATGGTAAAATCGTTAGCGGTAAAGCCGTTTTAATTGCCGGCGACCAGATAACCGCTATTGTAGATGAAATAGCCATCCCGAATCATACCAATAAAATAGACCTTCATGGCGCATTCGTGGCTCCCGGTTTAATCGACCTCCAGTTATACGGAAGCGGTGGCAAATTGCTCAGTATAGATACAGAACCGGCTACCTTGCTGCAAATGGAAAATGACCTGCTTGAACAAGGAACTACTGGTTTTTTTGCAACCATTTCAACAAACACTGATGCTGTAATTGAACAAACAATCAGTGTGGCGAGGGATTATCAGGAAAACAGCAGAGGCAACTTTTTAGGTTTGCATCTGGAAGGCCCGTTTATAAACCCTTTACGTAATGGTGCCCATAACAAAAATTATATCAAAAAAGCATCGCTGTCCCTTGTAAAAAAGTGGATTGAAATGGCTGATGGCGTAATCAAAATGATGACCATTGCACCTGAGCTACAGGACCAGGAAGTGATCGACTATTTGCACAGCAGTGGTGTGATTTTATCATCCGGGCATAGCAATGCCACTTATGCCGAAGGAAAAGCATTTCTAAATAAACCCATTCCGGCCGTTACGCACTTGTTTAATGCTATGCCGCAAATGCACCACCGTAATCCGGGTTACATTCCGGCTATTTTTGAAGAAAAACCATATACCAGTATTGTTCCTGACGGCATACACGTGGATTTTGTAATGGCAAGGATGGCCAAACGCGAACTTGGCGATAAACTGTTTTTTATAACCGATTCCGTTACCGTAACCAATCATGGCCCATATCAGCACCAATTTACCGGCGACAGGTATGTAATGCCCGATGGTACCTTATCGGGTTCATGCCTTACGATGCTGAAAGCGGTGCAAAATGGTGTAAATCATTTTGGTATCGATTTGCCGGAGTCTGTTAATATGGCTTCACTATACCCCGCACAATTGGCAAAAATGCCAACAAAGGGCAAAGTGGCCCAAGGTTATGATGCAGACCTGATTGTTTTTAATGCGGACTTTGAAGTACAGGGCACCGTGTTTAAAGGTAATTATTTAACAAAACGGACATAAAATTTTAACAGTGATTTTATTTCGATATTTTTGACAAAATCAACATAAATGAAACTGGCATTATCAAAAGCACCTGCATACATTGATAAAAATAAAAGCCTGTTCCATTTTTCACTGTTAATAACAACCATACCACATGATATATAAAAGGATCCTACTAAAACTTAGCGGCGAATCGCTCATGGGCGAGAAGCAATATGGCATTGATAACAACCAGGTACTACAATACGCCCAGGATATAAAAGGCATATATGATGCCGGGATGGAAATAGCTGTAGTAGTTGGCGGAGGTAATATATTCAGGGGTTTGAGCGCTGAGAAATCAGGTATGGAGCGCGCCCAGGCCGACTACATGGGTATGCTGGCCACGGTGATCAATTGCATGGCCCTGCAAAACGCCCTCGAAAGCATCGGGGTAGAAACACGCTTGCAGTCGGCTATAAAGATGGAACAGATCTGCGAACCGTATATCCGCCGCCGCGCTATGCACCATCTGGAAGAGCGCAAGATCGTGATCTTCGGTGCAGGCACAGGTAACCCCTATTTTACTACTGACACCGCCGCATCTCTGCGTGCAATAGAAATAAAAGCTGATGTGGTACTCAAAGGTACCCGTGTTGATGGCATCTATTCCGCCGATCCTGAAAAAGACCCCACAGCAACCCGCTATACAGAGATCTCTTTCCAGGAAGTGTACGACAAAGGTCTCAACGTGATGGACATGACAGCCATTACCCTTTGCCAGGAAAATAATCTTCCAATCATCGTTTTTGATATGAACATCCCCGGCAACCTTATGAAAATTGCCAATGGCGATGGGATTGGGACACTTGTGAGGTAGTGTTTAATATGTAGGGGCTGGAGATAGAAAAATGGATGAGCCGACCTCATCCATTTTTTAAATGATTTTATTCAATGTTATAGCTTATCATTTAGTATCCAGGGTGCATTGTCCAAATTATTTAAATATACTTTTTTGCCTCCCATATTTCTTACCCATTCGCCTATTTCTTCAAACGAACCACCAAAATCATACAAGGGTTTATAATTCAGATTTTCGCGAATACTACTCAGGTCGAGAACCGAATTTTGTGTTAACGTTTTTAAAGCTAAGGGGCTAACCCGTTTGGGACTAATATAAGCCAATGATTTTAAGACCTTTGTTGAAACGTCTACGACCTTTAAATGGCGCCCTTCTACTGCATTGACTATTTTTAATGTGATGTCTTTAAAAGAATAAATTTCATCATCAGCAATATTAAATACCTGAAGTTCCGGTTTGTCTTTTTGGCTAAAAAATAATTCAATAGCGTAAGCGATGTTATTGATATGTGTAGCCGAAGTTTGCAGTTTGTTGTCTGCCGGATAAAAAATGGTTTGCCACCTGACAAGTTTTAATAAGCGGGATAATAAATGCCGGTCACCAATACCGTAAATTGCCCTTGGGCGCAAAACAAGTCGCTGCTGAGTCAACGGGATATTGTTTTTTACCAATTCCTCTGCCATAAGTTTGGTACGGCCATAATCGCTTAAATGGGCACTTAGGTCTGCATCAGGTTCAACAGCGGGTTTATTCGTGAAATTATAAACAGATGAGCTGGATATAAAAATGAATAGCTTACAATTTTTTGATGCTTCCAGTACATTTGCGGTACCAACAACATTATTTAAAAACAGGTTATCGTAATCTACCTGATCTGTAGCTAAACCGGCAGCATGGATACATACGTCAGCATTAAAATATTCGATTGGTTTTATTATATTAAACGGGATATAGGTTGCATAGGTTAATAACTTGGCATTTGGATCCTGTTGCCTGCCTGTTGCTATAACTTCGTGGCCCTGTTTGGAAAAGTAACGGCATAATGATGCACCCACAAATCCATTGGCCCCGGTTATAACTATTTTCATACTTTCCGGGTTTTAATTAATTCTTTAATCCGGGCACGGTCTATTTTGTTTTGCCTTCCTTTACGGGGAATGGTCATGAATAATATTTTATCAGGCAAGGCATTTTTTTCTACCTGGAACTCTCCGTATGAAATCTTATCCATCACCTGTTTCTCCGTCATATTTATACTTGTTTCGACCACGAGAAATACTTCTTCATCTTCTTTATCGATACTATAAATACCAACAAAAGCAGCTTCATCTATTCCAGGTATCTTTTTGATCGTTCCCTCATACAAAGCCGGGTAAATATTTGTATTACTCCGGATAATCATCTCTTTTTTGCGGCCCATCAGCACAATATTTCCATTTTCGTCTGTCCGGGCTAAATCGCCGCTGGCATGGTATTCATCCCGGCTATCCAAATGAAAATACCGTGAAAATAACTGGTCAGACTTTACCAGCAATTCCCCATCTTCGGCAATTCTTATTTCAACTCCCTGAACCGGTTTACCTACAATATCTCCTTCACCTTTATATTTTAGTTTTTCCATACCGTCAATATTGCTGATCAGTAAATGCTCTGTCATTCCATAGATAACGGTAAAGCGAATATTGCCATTTGATACTGAGGCCAAACGTTTTAAAAAGCTTTGATGTACCGGGGCCGAACCCAAAAGAATATGCTTTAAACTTGAAGGGAGCTGACGTTTATTGGCTTCACAATATTTTATCATTGGCAAAAAATCGCTGGGTGGCCCAAACAGATGGGTGATATTATTAGTCTCAAAGAATGCGATCTTCTTTTTAGCGTTTAACCCGGCATCATACAGAAAAATTGGGAGTTGGGCGCCGACACCCATTAGGGCGAAATGAGGTAAATACGTTGCCATAATATCACCTGGTTTGTTGTCAATTACAGCACTTAACAAGGTAATACTTCTGCTTAATGCATTAAATGAATGTAGTACACCTTTAGGCTCGCTCATCGTGCCTGATGTATAAGTGATCAGGTATTCATAATTGTGCGTACCTCCATCAAATTCAATATCCTGATAAGGCGCTTTCATTAATTTACTGAAAGGGATGTAAGGCTGGAACAATGGCAATTTCGGACCGCAACCTATAATATTTAAGCCTTTGTATTTTGGAAAATATACTGGCTTATCAGCCAGTTTAAAATAGGCGTACCGTAAAAATGGATGTTCCTGCAGCAACAATAAGCGGGTATCAACAAAAGCCCAATCCGGCTTTAGCTGATTAAACTTAACCCGGTACAATTCCGGTCCCATTTCCGGATCTATAATTGCGACCCTGGCCTGCAGCATAATGGTCGCGTAGATAATTGTGATAAAATTTACTCCGGGTGCGATAGCAATAACTATCATATCGTCCTTTTTCATGCCCCGGGCAGCAAGTTGGCTGGCCAGGTGCTTGCTCGCTGTAAATAATTCGCCAGCTGTATATTTAAACTTCCCGGTAAACAGAACCGCAGGCTGTTGGGCTTTACCAGCAGCATTTATAAGCGGTTGAAGAATAGGAGAGTTATAAAACATTACCAGATCATAACATGAATAGACATACTTATACCTGCTGCCAGGCCAATAATAATTACTTTTTGACCCTTTTTAAGTTTGCCAGCTTTAATTGCCAAATCCATGCTGAGCGGAATGGAAGAGGCCGCGGTGTTTCCATATTCCTCTATAATACAGTGGAATTTTTCGATAGGGATTTCCAGTTCCTCAGCCATTAATTTTACTGTACTTTTAGAAACCTGGTGAATAAAAAAATGATCAATATCGTCCTTGGTAAAGCCTGTTTCCCGGAAACATTTTTCAACCATTTCCCCTTTTTCGCGAAGGAATACTTCCTTTAGTTCAGCTGTTTTTCCTTCAAAAAAATGCTTGCTGCAATCCTGCGGGAACATAGAGCCTCCGCCTGGTATAACACATAGTTCCCAATATTGGCCAAGCGTTTTAATATCATGATAAATAATGCCTGATTCATCTTCGCTGGCTTCCAATATAGCTGCAGTACCTGCATCACCGAGGGTATAGCTTGCCAGGCATTTCATTAGTTCATTATTATCGGCGATATCAAAATTAATTGCGTTTTGAAGTATTTCGCCATTAGTGATCAAAACTTTTTTGTAGATCCCGCTTATGATAAGCCCCGAAGCAATCTGCATCGCAGAAACAAAACTATTACAGGCATTTTTCAGATCAAACACCGGGCAATTTAAACCCAGCTTAACTTGTACAATGTTAGCAGTTGCCGGTTCTATGAGGTCGCTGCTGGCTGCCGCGAATATCAAACAATCAATACTTTCAGGATCAATTTCTTTTAAAATATTGCGTGCAGCGCCCGCGGCAAGGTCTGAACACTGGATGCCTTTATTAGCAAAATAACGGTTTTTAATTCCGAATAATCTATCCAGCACACCCGGAGGCAGCACGGTTTTGTTTTGGTTTAAACGATTTTCAATAGCTTCATTTGATACCCTGGTGGTATCATCCAGGTAAGAGGAAATATGGCTTATTTTTATCCGGGTCATACATTAGCATTTAAAAGCAGCCGCCAGGCCCAACGCGTGGCGCCATTAAAGCCATTCCATTCTTTTACAAATTCAATCACAGTTTCCAAACACGTAGCTGAAAATTTTCGTTTATAATTTTTATAAGCCAGTTTATAAACCGCGCCCGGGTTTTCCATGCCAATCCGTTCAAATATTTCTTTCTTAACATAGAGTGTCCGCATAAAATAAACATTCAGCAGCACCAAATAGCTATAAAAAGTCCTTTTCATAAAACCGGCTTTTGTTGTGTATTTTTTTAACAATCCCTTTGTAAAATGAATATGCCGCCCTTCTTCAATATTATGCAATTCAGAGATCTTTTTTATAACATTATACATTTTAGGGTCTTTGCGAATATGGTGACCATACACATCCGTGATTAACTCAATGGAGAGGCAACTCATAAATACAGCATCATGGGGCATATACTTAGCAGTGAACTGACCAATAATATTGTGCATGCGCGTTGGTTTAACCGGTTGTCCTTTTAACTGGGCAACGGCCTGGGCAAACATCTCCTGGTGCCTGAATTCTTCTATTAGCTCTCTCAACAAAAAGCGATATTCTACATTGTCTGGCTGTAATGTAAGCAGGTACCTATTCATAAAAAGGCAAAATAAAGCCTCACTCCATCCGTACGAATACATTACCTGCACAGCTTCATGACGGCCAAGGTCACATTTTTGCTGCATACTCAATGTATTATAAATTTCCAAGCCCTCCAATGAATTGAGTCCTTCCGGTAAAAACAACTCATCCGCTGCCGGAGCTTCGTGCCAGGGCACAAAAGTTTCAGGAAGTAAAGGCCTGTCTTTACTGATCTTAATAAGCCGCTCTATTTCTTTTACTTCCATAATGTGACTTTTGCGAATAAAATTTAGGATGATCTATTCAAATCAATAATATTGATATCAGGCTTTAACAATCAGCATTAATTCATAATTAATTCCGCACCCAATATTTATTTAAATATAATAAAAATAAATGACGGGATTGGTGATGTTAATTTATCGATCACGACAAACTCATTGAACCCTTTTAAACAAGGCTTAGCAGTATGTTAAATATGAAGAAATAGATTAGGATTTCAATCTGTTATCTACCATCGTCTGTATGATCGCCCACGGCCACCAATCAGGTTGAATAATAAAAGGATAACAGCTATTACAATAATAATATGTATAGCATTTCCGCCAATGTGGAAGGCAAAGCCCCCAAGCAGCCAGCTGATTATCAGCACAACTACTATAATGTAAATTAAACTTCTCATAAATATACAACTGGTGGAGGGGAAGAATGTTTTGACGGGTTTTTCTGGTATTTGCACCAAGGCTGGGCTGTCGGATACTTTTTACGATCCGAAAAAAAATTCCCCTGCGGCACAGTATCCCCGGCAGCCCAACTGCCGTTATTTGACATCCCCCACCATATATAATCCTTTCCCTTCTATCTGTTATGCTAAAAATTGATAATTCTGCATCTGTTTTACCATTCGTTTAAGCTTTTACTTTGCAGTACTATTTAAATACAATTCAAACAAATGAAAACAATCCCATTATCCAATGATGAAATCCGGCAGCTAAGGGCCGAAACCAAAGGAACAGCAGCAAAGGTGCACTTTAATAATGCCGGCGCTTCCCTGCCGCCGGATGTGGTAGTGGATACCGTTGTGAACTACCTGTATGAAGAAGCTCTTTTGGGCGGCTACGAAGCCGAATTTAAATATAAGGAACAATTGGAATATACCTACGCCCTCATCGCCCGCCTCATTAACGCCGAAATTGATGAAATTGCCCTGGTAGAAAATGCAAGCATCGCCTGGGACATGGCATTTAATGGAATCGGTTTTAAAAAGGGCGATGTGGTGATCACTTCGGAAATGGAGTATGTAACCAATTTAATAGGATTTTTGAATGCCAGAAAAGTGCATGGTATCGAAATTAAGGTGATACCGAATGATGCATTGGGCAACTTTTCATTACAGGCATTGGAAGCTGCAATTACCCCGCAAACCAAACTGATCGCAGTAACGCACATCCCGTCTACTGCCGGTGGGATGATGCCGATTGTGGAGATAGGCAAAATAGCCCGTAAGCATGGGGTCTTATACCTGGTTGATGCCTGCCAGAGTGCCGGGCAGACGCCTTTGGATGTAAACGAGATTGGTTGTGATATGCTGGCGGTAACGGGTCGCAAATACCTGCGGGCACCAAGGGGGACAGGCTTCTTATTTGTACGCAAAGCGGTACAGGACAAACTTAAACCTGTTTTTATGGATGGCCATACCGCTCAATGGGTGACTGAGCATGATTTTAAACTAAGGGACGACGCCCGCCGCTTTGAGGTTTACGAACGGAACCGGGCGCTCACCCTCGGCTTGGGCAAAGCAGTGGAATATGCCCTGAATATCGGGGTCGATCGGATTTGGCAGCGCATAAAGCACTTAGCCGACTTGATGCGCCAAAGCATTTCCCGAATAAATGGGATTACAGTACATGATATGGGCGACCAGCAATGCGGGATCGTAACCTTTTCAGTTGCGGGAATTGACAGCACATTGGTTAAAACCAAACTTGCGGAAAAGCAAATTAATGTATCGGTCGGTCAGGCGAAATCAACGCTGTTTTATATGAACAAAAACCATTTGAGCAGCATTGTAAGAGCCTCGGTACATTATTATAATACCGAAGGCGAGATCGGGCTCTTGTGCAGGGAGTTGGCGGATATGACTAAGTGAATTTGCAACGCTATCTGTGGAAAAGTTTTAATTTCGAATGCTGAATATTGAATATCGAATTCCGAAGTGTTTTACCTCATTAGTTAACATTCATTATTCAGCATTCGATATTGAGACCGCTGAATTATAGCATTGGGGCCAGACAAAAGCTACACCCCAAACAAAACTAATTCGCTCCTTTCACCCTGTTCTTTTCATCGTCGGCCCCGGTTTGGTGCTGGCGGGCTTTTATTTTATTGTTGCCGAAGTTGTAAGTAAGTGTTAAACGGGTGATACGGCTTTCGCGTTTTTGGGTAATGGCCATATTGGTGTTTTGGTAATTGCTGTTCACATCATTGCGCAGCGTATTAAATATATCGCTCATGGAGAGTTTTACATTCAGTTTTTTATTGGCAAAAGAATGACTTACCCCTGCATCTGTTGAATACCGCGCCTTCACATCGTACAATCCGTAGGTTAAGTCAGACTGGTAATTGCCCGTTAACTCCGCTTTATAGCCGGCAAATGGCGTAAAGGTTTCGGTGGCCCTTATATTATAGGCTAATTGCCCCCTGTCTAAATTACCGCCTTCTAACCCGTTCGATTTAAAACCGAGGTAAAAGGCCGTGGCGTTCACATTGCCTTCCCACCATTTGGTAATGGTATAGGGCGCGTAAAGATTAATGTTATAGGCATTTTGTACCTGCAAATTATCCTGTGTTATAAAAGAGATCTTGGTAGCCGGGTCGGTACCTGGCACCTCTGTTATTACATCGGTGGTTTTGCTGTAACCCAGGGTTAGTGTAATGTTCTTATTATAGGTGTAGTTAAATTCAAAATTATTGGTGTACTGTGGTTTTAAGTACGGGTTTCCCTTTTGATAGGTATAGGGGTCCAGGCGAAAAACAAAAGGGTTCAAATTATCATACTGTGGCCTGTCTATACGGCGGCTGTACGAGAAATTGATCTCGTTTTTATCGTTGATGGTGTGGTTAATAAACAAGCTTGGGAAAAGGTTAAGGTAATGCCTTGGTATAATAGATACCACATTTGCCGAATCCCCGTTTGCACTGGAGCTGGTGTACTCTGCCCTTAAACCAGCCTGTACCGAGTAGCCTTTAAAATCTTTGTTCAAATTTACGTAGGCCGCATCAATTTTTTCATCATAAACAAAATGGTTAGTGCTTACATAAGGGTTTGCGGCAGTATCCTTTTCCATCAGGTTATTATCAGTTTTTACATCGCTGAATTTAAGTCCGGTTTCAAACTTTAATGTTTTTGTAAGCGGTTTGGTGTAATCAACTTTTGCGGTACGGATATTAATATTGGATGGGGTAAGGTTCCCTAAAAAGCCTTCCGGGTGCTGCATACTGCCGTTGGGCAGGTAATAATCGGTTACATACTGTGCTACTGAATTGTTTTTGAATTGCGAATAATCAAGATCAGCGCTAAATTCCTGACCGGCAGTATCAATTTTATAGGTATCATTTAAATTAAAGGCGATGTTATGATACGTTTGATGGACACCCGATACAGTGCGGAGGGATGAATCGACTTCGTTAAAGCTTTTACCTATGAAAGTACGGTCGTCGATATTATCCTGTTCACCGTTAAAATAACCGCTTGCAACAAAGCCAATAGTGTTTTTTGACGACAGGTCATAATCAGCCCCAAGGCGGTAGCTGTTGTTGTGGTTTGCGTCAATTAACGGGCTGGTTTGCCTAAAATAAGTGGGAGCAGCAGTACTATCAGGAATGATCCGCTTAAGCCCTATATTTTGGATCCGTTTGTTATCATTATGACTAAATGAGCCAAAGATATTCAAATTGCCTTCTTTATGGTTCAGGGTTATGTTTTCGTTGTCTTTACCATAAGCCCCATAACCAGCGCCAGCTGTAATACTGCCATTAGTGCCTGCCTGTTTGTTCTTTTTTAGTTTGATATTGATGATGCCCGAGTTTCCGGCAGCATCGTATTTTGCCGATGGATTAGTAATAATTTCAATGGATTTAATGGTAGTGCCATCGGTAGAGCGCAGCATTGTAGCCAATTGGGCCGAAGTAAGGTAGGTGAGCTTATCATCAATCATTACAGTAACCCCCTGTTTACCTTTCAGGCTGATGTTATCATCCTTGTCAACAGAAACGCCCGGTGCCCTTTCCAAAATATCCATTGCCGAATTACCTGCAGCCAAAACGCTGTTCTCTACATTCATTACAGTACGGTCAATTTTATGTTCTATTAATGGTTTAGTCCCTGTAATGTTTACGGTATTTAAGGTATGATTCCCCGGCAGCATCTTTATAGCCGGTACGGTAAATGCCGGCGAACCTTCGGCAACGGTAAATGCTTTTGATGCTACTTTTTCATAGCCTACAACTGAGGCTTTAATAATATAGGTGCCGGCGTTAATATGATCGAAAGTGTACGCACCTGTTTCGTTGCTTAATGTGCCTTTAACAACTGTTGAGTCCTGCGCCTTCAGTAAACTAACGGTAGCGTAGTCCATAGGTTTGCCATTTTCATCAAGCAGCGCTCCCGTAATTTTGGCATCGGGTTTGGTGGTTTGGGCAAATAATATGCCCGTGCTCATCGTGAGCAAAAACAGTATATATAATATAGGTGTAGTAAACGTTTTCATAATTTCATAATTTTTTGGCAATAGTTTTCCCCTTAGGGATTTTAATCCTTTTTTTAGCGTTAGATAATTTGTTTGATTCCCCTTTTTTTCAGACTCTTTTTTTAGCCAGGCAGGGTGCTGTGTTTGTATTTATTTTGATGTTTGATTTTCATAGTTTTCAATTTTTATGTAAAGGAAGTCTGCCGCGCTTTAGCTCAAAAATTTATTTGACCAATGGTTTGATATTGGTGACCTGCGGGCCTTTTGTTCCTTTATAGTTTTGAATGCGGTATCCAAAGTTCAGGCCACCGGGTATTCAAATGTTCGCTTTTTTATTGTTGTATATAAGATGCAAAAAGGCGGCTTAAGGTTACAGGTTTTTTTGCTTTTTCGGTAAACGGCCATGATTTGTCGGTTAACCGCCTGAAAAAACAGGCGGCCTGTAACAGCGTAAATTATTTACGCCAATACAGGCCGCTTTATAACACTGGTAATGTTGTTTTACTGTTCTGTTTTTTTCGAGGTATCGGTTTTAAGGCTGTCTTTTTTTGCTGTAACCAATGTGTCAACCTTGCACTGCAGGCCGTTGTTGGTCATTAAAAAGGTTGATGTATTTGGATTATTCTTTTTGTTAGCCTGGTTACAATCGTAAAGGTTTACATCGCGAAGATAATTATCCAGCTTTTGGTTTATCACCACCTTTGCATTCATAGGCACTTTTAAGGTCAATTCAATTTCTTCATCGTGCCATGAAATATGCGGCCTCTTACGCAGTGAGTAGTCAAACTTAAGAACAGTGTCCTGTTGTGCAAATACATAACTTGTGCTGCTGGCATTATAAAGTGCGTCATCATAATTGCTTCCCTTCGCGCTGTAAGTTTCAACAAGTACAGGGTAATTTACATCGCTTTTTTCAATACTGATACTAACACTGCGTGGCTCATTATCATTAAAGTTATTATACCTGTCGTCTATCACAACCATGTTGCGGAAATGATCTTTGATATCCAAACGTACACTGTCATCGTGCGAAAAATATTTTATGTTGTTGAGGTCTAAATAATAGGTGTTGTTTTTCGTCGCTTTAAGGTTAATTGTTTTTGTAAACGTGGCCGATTCCCTGAAATTGGACGAGATCTTTACCGCATAATAGATCAGTAAAGATAACGAGCAGAGCCAGATGACCAGGAAAACCGTTCCGGTTGATCTCCCGATATTGCCCACATTGAAAATACCTTTAAGGGTAACCATTATAATGCTTAGTACAGGTATAAATGCTGCAAAAAAAGCGCATAGATAAATATTGTCGGCATGCTCATTGCCAATTATGGTGAAAGGGAAAAAGGCATGCGGGTTGCCGGCGTTAAATCCAATAAATGCAACAAGGCCAACCACCAACGCAATTGCGCATCCGAAACAGACCACGAGAATAAACACGCCGATCATTTTAACGAGTACCCGCCCTGTTCCTGCTAAAAATATCCCGAGGTGATGAAAAAAATCACCGGCAAAATCGCGGGCCTTATATACAAAGGGCCGGGCTTCGTGACCAAAATTGGAAAGGTTTTGTTTTACAGCGCTTAATTCTTCCTCAAAATTCTTTTTAAAGCCCTGCAGGTTTTGTTTTTCGCCTTTCATGGCCATCCTGTCGGCACGGGTTACCGCTTTTGGCACAATTATCCATAGTATGATGTATAAAATTAAACCGCTGCCCGCAATGGCGAAGGATATGGCGAAGGCCAGCCTGATCCAAACGGCGTCGATATCAAAGTAATTGGCAATGCCCGCGCAAACGCCGCCAACCAGGTGGTCATCCGGGTCGCGGAAAAGCCTGCGGGTTTCGGCGGTGGAGGCAAATGGATTTGCATTGGGTTTCTCTTCCTCATCCGCACTTTCAAAATCCGCTACCGAGCCCATTTGTTCAATAACAGAATTTACATCCTGTTCAACAATAACCTGCTTGTTTTCTTTAGCCAGCAGTTCTGCGAACATTTCGGCAATCCGGTTTTCAATATCGGTTGTAATTTCAAGGCTGTCAGCCGAGTTGGAAAAATGACGTTTTACATCCGTCATATAATTTTTTAATATTTCGTAGGCCTCTTCTTCTATATGGAAGACGATTCCGTTTATATTAATGATGATAGTTTTGTTCATGATATTTTATTTAGTGTCATTGGTCATTGTGTCATTGGTCATTTGCTTCGCGTCATTGGTCATTAGTCATTTGCACATCTGGAATCTGCACATCTGAAATCCGCACATCCACTCATTTTCTCTCCCCAATTGCTGTTTGAACCGCGAATAATAGCTCCTGCCAGGTTTTATCCAGTTGTTCAAGCACGTTTTTGCCTTCGTCCGACAAGATATAGTACTTTCTTGGCGGCCCTGAAGTAGACTCAACCCAGTTGTAAGTGAGGAGTCCATTGTTTTTTAAACGGGTGAGTAAAGGATACAAAGTACCCTCAACTACAAGCAGTTGGGCTTTTTTGAGTTCGGCAATGATGTCCGAAGCGTAGGTTTCGCCCTTAGCTATAATGGAAAGTATGCAATACTCCAGTATTCCTTTCCGCATTTGGGTTTGTGTATTTTCAACAATCATACTGCAAAGATATATGTTTTAAATTGTATTATGCAATACATAGTACTAAAATTATTACTTTTATTGAGAAAAGTTGGTTTATTTTAAAAAAAAGTGATGTTTTTAAAGATTTAACTTGACAATTTGATAACGTAACACTACTTTTATGACTAATTAACTATTAACTGATCTTATTATTAACAAACATGAAAAAACTTCTACTAGTAAGTTTGTGTTTCCTGATGTTATGCATGACACAGGTATTTGCACAAAACCGTACAGTTACTGGTACGGTTACGGCCTCTGACGACGGCCAACCCATCCCGGGAGTATCGGTAAAAATTAAGGGTACCTCAGTTGGTACCCAAACCAGCGCGGCAGGTAAGTTTACTTTGTCGGTATCTAATGGTGCAACACTTGTGTTCACCTTTGTTGGATATGCTCCTTTGGAGTTACCTGTTGGTACAGCTTCTGTTTTGAATGCCAAGTTAAGCCCCTCTTCAAGGCAATTGACCGAAGTTGTGGTTACATCGTTTGGTATTCAGCGGCAGGCAGCTTCGCTGGGTTACTCTACCACCAAGGTTACCGGTGCCGACATTAACACTGCAAAGCCTATTAGTGTTGCCAATGGTTTAACAGGTAAGGTTTCGGGCTTACAGATCAACACTGTGAATGCAGGTGTTTTTGCCCCAACCCGTATAACACTGCGCGGTAACAGGTCCTTAACAGGTAATAACCAGCCTTTGATCGTTGTTGACGGATCTATCTATTACAGCGACATCAGCACACTGAACCCTGAAGACATCGCTTCAACCGATGTGTTGAAAGGCTCTTCTGCTTCGGCTGTTTATGGCTCTGATGCATCCAACGGTGTTATCGTTATCACTACCAAACATGGTGCGAGGCAAACAAGCGTAACCGTATCTTCAACTGTTGATATTGAAACCGTGTCATACATGCCGCAATTTCAAACCCAGTTTGGCAGCAACGGCGGCGAGCGTTATGTAAATGACTTTACAGACCTAACAACGTACATTCCTTACGAAAATCAAAGTTACGGTCCGCTGTTCAATGGTAAAATGGTTCCACTGGGCCGTCCACTTGCGGATGGTACTGTTGAAATGGTTCCTTACGCTGCTGTACCAAATCAGAAAAGAGATTTTTTAAATACCGCTATTACTACTCACCAGAACTTCTCGTTCGAATCGGGCGATGAGGGCGGAAGTTTTCGCATGACAGCCCAGGACATAGCAAGTAATGGTGTAATACCAAATGATTTTGGGCGCAGGGATATATTCCGTATTGGCGGCGATAAGAAATATGGTATCTTTTCAACCACTTATTCGGCTACTTATACCAATGTCAACAAAAACACAACTAATAGCGGTGCTGTTTATGATGATTTGCTGGAATCGCCTATGCAGGTTCCGGTTGCTGACCTGAAAAATGTTAACAGCAAATACGGCAACCCCGATTCTTACTATAATGATTATTATTATAGCCCGGGACAGATCATCGCGCAAACCAGGTACCTGAGTGTTGAAAACCACATCAATGCAAACGTATCGTTAAACCTTAAGCCATGGAAATGGGTTAATTTAACTTATCGTTCTTCTATTGAAAACATCCAAACCAGGAACGAAACCAAAGATGCCGGTATCACCTACAGCAATCTTTCAAAAACTGCTGACCTTATCTATTATTCGAACCAAAATGGTACCGGCGTTGTTCCGGCCCATGATTCAGGTACAAAGTATTCAGCAAGCGATGTGTTACCATCTTACGGCGTAGGCGATTTTAACAACCTACTGTTCAGTTCAGATTTCCTTGCCAGTTTTAATACCAAATTTGCAAGAGATTTCAGCTTTAATGGTACAGGCGGTATAACTTACCTGGAAAATAAAATCACCAATACACCTATAAATCAAGGTTCGCTAACCACGCTACCATATAATACACAAAACTTTGCAGGAACCCCAAGCGTAGGCGGTCAATATAGCTACGAGGCACGCAAGCTGGGTTATTTTGCGGAAGGCACCTTCGGTTATAAAGATTTTGTTTATTTACATGGTTCATTCAGGACTGACCTTGACTCAAGGTTATCTACAGCGAACCGCTACATTCCTTATTATGATATTGACGGTGCGCTTGTGCTGAGCCAAATGTTCAAAAGCATAACCGACAATGATGTATTAAACTTTGCTAAAATACGTTACGCTCATTCATTAACAGGTAACGTTTCTGCACTTGCAGGCGGTTCTCCATACATCGCTTATGGTGCTTATCAAACCCTTCCTACTTTGGGCGCTTATTACGGCTTCCCTTACTCTGGTTCAAGTTTATCAGGTTACGCATTGAATACAAGGATTGCTAACCCAAACATTAAACCGGAAAAAATAACAGAAGACGAAGTTGGTTTGGATCTTGGTTTCTTAAAAGACCGTCTGAATCTTGCTGTATCTTATTACCAGTCAACAACTAAAGACGGTATCGTATATGCATCTATTTCAAGTACTTCCGGTTTCACTTCAGCTTTGTTAAACGCAGCAAACAGCAGCAACAAAGGCTTGGAAATGGATTTGAGCGGTACGGTAATTAAGACCAATGATTTAACCTGGAAAATGGGTATCAACTGGACACATCAGTCAAGCAACGTGGAAAGTATAGTTTCTGGTGTTAGCGCCATTAACGTAGGTAACTCTTCATGGGCTGTTGTAGGTCATTCATACCCTCAGATTGAAGGTTTTGACTGGACCCGCGACCCTTCAAACGGCAAGGTGATTGTTGACCCTAATACAGGGTTGCCTACAAGGGCCAGCCATTTGAGCATACTTGGACAAGCGGTGCCTTCGGACATAATCGGTGTCCACACCACGCTGAACTATAAGAGCTTCAGTTTGTCAATGACTGTAGATTATCGCGGCGGTTACAGTATTTACAACTCAAACCTGGGTACTACACTCGACCACAGCGGTACCAGTATCACTTCGGCAATTGCCGGCCGTCAACGTTTTGTATTCCCGAATTCAGAATACCTTGGCCCTGATGGAAAAACGTATGTACCAAACACCAACGTTGAAGTACAGGATGGTAACTTTAACTTTTGGCCAACTTTATACCAGAGTATAGATGCTAACTATGTTACCAGCGCTGCTGCCTGGAAATTACGTGAGGTTGCTCTGTCTTATTCGTTGCCAAAACAAATTATCAATGATATTAAGTTTGTTAAAGCTATTACACTTACAGTTTCGGGACGTAACCTGTTAATGTTCGTTCCATCAACTAATAAGTTTACTGATCCTGAGTTTAGCAATGATACAGGTAATGGTGTAGGTACAACCTCATTAGGCCAATTGCCTCCAACAAGGATATTCAGTACAACATTGTCTGTAACTTTATAAGATTAACGAAAATGAAAACAATAACGATATTTAAACGAAAAGTAAACACTGCGCTGCTATTTGCGGTGGTGGTGTTAGCAGGAGTGGCTGGCTGTAAGAAAGGAACATTCGATATAAACGGCGTCAACCCTAATGCCCCTTCAACCGTTCTGCCAAAATATTCACTGGCGGCTGCGCTGTCAGGTACTGCCAACCTGATGTATTCAGGTGTTGGCGGGATCGGCGGTAACCAGGACATGCTAAATAACTGGATGGGCTACTGGACACAGAGCGGCGCCTATACGCCAAGTAACACTTACGTGCTGTACCAGTTAAACAGCAGTACCGCTTCAGGTAACTGGGACGCTGCTTACAATAACCTGAGTAACTACCACAACTTAATAACATCAACGTCCGCTGATCCTACGCTTGCAAATTACAAAGCGATCGGTATGATGATGTCTGCATTCGTATTTCAGCGGATTGTGGACCTTTATAATAAGGCGCCATATACCACAGCGTTGGTACCAAACAGTACATTTTCATACAAATACGATGATGGCGCTACTATTTACAAAGGAAGCATTGCTAATATTGACGCGGCTATAGCCTTAATTAAGGCTAATGCATCAGCTACATCTCCCGGTAGTTACGACGTGATGTTTGGGGGGGATATGAGCAAATGGGTGAAATTCGGAAATACGCTGAAGTTAAAAATGCTGATGCGCCAAACCGCAAGTTCGGCAAATGGTTCCTTAGGTGACGCAGGTGTAAAGGCCGCGTTATCAGGCTATGGTCCCGCCGACTTCTTAGGCGCAGGGGAAGATGCTTCCATCAACCCTGGATATTCTGGTGCTGCTGATAATCAGGAAAACCCTTTGTACATTGATGTTGTTGCAACATCGACAGCTGCACCCGGCTATAACGAAAAGTACTTCAGGGCAAACGCTTATGCGGTAAACTTTTACAAAGCACACAATGACCCAAGGCTGGCCATGCTTTACCTGCCAACCACTGCTGATCCTACTATGATTACCGGACGTGTTTACGGAAGCCAGAACGGCAACGAGGCGAACAGCATAATATCCGGCCTTACCGGTTATGGCGCTAACGCTTCGGCTAAGGAGTCCGCACCGATTATACCGGCCTTTGAAAGTTTATTTTTATTAGCCGAAGCACAGCAACGCGGTTATATTACTTCAGGCACTGCTGCTGCTTCATATACAGCAGGTGTTGAAGAATCTTTCCGCATACTTGGTTCTGATGCTGCAACTGCCGATACCTATATGGCGCAAATTGACAAGGTGGCAAATTTTTCTATTGCAACCGACCCAATTACTGCTATCATAACTCAAAAATGGGCTGCTTGTAATAGCTTAGATCCGCTTGAATCATTTAGTGATTACAGAAGGTTAGGTATTCCTGCAAGTCTTCCGGTTTCAATTTACCCTGGCGTAACGGCTACTCATATTCCATACCGTTTGCCTTATCCTAACAGCGAACTTAATTACAACAGTGCAAATGTACCGGATGGTGGCACTGGAACAGAGTCGTTGACATCGAAGATATTTTGGCAACCATAATTTTGACAATTTAAATTTAAAGAAAATGAAAAAAATACTATTTATATTGACATTGGCGGCGGTTTCGTTATCATCCTGCTTAAAGGATAAGCCAAATACCGACTTTTCCGGCATTGGAACAGTCATCGAGTTACCGTATGCGGGTCTGCAATATTTTGGCAACGATGCTATTACAGATGCCGGACCTACAATTACCAGGCAGTTTGGCATTAACATAGCTTCGGCCAAAACTTTATCAACAGCTACAAATTATACCATTGCTGTGGATGATAACCTGCGTACAGCTTACAATACAGCTAATTCTGCTGTTAGTTTTTCACCGATGCCTGCCGGTTCCTATACCATCAGCAAGCTTTCAGGAACCATACCCGCCGGCGGACGTTTGGATTCGGTTACGGTTACTTTTGATAAATCGAAGCTTGATCCTTCGCTGAGTTACATGCTTGTTATTAAGTTAGCCAGCGCTACAAACGGCATATTAAGCGGAAACTTTAATGCGCATTATTACCACTTTATAGGTAATGACTTTGCCGGGACTTATACCTGGGATTATAGAAGATGGCAAAACGGAACCGGGCCTGGCGCTGGTTTGATACCTTCAATGAACCAGGGTATACCACCCGATATTACAGGTCTCGGACAAACTACCATTATATCACCCGTTACCCCTAACGAGTTTCAAATGGTAACCGGGTACAATGGTCAGGGTGTCAATTACGACGTTACGTTTACACGTACGGTGTCAGGAAGTGTGGTAACTTATTCAAATTGGTCTGTTCAGTTTTTGCCAGGCGACATAGCTAAATGGACAGCAGCAGGCATTTCCAATATGCAGGCGCCTGCATTTACTATACCGCCGCCCACAACTAATGCAGACCCTAAGAAGTTTGAATTAAATTATATTTCAGGCGGTGCGCATGGCAGATATATTGATGACACCTATACTAAGCAGTAATTAAGTAAAGGAAAGAATATATTTTATAAATCTTTTGAACCGCCTCATATTTATGAGGCGGTTTTTTTGGTGAAAGCAGCAGAGCAGATCCAAGACTTGTTTTGTACACAGGTTGCAAAAAACTATATTCGTAAAAAGTATTTTTAGTTTTAATATACGTTTGATAATTTGATGGCTACGGTAAACCCACCTCGCAAAAAACTTAATTGGAGAGGTCGGTGTTAATCGGTAACTTTGATATTCGTTGACAATTTTGTTTTGAATTTGTTATAGAATTGCAAATTTTCTGTTTAAATTGTACCCAAATTAAGCAATGTTTATATTTAAACCTAAAGCAAGAAAACTATGAAAAAGAAACTATTTTTATTATTGGCGCTTTTTGCAATTAAATTTGCCGGCGCCCAAACACTTACTATAAACGGAAGTGTAAAGGATGATGATGGCAATACGGTGCCATTGGCTTTTGTGCAGGATAAAGCCGATAAAACAGCTGCAAGGGCAGATTCAGCGGGCAGGTTCACTTTAAAAGCCAGTCCCAATTCTACCTTATTTATTTCCTCTTCCGGATATGAGCCAAAGGTGATTGATGTTAAAGGCAATACTGATATACTGGTAGTTTTAAAGACTACTAAAGCAAACCCTGTCGCCGTGCAGCAAGTAGGGGAGGTTACGGAAGCCAGCACAGTTACCAGTTACAATGGCACCGGTAGTAATTTGTTGTATGGCCATACTGGCGTTTCGGGGATGTTGTTGCCCTCATTTCACCCTACTGAGGACACCAGGGGCAGCAGGTACATGTTTAAAGACTGGGTTGCAGGTTTTGTAGTAAGTCCGAAGGATTCGGTATACAAAAACCCTAATTATGGCTTTAATTATGATAAAATTGGCGGCGGTTTACTGTTAACACAGGATAAACATTCCTGCATTGAAATTAACCCTTCAGAAATTAAGTCATTTACGGTTTATAATGAAGTTAATCAGCCTCAGGTGTACGAATATGTCGCTGAGATCAATAAAACTCATTTTCCGCAGCTTATTGCCGCCGGTAAAAAATATAAAATTTACAAGTTAACCAATACCAGGCTTGTTAAAAACGATTTTCACACTGATGGGATGACCTCAACCGGCAATAACTATGATGAATATGTTGATGAAAATGTTTACTATGCTTATAACGTACAAACCAGGCAAATACAGCAATTTGGCCTGAAAAAGAAATCATTAAAAGCTGCGTTTGGCAGTGACGCCAAAAAAGTAGATTCGTTTTTTGATGCTTATTCCGGACAAATTGATGATGGGTACCTGAGAAGCCTGGGTGATTACATGAACCAGTAATATTTTGTTTTTCAAAAAAGGACAAGCCATTATATTAACTTATAATGGCTTGCTTTTTTTAATTTGCTTGTTAGCAGCTTTAATACCGGCTATTCTTTTTTATCGTTAAAAGATAAAGGGTGAGCTTATATTTGTTAACTTGTGGCATGAAGAGATTAGCTTTAATTTTATTTATTGTCGCCACTGCAATTACGGTTTCTTTTTCACAAAC
>Ga0316224_1000423_pt1 | contig 61237 bp, 38 predicted proteins | sample TBH18013metaG_FD_206254 | JGI IMG/M metagenome (GOLD analysis project Ga0316224, IMG submission 206254) | Freshwater microbial communities from Trout Bog Lake, Wisconsin, USA - TBH18013 | ecosystem: Environmental > Aquatic > Freshwater > Lake > Hypolimnion/Profundal zone | place: USA: Wisconsin... | reverse complement strand
AAATTAATAATGATCCAATAGTATCTTAATTCCTAATACAAAAAACTTTTATCTAAATGTCTAATATTGATATGAATGGACTTAAACCCGAATGGGATGAAATTAGTTCCCGGCATGAAAGGATGATCATCGAGAATGATGCCATAATTGAAAGTCAGGAACTTGAACTTAAATTTCTAAAGCGTAAGAATAAGCAGGCTATTTTTGAAATTGCCACTATGTCCGTTGAGCTTGATAAAGTTCCAGAGAGAAAGTTTTACCTGCCATACAGAATTGCCTTTATGAAGGGGATAACAAATCCCACCTATGCCATATCAATATTGCCAATGTTTAAAGTTGCAGCCGTCGTCCGGATTATTCAAACGCTATTGCACATAATGTTTTTCGGGAAGCATTTTTAAATTTGATTATTTTGACCTCCGGAGACCGAAATGCTGCTTTACATAAAGTCAATATTTGGACTCATTCATTTTTTTTAGTTTTTAGAGTGTTTGCGAATAGTTTTTTTGACTATTTTTATAGAGCCATAAAAAACTGAATAACAAATACTTAAATGGTCGTCACTTACGATTCATAATCATGAGGTCACCGGATCATCCCCGGTTCTCGCTACACAGATTATCAGGGAGTTATGGAAGTAGAATTTCGTAATTCCCTTTTTCTTGCCTGAATCTTGCCTAACTTTCAGCCAAAACCCCTTTTTTCACCGGAATATTATCTTTAAAAATCGGAGACCAGATAGATTTTAAATGGTGTCTTTATATTACTCCTCCGGTCAACTGACAACCACATATAGATTTAAAAATAGGTGACCTTAAAACCCTAAAGGTGAGATTCGTTTTCTGGACTATTCGTTGGTGTTTATTGATTTCTGGGTTCACGAACCATCAATACAATTTTTAAATTCAATACAACTGGTACTGCATCCCATTCTTGATGACCATATATATTGACCCGAAGATCATTTTGAACCATAAACAATGGGTTATGAATTTCCAAAATTAAACGTTTAAACTTTTTGGGTCCTGGATAAAAATGTGTGGGACCATACACTGAACTTTTCGTTTAAATTCATTTCAATTAACAGGACAGTTCAGCAAAATCTAATTCATTGAAATCTCAAAATTATTCGGTTTTAAATTGATTGACTTTAATGCTCAATCGTATTTTCCTTGACGCCACTTTATTGATAATAATCGTTTTTTATTTTCTACTTTTTTTGAACTATCTGTCCTAATTTTGGGGAGTATCATAAAATAAAGTCATTGAATAATTAGTAAATAAGATTTTTAAAATTAGTTGAACTGCAATTACCTAATATCTGTTTTCCACCCTATTTACCTACTCCGCCACGAACAAAAAAAGAGGTTGTTTCAAAAGTCGAGACAACCTCTTTCTAAATTCCTGATCTCAGTACAAACCTTTGGATGCCTTCTTCTGTTTGGACTTAAACTCCGGGTGAATAACGGAAGTTCTTGAATTAAAAATATCTGAATATCAAATTATTATCTTTTGGGCCGTTCCAATAATTTAAAGAATTGATCAAGTTGCGGAAGAATAACGATGCGTGTTCTCCGGTTGGATGCTTTACCCTCTTCCGTCTCGTTGGTGCTAACTGGTTGGTATTCACTTCGTCCGGCAGCGGTCATCTTGGCGGGATTTAAATCATATTTGTCCTGAAGTACGCGGACCACAGCGGTTGCCCTCTTAACACTAAGATCCCAGTTATCAATCAAATCACCCCTCTTGAACGGGACATTATCGGTATGCCCTTCAACCATAAATTCAATATCTTTTTGATTTTTAAGGACCAAAGCTACTTTTCCCAATATTTCGCTGGCCTTATCGGTTATGATATAGCTGCCGCTTTTGAAAAGCATTTTATCTGAGATATCAATATAAACCACCCCTTTATCCACTTTAATGTTAACATCCTTATCATCCAGATTGCCGATCGCCCCTTTCAGGTTCATAATCAGGGCCATGTTTAAAGAATCCCTCTGAGCAAGCGAAGATTGAAGGCTAAAAATCATATTATCCTTAATGCCCATATTTTCCATCGATTTCTTGATACTCTCGGCTTGTGAATTGGATATCACAGAAAGATTTTCAAGTTGCTTTAAAGCCTGATTGTTATTCTGTTTCAAATAGGTGATCTGATCGTGATCTGCTGCCAGTTCTGCCTGAAGATCTGCAATTTTTTTCTCGTCAACCTTTAATGATGCGGCACAATCATTCAGGTCCTGTTTGGTTGCGGCATGAGCCGATTTCTCTTTTGCAACCTGGCTTACCTGATCATTAAATTTCCGGGTGCTAACACAAGATTCAACCATGATAAATGCGAGCACCATTACCCATAATTTTGTTTTCATATTTTAAAAATTTAAAAAACCGGGACAAAATTAAACAATTGCGGAGGGAATTAATGAAGAAAATCAGGCTATTAACAAAATATAACGTTTAGCTACAACTTAAATAAATGTTTAACCTGGGAATAAGATATTAACCATTAATTGAATACGAAAAGTGCCATGGGGTGTTTCTTCACGAAATTTGAGTCAACCCTGCCAACAGGAGACCTGATGATTGATGAGAAAATCCAAAAATAGCCATTGGCTGCAGAGAAATGAAAAACAATTTCTTATTTAACTATTTGTTTAATTGACCTTTAAAGGTAAAGTAACGAAAGAGGCTGGCTTTTTATTTGGAGCAGCTTCTTTTTTTACGCATATTTTTACCACTTTTGAATTCTGCAAATTTATTTTTCCGGAATTATCATCTCAAATTTTACAAATGAAGAAAATCATCGCGTTTGCCCTCTTTTTTGGATTGGCATTTCAATACCTGAATGCCCAGAATATACCCCGGTCTGAGTACCCCCGTCCACAGTTTGAACGCACCAGCTGGTTAAACCTGAATGGAACCTGGAGCTATTCTTTCGATTTCGGGAACTCAGGGAAGGCCCGGGGATTCATGGAAAGTAAAGGATTCAATGAAAAGATTACGGTTCCTTTCTGTCCTGAGAGCAAACTTTCTGGTGTTGAATACAAGGATTTCATCAACAACATGTGGTATCACCGTCTGATTACCGTACCTGATAGATGGACAGATAAAAAGATAATTCTCCATTTTGGGGCAGTTTATTATAAAACAGAGGTTTATATTGACGGGCAGTTTGCCGGTCGCCATTTCGGAGGAACTTCATCCTTTGAATTCGATATTTCATCTCTGGTAACTCCGGGTAAACCGGCCAACCTGGTCGTATATGTGAATGACGATCTGCGTTCAGGGAAACAGCCAGGAGGTAAACAGTGTTTCAACTATTTTTCCGAAGGCTGTTCCTATACCAGGGTTACCGGTATCTGGCAGACAGTCTGGATGGAAGCTGTTTCAGGATTCGGATTAAAACAGGTTCATACTATCCCCGATATTGACCAGAATCAGCTGGTTGTTTACCCCGCATTTTATGGAGAGAACAATAAAAACAATCTGGTTATCAGGATCAAAGACGGATCCAAACTGGTAGCGGAGAAGACAGTGAAGGCTTGTAACAGCTCGATAGCCTTTTTAACGATAAAGAATCTGAAGACCTGGTCTCCCGAAAACCCGTTTCTTTATGACCTTGAGTTGGTGGTAACTGATGAACATCAGCGGATCCTTGATGAGGTGAAATCGTATTTCGGGATGCGCAAAATCCATATTGAAGGAAACCGTATTTTCCTGAATAATCAGCCTTATTATCAGCGATTAGTCCTTGATCAGGGATTTTACCCCGACGGTATCTGGACCGCCCCGACAGACGAAGCATTAAAACAGGACATTGAACTCTCGCAGAAGGCCGGATTCAACGGGGCAAGGTTGCATCAAAAGGTGTTTGAGGAACGTTTTCATTATTGGACGGATAAACTGGGTTACCTAACCTGGGGAGAATCTTCAAGCTGGGGACTGGACATCAATGATGAAGCAGCGGCACGGAATTTTATTTCCGAATGGAGCGAGACTGTAATTCGCGACCGGAATTATCCCTCTATCGTAACCTGGACTCCTTTTAACGAAACATGGGGTCCATCCCAGGAGCAATACCCGCGTATGGTTCAGGATATTTACAAGGTGACCAGGGAAATTGACCCCACCCGGCCAATTAATGATGCCAGTGGCGATACCCATGTTATTACCGATATTTGGACCGTTCACAACTACGAACAAAACCCCGAGCGGTTATTGGAAATACTAAAACCTGATCGAAATGGAAATTTATTTACCAATTACACGAAGCACCCGTTTGCAAAGTATTCAGGTCAGCCTTATCTGATTGATGAGTTTGGCGGAATCAGATGCGCCGCTGTCCGGAAGGCGGAAAGTCACCAGGCTTCATGGGGTTATGGCGAGGCACCGAAAGATTTTGAGGAGTTTTATTCGCGTTTGGAAGGGCAGGTGGATGCTATTCTGAAATCCAAAAATGTATGGGGATTTTGTTATACACAGCTTACCGATGTTGAACAGGAGCAAAACGGGATCTATTACTATGATCGGACCTCAAAATTCGATATGAACAGGATTCATGCGATTTTCAGTAAAAAAGCTGACTTTGGCAACTAATTTTAAGCAGTGATTATGGTATTAATTGTGGTTCATGGTTGATCCTGGAGCCAAATATAACCCGTCAGAGTTTGCCTAATAATATGCATTCAAACCATTTGCTAAAAAGCAATTTATCCGTTGTATTTTTATGAGCTGGTTCGATGGCTATTAACTTAATTTTTAAAGTTTCTGTTTTTTTTAAATAATAGTTATAAAACAAATATTTTCAGCCACTTACATTATCAGACCCACAAAATAATGAGCGTAGGAGACTTAGTATTATCAACCGGAGTTTTTATTTATTTTTCTATCAGTCAATCCATTGCTCAACCGAATATGAGTGATCAATGGGCCGCAACCGATGCCCTGGGAAGGAAGGTTCGTGATTACCATGATGTTGGGGAGAGGAAGAAAGAGAAGTTCGTTGCAATCTTTTACTGGACCTGGCACCAGGGAGATGACGACAACTCTTATCCGGTGAAAAATATTACCGAAATCGTCCGGAGATATCCCGAGGCTATGAAAGATTACCATCATCCGGCCTGGGGGACCCAACAGCCGGGGTTTTTCTACTGGGAACAACCTTTATTGGGGTATTATAAAACCACAGATCCCTGGGTATTGCGTAAACATGCTGAGATGCTGGCGGATGCCCGTGTCGACGCCGTTTTCTTCGACTGCACGAACGGTTCCATAACCTGGAAGGAATCCTATGAAGAACTTTTCAAAACCTGGAACCAGGCTCAGAAAGACGGGGTTAATGTGCCAAAGATCGCATATATGCTCCCGTTTGGGGCCTCACCAAACTCGCTGGTTTCACTCCGGCAACTTTACAACGATGTCTATAAACCTGGCCGGTACAAAAACCTTTGGTTCATCTGGAAGGGAAAACCTTGCATTATGGGGTATCCCGATAATCTGACCAATTCGGAAGAAGACCGTGAGATTGCCGGATTTTTCACCTTCCGTCCAGGGCAACCCGATTATGTGAACGGACCACGCAGAAACGATCAGTGGGGATGGCTTGAAGACTTTCCGCAACATGGATATGCAAAAGATCAAACCGGTAAATTTGAGGAGGTTACGGTGGGTGTGGCTCAAAATGCGGGCCCATCAACGAATGGACATTGCAGCGCATTTAACCTGCCGGGCTCTTACAGCCGGAGTTTTAGTGCTCAGAAGGGTTTTGATCCGAGGGTGGACGGCTATCTTTACGGCTGGAATTTTGAGGAACAGTGGAATCGCGCTATCGAACTCGACCCTGAACTGGTTTTTGTTACAGGCTGGAACGAATATATTGCAGGTCAGTGGCTGCCCAAAGATAGCTGGACAGGAAAGCCATTCTCCTTTGTAGATGAATTTGACTGGGAACATAGCCGCGACATCGAACCCAATAAAGGCTGGGGAGACAAAGGGGATGTTTATTACCTGCAATTGGTTGATCAGGTGCGTCGGTTCAAGGGGATGGATGCCCCCGAAAAGGTATCGCCTCCAAAACCGGTCCGGATCGGGAAACTGGCAGACTGGGCTGAGGTTACTCCCTTTTACAAACATTACAGGGGAAATACGGTGCACCGGGATCACCCTGGAAGGAACAATCAATATTACACGAATAAAACCGGGCGGAACGACATCGTTGGAGCAAAGGTGGCACGCGATACAAAAAATCTCTACTTCTATGTTGAGACAGCCGAAAATCTCACCTCCTCCAGCGACCGTAACTGGATGATGCTTTTCATTGATACCGACCGTGCCAAATCAACAGGCTGGAATGGTTATGATTACATCGTTAATCGCGTAAGTCCTGAAAGTGACCAGGTAATAATTGAAAAGAATGTTGAGGGCCGTTGGGAATGGGAACCAGTCGCAAAAGCAAAATTTGCCAGTAAAAACAATCGGCTTGAGCTGGAAATTAAGCGAAGTGTACTTAATCTCACCGGCAAAAAAATAGACCTCGAGTTCAAATGGAATGATAACATGCAGGAAAACGGCAATATCATGGACTTCTATGTCAATGGAGATACAGCCCCCGGGGGACGATTCAATTTTGTGTATTCTGAAAAATAGATTTTTTTACCCGTAATAGAACTTCCGATGAATTTTATAATCAAGCTCCTGACCTGCCTTTGTGCCGTAATCGCATTAACCTCATTTTCAAACGAAAATGGAAATATTTCAGTCAAAACCCTTGAAAGTGGTTTTGTTTCTCCGCCTGATTCGATACAAACCAGTGTTTATTGGTACTGGATATCCAACAATATTTCGAAAGAAGGGGTGATAAAAGACCTTTACGCGATGAAAAAAGCAGGAATCAACCGTGCATTTATCGGGAATATCGGTCTTGATGATATCCCTTACGGGAAAGTAAAAATGCTGAGTGAAGAATGGTGGGACGTTCTCCATGCCGCCTTGAAAACTGCTACTTTGCTGAATATAGAAATCGGAATTTTCAATTCTCCCGGATGGAGTCAGTCGGGAGGCCCATGGGTAAAAGCCAGCGCGGCAATGCGTTACCTGACAGCTTCCGAATTGCGGGTAAAAGGACCTGTAAAACTTTCGCAAAAGCTTGAAAAGCCCGTCGAATTATTTCAGGATGTGAAGCTGATTGCCTATCCGGCTCCGAAAGATGATAGGCTGATCCTGAATACTAAAAACGGGAAAATCACCTCAACTCCTGGTGTTGCCGGTCTGGATAAGATCGCCGATGGAGATAATAAAACAGGAATCAGCTTCCCCAAAGGGGGCGAACTGGAGATTGATCTGCAAGCCAATGCTCCGTTTACGGCACGAAGTCTTTCGGTTCGTTCCACAGAACAACCCATGAATGTAACCGCAATGATTCAGGTTCGGGAGGCAGGCGGAAAATATCGCACTCTTTCCGAATTTCAGATTAACCGTTCCAATCCGGCACTCAATGTTGGATTTGAACCCTATGCCCCTGTTGTGGTGTCATTCCCGGCAACTACGTCAACCAATTTCCGGTTGATTATTAAAAACACAAAACCAAATGGCGGCATCGCTGAAGTAGTGCTGGCATCATCGCCCCGCGTTGAGCGATACAGCGAGAAGACTTTAGCCAAAATGCATCCTACACCCCTGCCCTACTGGAAGGATTATCAGTGGGTGAAACAACCCGAGCCAGATGACCAGTCAATGGTGATTGAAGGCTCCAGAGTGATTGATATATCGGAAAATTTGTCCGCCGACGGCACCCTGAACTGGGATGTTCCTGAAGGTGAATGGGTGATCCTGCGCACCGGAATGACTCCGACAGGGACCAAAAATGCCCCTGCATCACCCGAAGCTACGGGGTACGAGGTAGATAAAATGAGCAAAAAACATGTGGCCATGCACTTTGAAGCACATATGGGTGAAATCCTTAAACGCATACCCGAAGCCGACCGAAAGACATTTAAAGTAGTTGTTCAGGACAGCTACGAAACCGGAGGACAAAATTTCACGGATGATTTTCTTTCCGGATTCAAACAGTTGTACGGATACGATGCGATTCCATATCTTCCTGTCTACCAAGGTTTCGTTGTAAACAGCGAACAATCTTCGGACCGGTTTTTATGGGATATGCGCCGTATGGTGGCCGATAAGGTAGCTTATGATTATGTGGGAGGATTGCGCGAAATCAGCCACAAATATGGATTACATACCTGGTTGGAATGCTACGGGCACTGGGGTTTTCCCAGCGAGTTCCTGTTGTATGGCGGTCAGTCGGACGAAATTAGCGGCGAATTCTGGAGTGAAGGGGACCTTGGAAACATCGAAAACCGCGCAGCGACCTCATGCGGCCACATCTATGGAAAAACAAAGATCTCAGCCGAATCAAATACATGCGCCGGTAGCCCTTTCAGCCGTTATCCGGGAACGATTAAACAGCGGGGAGACCGCTTTTTTGCAGAGGGAATCAATAACACCTTGCTCCACGTGTATATCACACAACCCTATGAAGAGAAGGAGCCGGGAGTAAATGCCTGGTTTGGAAATGAGTTCAACCGCAAAAACACATGGTTCACACAAATGGATGTCTATACACAATACCTGAAACGAACAAACTTCATGCTTCAGCAGGGATTAAACATAGCCGATGTGGCATATTTCATTGGTGAAGATGCCCCAAAAATGACCGGCATCGTTGATCCTGAGCTTCCTGTCGGTTACCAGTTTGACTATATGAATGCCGAAGTAATCGAAAAATACATGACTGTAAAAAATGGACTGATCACTTTGCCTCATGGAACTCAATATCGTATTCTCGTGCTACCTAAACTGGAAACGATGAGACCTGAACTTCTGGCAAAAATCAAACAACTGGTCAGTGAGGGTGCTGTTGTAATGGGGCCTGCCCCAAAGCTTTCACCGAGTTTACAAAACCAACCCAAAGCGGATCAACTGGTGAAAACCCTCGCTTCCGGATTATGGGGTAAGGTCGACGGTGTGAAGGTCAAATCCGCCAAATTCGGAAAAGGGACCATCCTGAGCGGAATGACGATGGAAGAAGCTTTTGCTCAGATTAACTGCGTGCCCGACTGCAAATTGCCAGATGACCGAACGATTCATTACGGCCACCGGACGCTTGGAAACAGTGAAATCTATTTTGTTTCGAATCAAACAGGAGAAAATAAATTAGTCAATCCTGAATTCAGGGTGAACGGAATGTTACCCGAACTTTGGGAAGCAACTACCGGATCTATTCGAAAATTGCCGACTTACCGGCAAACGGGTGAAATCACAACGGTCCCGTTAAAACTGGCACCCTACGAAAGCGTGTTTGTGGTTTTCCGTGAAAAAACCGGAAGTACAGTTGTCACAGGGGTGGATGCCAACTATCCGGAACCATCTCTTTTGGCGGATCTTAAAGGCCCCTGGACCGTTACATTCGACGCTTCACGTCGTGGACCCGAACAGCCCGTGGTTTTTGAAACCCTTCAGGATTGGACCACATCAGCGGACGAGCAGATAAAATATTATTCAGGAACAGCTTTTTACAACACCACCTTTAATTTGGCGAAGCTACCCAAAGACAAAAAAGTGATCATCAATTTAGGCAGTTTTACAGCGATGGCTAAAGTTATCGTTAACGGGACTTATGCTGGTGGTTTGTGGACCGCTCCGTATCTGCTCGATATCACTACATTTGTCAGGACAGGCGTGAATGAGCTTAAAATTGAAGTCGTGAATACCTGGATAAACCGTCTGATTGGCGACACCAAATTGCCGGTCGACCAGCGGAAGACCTGGTGCCCGGTGAATACCCTTAAACCGGATAGTCCGTTGCAACCCTCAGGATTGTTTGGACCGGTGACCATTTCTGCTATTCAGTACTAAATTTCCGGACTATGAATAGAATTTCCCTTCAAAAGAGTCTGATCCTGCTGGCAATCTCGGTTGCCTTTCCGGTCTTGTCCTGTTTTTCACAGGAAAAAAAAGTAATAAATAAAGTTTTATCAACCGCTTCCGCAGAAAATACCTATCGTGACATTTACCCGGACACCTGGGTAGCCAATGATGCCCTGGGGCGGACGATGCCGGACTATCAAGAGGTCGGCCCGGTGAAAAATGATCAGCGCCGGATCGTTGGTATTTTTTATATCACCTGGCACGAACAGGGGCATCATACCAACTTCAAAACTCCGTATTCAGCGGATGTGACCAAAATCCTGAATGCTGATCCTAATGCCCGTCTGGATGCCAAGCATCCGCTATGGACCGAAGGATCTTATCACTGGGGGGAACCAGAGATGGGTTATTTTCTGAGTCAGGACGAATATGTGATCCGGAAAGATATGTCGATGCTTGCCGATGCCGGTGTCGATGTTCTCGTAATGGATGTAACCAATGCCGTGGGGTACTGGCCCGAATGGGATGTTACTTTCAGCGTGATGGAGCAGATGAAGGCCGAAGGGAATAAAGTGCCCAAATTCATCTTTTGGGCTTTCAATGGTCCCGTAATCTCAGTTGTTCAGGATCTGTATGAAAAAATTTACAAGAAAAACAGGTTCTCTGATTTGTGGTTTTATTGGGACGAAAAACCTCTGCTGCTTTATAATGGCAATCCTTCGGTTGATGCCAATGGAGGCGGAGTGAAAAATCCCAATCCGAATTATGATGCATCTGCCAAAACCGATCGTAATAACCCTCATTATGGAGATCATGATTATACTGAACCATTTTATACTGATTATACTCAGGAGGTAAAAAAATTCTTTACCCCGCGAACAATGTGGTGGGGCTATTATCAATGGGACGGAAAACGTTTTATAGGTACCGACGACAACTGGAGTTTTGGGTACAGTATGGCTGATCCTAAAGTGAAAGCCCTGAAACCTGAAGAGTTGCTCTCAACTCACAACGGGAAACGGGAAGAAGCGGCAGTTACACCGGCACAGCACCCGGTAACCATGACCGGGGAAAATATGGGAGTTGGCAAATCGTGGTCACGCCAGACTGGTGAACCAAAACTGAATGTATACGATCTGCCTGAACCAGCCTATGTTCCATGGTTAGGAAAAACGGTTCCAAACCCCGAAGGTTACGGAATCTATTTTCAGGAACGATGGGATGAAGCCATCGCTGCAAATCCACAGTTTCTCTACATCAACGACTGGAATGAATGGACAGCCGGAAAATATCAACTGGATGGAGACCGCACCACACCCTGGCTGGGAAGAAATAGTCATTTCCGGTTTATCGATCAGTACAATTCGGAATTCAACCGGTCGGTGAGCCCAATGAAAGGTGGTTATACCGACAATTATTATATGCAAATGGCTCAAAACATCCGCAGATACAAAGGTACCCGACCAATACCTGGCCAGAAAGGACTTCACCCCGTGAAAATTGACGGCCATTTCGATGACTGGGGAAAAGAACTCACAGAATATCGGGATACAAGAGGAGACACCTTCCATCGTAATCACAATGGTTATGGAGGATTGCACTATACAAATGATTCCGGCCGAAACGATATAATCACCTGCAAAGTAGCTGTGAGTAAGCGATCTGTCAGTTTTTATGCTGAAACAGCAGAAGAACTCACCCCATTCACTGGCAATAACTGGATGCTACTGCTTATCGACGCAGACAACAATTCCCAAACCGGATGGTTTGGTTATGATTTTTTAATCAATAAAAATGTAAAGGATCCAAATACCTCGACACTCATGCACTACGACAACAAACATCCCGAACATCCATGGGTGGAAGTTGCCGATTTAAAGTTACGCTATTCCGGAAATCAGCTGGAGATTGAAGTCCCGCGAAAATTACTTGGACTCACTTCCACCACTTTTACGTTCGACTTCAAATGGAGTGACAATGCATCAGATCTTAAGGATCCGATATCGTTGTGCACTAACGGTGACACTGCTCCTAACCGCCGTTTTAATTACCGGTTTATCTGGAGCCAAAAATGAAAGCCGAAACCTTTAAAACTCAAAGATGAACTTTTCCTGCCAATTTCTGGTTATTTCTATTTTCCTGCTCGCTCACGGATCGTCAATAGCACAGCTTCCGGCAGCTTTTAAACCGAAGGAAATATCCGCAGTACGCTCCACAGATCTTATCCGTAAATATTTAACGCCTGTCCGGATTGTCAAAATTTCTGATCCTACAGCCAATCAAGTCCGGAATATTGAAAGTATTCTGAAACCGGGCATTGGCCAGACCGACCTGAACAATGGAAAGTACCTGACTTTGATTAGTGATAAGGGGTCAAAGCCATGGATTATTCTTGATTTTGGCAGGGAGATCCAGGGCGGATTAGAGATTATAACAACTATCAACAATTCAAATCCGGCTGCTCGCATACGTATCCGGTTTGGAGAATCGGTGAGCGAAACGATGAGTGAATCGGGGAAAGACGGCGCTACCAATGATCATGCGATGCGTGATTTTGTCGTTACTGTACCCTGGCTGGGACGCATGGAGGTGGGTAATTCCGGCTTCCGGTTTGTCCGGATTGATCTTGCGGATCCCGATTCAAAATTGGAGATTAAGGAATTAAACGCCATTTTTAATTACCGTGATATTCCTTACCTGGGATCGTTCCAATGCGACGACGAACGTCTCAATCAGATTTGGATGACAGGTGCTTACACCGTTCACTTAAACATGCAGGATTACCTGTGGGATGGTATAAAACGCGACCGGTTAGTGTGGGTGGGAGACATGCATCCGGAGGTGATGACCATTAATTCGGTATTCGGAAATTGCAGTGTGGTGCCCAAAAGTTTGGATCTTGCACGTGACCTGACCCCGCTTCCCAACTGGATGAACGGGATAAGTTCCTATTCAATGTGGTGGATACTGATTCAGCGAGACTGGTACTATTATCAGGGGAATCTGGAATACCTTAAACAACAAAAAGATTACCTTGCTGCTTTACTACGGCAGCTTTCCACCAAAATCGAAGCTGACGGGAAGGAAAACCTGGATGGAGGGCGGTTCCTTGACTGGCCATCCAGCGAAAACAAGGAGGCCGTTCATGCTGGTTTGCAGTCATTAATGGTGATGACTTTCGAGGCAGGCGGCGATTTATGTAAAATATTAGGTGATCCGGAAACGACTGAAATCTGCACGAAAAGTATTGAGAAACTCAAAATGCATGTTCCCCGAATGGCCCGATCGAAACAGGCTGCAGCTCTTCTGTCTCTCTCAGGACTGATCTCCCCGGAACTTGCAAACTCCGGAATGCTGGCAAAAGAAGGGGTACACAAAATGTCAACTTTCTATGGCTACTATATGCTTAAAGCCCGGGCCAAAGCCGGTGATTACCAGTGTGCTATGGACAATATTCGCCAGTATTGGGGAGGAATGCTCGATCTCGGAGCGACCACTTTCTGGGAAGATTTTGATATCGACTGGGTGAAAAACGGAGCGCGGATTGACGAAGTTGTCCCCGCGGAAAAAGTTGACGTCCATTCCTCATATGGCGGATATTGTTACAAAGGGTTCCGACACAGTTTTTGTCATGGATGGGCTTCGGGGCCTACCTCATGGCTGACACAATACGTATTGGGGGTCAATGTTTTGGAACCTGGATGCAAAGTCATCAAAATCGAACCTCACCTGGGTGACCTGCAATGGGTTAAAGGATCTTTTCCAACCCCGATGGGAGTATTGAAAATTGAACACCGGAAAATGGCTGACGGCACCGTAAAAACTTCATTTGATGCTCCATCAGGCATTAATATATGGATCGAATAGATTCCAGGTTCCATTATTCAGATCTTTCAACGGAATTAAATGACTGATGGAAATCGATGATAATCTTTTGGGGGTCCAAAGATGAACCGAATTAAAATTCGATGTCGTAAAGACCTTCCGAATCCAATTCAAATTGTTTTACCCCGATGTCTGTCATCGGATGTTTGATCAGTTGATGAAGTAACTCCGGACCAATGGTTGCAGAGTGGGCACCTGCCATACTGACCCGGTAAATCTGGTCGACAGTTTTAAAGCTCGCCGCTAACACCTTGCCTTTAAGGTCATAAGCCGCAATGTTTTTTACAATATCACCCACAACCTCAATGCCATGTGATGAAATATTGTCCAGACGGCTCACATAGGGCGCTACAAAATCTGCACCCGCCTTCATGGCAACCAGGGCTTGCTGCTGCGTAAAAATAGCCGTGGCAGTTACATTGATTCCGGCATCCTTCAATATCCGAATTGCACGGAAGCCATTGGCGGTAACCGGAATTTTGGCGTAAAAGTTGTCCCCGAAATCAAAATAGCTCCGGTATTTTTTTGCTTCCCGGACCATATCATCCGATTCTCCCGAGATCATCTGAACGTGAACCATTCCGGTCCCAACCAACTCCTGTATCCCCTCAATTGCAACGGAAAGTTTGTTCCCTGCATGACTCAAAATGGTTGGATTGGTGGTTACCCCCTGAAGCGGGAAAAATAAGTACAGCTTTCTGAGTTCTTCCAGATCGGCTGTGTCTGCCATGTAAATCATAAGTACGAAAATTTTGTGCAAAATTATGCAAAGTACAAACTGTTACAATTAATTAAATATTAACTAATTGTAATTTCTTGCGACGAAACGGGTTTTGTTCCGGTTTGGAAGAATAAAAGCACAACATTGCAGATATCGCTGTATTTCTGCACGTAGCAGAATTCACAGTGGCAATCTGTATTTATACATCATATTTATCATTTAGTGAAACATGTTTTACCCTGCTAAATCCATTAAACAGACAAAAAAAATATTTAAGAAATCAATAATCCAATAATAATTGTTTTTATTATCCTTAAATTGCTAAAAATTTCATCGTTGGAACAATTCAAACTATGAAAGTAATCCGGTTTAAATGCCTGAATCCTGGAATAGACAAAAAATTCAGTCTGATACTTATTATTCTGATGGTTATGTCGGGTATGAGCGCGATTTATGCCCAGATCCGGACGCAAAAAAATCTTCCCGGGGATACCGCAATCTCAAATACAATCGCACTTTACACCCGGCAGGTTGGTGCTCAATCGGCTATCTATAATGGGTGTGAATACCAGTTTGACCGGATTAATGTAGGACATGCGTTTTTTAATACGGCCAGATTTACCAGTGGGAATATCGTTTGTGATGATATTCTCTATCCGGATATCCCTATGCTTTATGATATTGTTAAAGACGTGTTGGTGATTCAGGGGTTAAACCAAATCCAGATTACTTCGCTGGCAAGTAACCGGATAAGCCGGTTCACCAGTTTTGGTGATACCTTCATTCGGAAATCAGGGGATTATTCCAACGGATCAGTTCCTGAACCCGGATTTTATCAACGACTTTACGATGGACGAATTAAAGTATGGGCCAAAAATAAAAAGACGATTGATGAAATTACCGATTTTGGATATCAATTAAAACGGGTTGCTGTCGAAAAAAGCCGGTATTATATCGACAAAAAAGGAACCTGGTTTGAAGTTGATGGAAAGCAAACGATTTTGGAGGTCTTGCAGGATAAGAAAAAGGAGATACACCATTTTATTACGAAAAAGAAGCTAAGATTCAGGAAGCAATTTAATGATGCGCTGGTTCAGGTAGTCGCATATTATTGTGAAATAACAAATTAATTATGAAATATTCTTTATTAATCTTGTTAATCATTATGCTTCTTGGATTTCAGAATATTCAAGGCCAGGGGGAAAACCGGGAACTCATCAAGGGATCATTCAATAACCTCACGATCAGACAATTTGTTCAGGAACTTGAATCTCAGATTAATTATATTTTTTATGTTGATCCGGCCTTACCCGATAGCATTAAAATAAATCTGAATGTTAATGACCAACCGTTATCCAGGGTTCTGGAGCAGGCTTTTGAAAATTCAATGGTTAAATATGCTGTTGATCAGGAAGGGCATGTGTTTATCACCAAAGACCGGAAAGTTGAGACTGAACTGCCTTCCGGATTTTTCATGGAAAAGCTAAATGATACCACCACGGAGGAGACTGCAAAAGGTGAAGACCTCCCTTTTAAAGAATCTGAATCACCTCATACTTCAAATGAGAACCAGGTGATTGACATAGGTTTCAAGTCCGGAGATAAACCTAACGGAAAGGCAATTATATCAGGATATGTGCACAACTCCAAAACCGGTGAACCACTGCCGGGAGTATTGGTCTATCCTGAAGAAAAAGGGGTCGGCGTTGTCTCGGATCAGTTTGGTTATTATTCACTTCCGTTGGCTTTAGGGAGCCACACCATTTTTTACACCTATATGGGGATGAAAGATGCAAAAAGGTCTGTAAAATTATTATCAGACGGCAGACTGAATATCGAAATGAATGAGAAAGTTATTGCCTTAAAAAGTGTTGAGGTTATTTCCGAAAGAGGGAGTAACCTCCGGCAGTTACAAATGGGGGCGATTAAACTCACGGCACAATCCATCAAGCAGGTGCCCACTTTATTCGGGGAAAAGGATATCCTGAAAATCACCCTGTCGCTTCCCGGAGTAAAATCGGTTGGCGAAGGGAGTGCCGGATTCAATGTCAGAGGCGGGTCGAGCGATCAAAACCTGATTCTTTTTAACAATGGCACCATTTATAATCCTGCCCATCTTTTTGGCTTCTTTTCTGCGATTAATTCGGATGTGGTAAAAGACATTCAATTCTACAAAAGCGGAATCCCCCCTAAGTTTGGCGGGAGGTTGTCGTCTCTTCTGGAAATTACCAGCCGGGACGGGAATGTGAATAAATTTACCGGAACAGCCGGTATCGGACTCGTAACCAGTCATTTTTCGGTCGAAGGACCACTGCTGAAAGGTAAGACCTCATTTTTATTTGGAGGACGTACCACCTATTCAGATTGGATTTTGAAGCAACTTCCCAAGAACTCGGGATATACAAACGGCTCAGCCTCCTTCTACGACATGAACCTGAACATTACGCATCAGTTGAATTCCCAGAATAGTCTTTATTTTACAGGTTATGTGAGTAATGACCGGTTCAGTTTAAGTACGGATACCTTATATAATTATGAGGACAGGAACATTTCATTAAAGTGGCGCCACCTGTTCAGCAATAAATTTTCCGGGGTATTTGTAACCGGAAATGACTATTATAAATCGGGGACCTCAATGAACGCGAATCCGGCGGTTGGCTACAATTTCGCGTTCGATATTGACCAGATCTATCTGAAAGCTGATTTTAACTACTATTCAAATTCGGCCAGCAGTCTGAATTTCGGATTAAATTCGATCCATTACCAATTACATCCGGGGACCTATTTACCTTTTACCAGTCAATCCCTCGTCAAGCCCGATGCGGTCCAGAAAGAACAGGCACTGGAAAGTGCACTCTATGCAAACGAAGAGTTCGATATTACAAGCAAGCTGGCAGTTAATGCGGGGATCAGATATTCCCTGTTCAATCTTTTAGGACCATCTAAAATATATACCTACAGAAACAATATGCCGATAAGTCAGGACAATGTCATGGATTCCCTCAACTATAAACCGGGAGCCATTGCCAAAACTTATCAGGGCCCTGAATATCGTTTGTCTGTCAGGTATGCGTTCCCGTCAAATATGTCGGTTAAAGCGAGTTACAATACATTGCGTCAGTATATACATATGATCAGCAATACTACGGCAATGTCCCCTTCGGATATCTGGAAGCTCAGCGATCCAAATATTAAACCTCAATTGGGCGATCAGTATTCACTGGGTTTCTATAAGAATTTCTCATCAAATACGATTGAAACCTCTGTTGAGGTTTATTATAAGAACATAAAAAACTACCTGGATTACAAAAGCGGAGCAATGCTTTTAATGAATCATCACATTGAAACAGAGGTTTTTACAACCAAGGGAAAGGCTTATGGGGCAGAATTTATGGTGAAAAAGGCAAACGGTAAATTAAATGGCTGGATTACATATACCTATTCGCGTACATTCATAAAAATGGATGACCCGAATGCGGGAGAAGTCATTAACGGAGGGGCATATTACCCCGCCAACTATGATGTCCCCCACGATTTTTCGCTGGTTGGGAATTATAAATTTTCACATCGTTACAGCGTTTCTTTGAACGGAGTTTACAGTACAGGGAGACCTATAACCTTACCAATCGGGAAGTTTTATTACAATGGCGAATTCAGACCACTCTATTCCTCCCGGAATGCCTACCGGGTTCCCGATTATTTCCGGATGGATTTGTCATTTAATCTGGAAGGCAACCATGTTGTGAAACAGCTGATTCATGGTTCCTGGACATTCGGAGTCTATAATCTTACTGCCCGGAAAAACCCTTATTCGATCTATTTTATTACCAATTCAACCGGACAGGTACAGGGATATAAACTCTCTATTTTAGGAACTGCTATTCCATTTATTACCTACAACATAAGATTTTAATGCATGGGAAAATATCTGAAGTACATATTGCTTATTCTTTTCCTGTTCCGGCTGGTTGGATGCAGGGTACCCTATGAGCCTGCAGCAATTAAAGGAAAAACAGGCTACCTGGTAGTCGATGGGATGATTGTAAATGGTAAGGGTCAGACTGCCGTCACCCTGACCCGGTCAACTGGCTGGCACGATTCGATAAATATTGTTTACGAGCAAAGTGCCAAAGTACAGGTTGAAGGAACCGACAATGCGGTATTCCCGCTCACAGAGAGCTCAAACGGTCAATATACCAGCGACAGTCTGAACCTCAATCCGAATTTGACTTACCGGTTAAAAATCAAGACATCTGATGGGAGCAACTTTGTCTCCGACTTTGTTCCTGTTATAAAAACCCCGCCTATTGACAGTATTACCTGGAAACAGGATACAGACAAGGTAGATCAGACCCTGAAAGATCTCACAATTTATGTGAATACCCACGATCCCCTGAACAACACCAAATACTACAGGTGGAATTACGAAGAGACCTGGAAATATCATTCGGATCTTGTAAGCAAGGTTCATATCAATGATTTTCAGGTCCTGGTTAACACCCAGGCTGACCAGGATCGATTATATTATTGCTGGCAAACTGACAATTCGAGCTCGATAATTATCGACAATACGGTGAAGCTTTCGCAGGATGTGATTTCCATGAAACAACTCACCTCAATTCAGGGAAATTCACTTAAAAAGTCATTCATATACAGTATTTTAGTTAAGCAATATGCCTTGACTGAGAAAGCTTATGAATTTTACGAAATTATGAAAATGAACTCGGAACAGACGGGCTCTCTGTTTGATCCTCAACCTTCCGAAATAAATGGAAATATTAAAAATTTAACCAATCCCGATGAACCGGTGATCGGATACGTCAGTATTTCAACCCTATCTGCAAACCGGGTGTATATCAGCAAGGATTTCTTTTATCACTATCCTACAACCTGCAAGCTTCAGTTACTTCACAGCCTCAATGTCTCTGATATTCAATATCCAAATGTTAATTATCCGGTGGATTATTTGAGAGATCATATAACTCAGGAAATAACCGGCTACATCATTGCTCCGTCAGGTTGTGTAAATTGCGAATGGATGGGGGGTAAAAGTTTGCGGCCTGTTTTTTGGCCAGACAGCCTCTGAAAAATTAAGAAAAATGTGATGGAATCAGTTAAAAAAGTTGTGAAACATTTCACGTGGGTTCAGATTCTGTTACTGACCTGTTTATCCGCTTCAGGACAAGGCGATCCTTTTGCCATCCCGGAAAAGTTTGACAATTACCGGCAGCATGTTTTACAGGAAAAAATCTTTGTTCATACGGACAAACCCGTCTATTTTGCCGGAGAAATAATGTGGTTTAAAATTTATGATGTCGACGCAACAACCCATAAGCCACTCGATATTAGCAAGGTGGCTTACGCTGAAATATTAGACCCGGAGAACAAACCCGTTTTGCAGGCTAAAATCGGACTAAAAAACGGAAGTGGAAGTGGTTCATTTTATGTTCCATTTACCATTCATTCAGGAAGTTATAAATTCAGGACATACACCAACTGGATGAAAAATACAAGTCCTGATTTTTTCTTTGAAAAGGCATTAAAGATCCTAAACACGTTAAAAACAGCACCAGAAATCCCCACTAAAAAGGGTGATTTATACGATATTCAGTTCTTTCCGGAGGGAGGTAACCTGGTAGCAAACATTGAAACCAAAATTGGATTCAGGGTTGTTAACCAGCAGGGACAGGGTATGAACTTCGAGGGAAAGGTAGTGGATGAAAATAGCAGGAGCATCGTCAAATTTAACCCGTTGAAATTCGGGATCGGAAACTTCAGCTTCAAACCCGAGGAGGGGCACACCTACAAGGCTATCCTTAATATTGACAATAAGGACGTTACGAAGGAATTGCCGGTGATTCATGAACAAGGATACGTCATGAACCTAAATGAAGAGAGGAATGACAGTGTTGTGATAAGCATCCGGGAGAGGGTGAAAATGCCCGCTGATGCTGACAAAATAATGTATTTATATGTCCATACCCGACAACAAACAAAAATTATCGAAAAAATAGCGTTGATTAACGGGCAGAACGACTTCAAAATCAGTAAAGGCCAACTGGGCGATGGTATTTCTCATTTTACGCTCTTCAATTCCAGACAGCAACCGGTTTGTGAGCGACTGTTTTTCAAAATGCCAGATAAGAAACTGGAAATAGAGATTAAATCCGAAGCCAGACAATTTGCACCACGTGCGAAAGTCGAACTCGGAATTCGTACCCTTAATTCCGATGGCACTCCTGAGCCTGGCGATTTGTCGGTGGCGGTTTATAAACATGATTCTCTTCAGGACATTGACCCGATTGACATATTCAATTATTTATGGCTGAGTTCTGATCTTAAAGGCAATCTTGAGTCACCGGAATATTACTTTACTAATCAGGATGCAGTGGGGAAAAAGGCCATTGACAACCTGATGCTCGTCAACGGCTGGAGCCGGTTCAGATGGGAAAATGTTTTAAAGAATGAAGCAGACTCCGCCCAATACCTTCCAGAATATGAGGGACATATCATTGACTTAAAAATAACAGACAACAAAACCGGGAAGCCAGCCGGCAATATTCTTACGCAACTCTTTGTTCCCGGAATTCATTTTCAATTCTACAACTCAACCAGTAATTCGAAAGGACTAATACGCTTTTATACCCGAAAATTCTATACCCAGGGTGAATTAATGGTCCAAACGGGTTGTCAGACCGATTCCTCTTACCGGTTCGAAGTTAGTAACCCGTTTTGCAGCAACTATTCATCCCGACTTGTTCCCGGTTTCGTTCTTTCGGAGAATGTAAAAAAGGAGATTGCAGAACATAGGATCGATGTTCAGGTACAAAATATCTATTCTGCGAAGGCAATCGGTCGTATCAAAGAACCACCCGCGGATACCCTCGCATTCTTCGGAAAGCCCGATCTAAAGTATTTTCTTGATGCCTACACAAGGTTTGGCACTATGGAAGAAGTTATCAGAGAGTATGTTGAAGGTATTTCCTTACACCGGAAGAAAAACAATTTTTCTGTTCAGCTCGTGAACTTGCATCAGCATCTCTCCTTCGAGAAAGAACCACTCGTCCTGTTCGATGGTGTTCCTGTTTGCGATTTCAACAAAGTGATGGAATTTGATCCACTGATGGTAAAAAAAATAGAGATCATAAATCAAAAATATTACCTGGGGGATACTCAGTATGATGGCATTTTAAGTCTGTCAACCTATAAGGGCAATTATAATGAATTAAAACCAGCAACAAATTCAATGACCGTTGATTATGAGGGGTTGCAGAAGCAAAAAGAATTTTATTCCCCTGTTTATGAGACCGATTCGCAAAAGGGAAACCGGTTACCCGATTTCCGTAATCTGCTTTTCTGGTCCCCGGATTCAAAAACAGACTCCTTGGGGAAAGGTCGGGTTGGATTCTATACTTCAGACCGGATTGGGGAATATGTTATAGTGATCCAGGGAATTGCACCCGATGGAAACGCCGGCATCCGGATTGTTCCTTTCAAGGTAACTGAATCAAAAACAGGATTAAAGTAAGACCATACATATTTGAATCCGATAAAAGCTCTCGGATGATCTCAATGCGGAAAGTCTTTTCCCAAAGGATCTGCCTTTCCAAGTCTTCTGAGATGCCTTTCTCCGAATGAAAACCTGGCATTCAGAAAAGCCTGTACCAGTTCAAAAGCGGTTTCAATACCGGTAATTCTTCCCCCCAGACAAATAATATTCATTGAATCGTCTTCCACACCCTGATGAGCAGCAAAATGATCAGTGATTAATGCAGCCCGGGCTCCAGTAACTTTATTTGCCGCTATCGATGCACCCACACCGCTGCCACAAATTGCAATGCCCCGTTCTACATCCCCATTGGCAACCGATTTGGCAAGTGGAATCACAAAATCGGGGTAATCATCGCCGGAGTCAAGGGTGTCATTCCCAAAATCAATAATTGTATAATTCAATTTTGATAGCCGTTGTTTTAACTGATCTTTCAGTTCAAATCCTCCGTGATCGGAAGCTATTCCTATTTTCATGACCTAAATATTATTTTAAATAACTGTTACAATTCGCAATAATTGCCATCGTCGGCAAGGTTTTTACAGGGATACCGCCATCCGGTTCCCCCATCATTAATAAGATCATCAGCATTTTCCGGTCCCCAGGTTCCGGCCGGATAACCATAGATCTTCTGATCCGGATCGTTTTTCCAAACTTCGAGTATCGGGGTAACAAATTTCCAGGCAGCCTCAACCGCATCGGCACGCGCATAGAGTGTCGAATCTCCAACCATAACATCATAAAGCAGTCTCTCATACGCTGATGGGAGATGAGTCTCTGAAAGCTCCGAATAATGGAAATCCATATTGACTGTTTTGACATTAAATCCCGCTCCGGGTTGTTTCAAACCGAATTTAAGCAATACACCCTCATCAGGCTGAATCCGGATAATCAATTGATTACAACTTTTGCAAGATTCTTCAACCTGAAAAAGTTTATGAGGTGTTGGTTTAAAGTGAACTACCACTTCGGTAACCCTTGTGGGAAGCCTTTTCCCTGTACGAATGTAAAACGGAACACCGCCCCAGCGCCAGTTGTCAATAAAAAATTTCATGGCAATAAAGGTTTCAGTCCGGGATTCCGGATTAACCCCCTTCTCTTCACGGTAGCCCGGGACCAGTTCTCCGCGAATATGGGATGACACATATTGCCCGCGAATAACCTGGCTGGGAACCTCTTCATGCTTTATCGGTTTTAGCGACTGGAGAACTTTCATGGTTTCATTCCGGATGGCATCCGCATCCATTGAAGATGGAGGCTCCATGGCCGTGAGACCAACAACCTGTAAAAGGTGGTTCTGGAGCATGTCTCGGATGGCACCCGAACCATCGTAATACCCACCGCGCCCTTCAACTCCAATGCTTTCCGCTGATGTGATTTCAACATGATCCACAAAATTCCTGTTCCATAGCGGCTCAAATATACCGTTTGAGAACCGCATAACCAAAAGATTTTGAACTGTCTCCTTTCCCAGATAGTGGTCAATCCGGTAAATCTGGTTTTCAAGAAAGGCGTCATGCAGTTGGCTGTTAAGCGTTAAGCTTGATTCCAGATCGTAACCGAAAGGTTTTTCGATGATCAGCCTTTTAAAACCGTCAGATTCATTACTAAAGCCAACCTTGGCAAGATTCCCGGAAATGACACTAAACAGGCTGGGAGGAGTCGACAGGTAAAACAGATAATTAGATTCGGCACCTTCACTCTGGTTAATCTTATCCAAAGCGATCTTCAGACGGGAATATTCTTCTTCCAGAGTCATATCCATCTGAAAATAGGACAAATGAGACTTAAACTCCTCTATTTGAAAGTCATTGAGATGAATATTTTCGGAGAACTTTCTGATCCCTTCAGTCATCTTTTCACGAAACTCCGCGTCAGGGATAGTGGTGCGGCTGACACCCAGGACATGAAATTTATCCGGCAGCAGCTTCTGATTGTATAAAGCGTAAAGCGCCGGGATTAACTTTCGATAGGTCAGATCGCCTGAGGCTCCAAATATGACTATTAGGTGATTTTTTGGTTGTTCCATAATTTACTTTTCTACTACAGCGTGTCCTCCGAACTGATTGCGCAATGATGCCAGAACCTTCATGGCAAATGATTCGTCCTGCCTGGACTGAAAGCGGGTATACAAGGCTGCGGTTATAACATGGGCAGGGACATTCAGATCCATAGCAGCCTGGATAGTCCAACGTCCTTCCCCGCTGTCTTCCACATAATCCTTCAGTTTTACAAGTTTAGGATCCATTTTCAGGGCCAAAACCAACAATTCCAGTAACCACGAACGCACCACGCTTCCTTGTTGCCATCCACTTGCAATAGCCAATAAATCAAGATTATAAGGTGATTTTTCCATGATTTCAAAACCTTCGGCAAATGATTGCATCATCCCGTATTCAATCCCATTATGCACCATCTTAACAAAATGGCCGGAGCCACTCTCCCCGCAATAGGTATAGCTGTTTTCGGGTGCCAGTGAGTTGTAAATTGGCAATACATACTCTGATGCCTCCTTATTCCCGCCTGACATCAGACTATATCCGTTTTCAAGTCCCCAGATCCCGCCGCTGGTACCGCAATCCAAAAAATGAATATGGTGTTCTGCGAGTCTTATCGATCGTTCCTGCGTTTGTTTGTAATTTGAATTTCCTCCGTCGATGATGATGTCTTCGTTGTTTAACAATACGTCAAGTAATTCAATGGTGTCGTCAACCGGCTTCCCTGATGGAACCATGAGCCAGACAATTTTTCTATCGTTGAGTTTTCGGGTGAGATCTGCAATCGATTCGGCTGCAATTGCCCCTTTTTCGACAAGATGATCAATGGCCTCGGCACTTCGGTCATAAACCACTACTTCATGTCCGGAAAGCAACAGGCGCTGAACCATGTTTCCACCCATCTTTCCCAAACCAATAAATCCAAGTTTCATAATTATTTTTTTTAATCTGCTATTTTCCCTAAAGTCCTATTTTAAATTGGCGTCTTAAGAAGAATACACTACTTTTTATAGCTTTTTACCAGTACAAAGATGCACAGAATCAACCGGGTTTTGGTGATAATTAATGGAAGAAATATAGCACTATTAAGAAACGTTTTTGGAACCATGATGGTTCATTCCAAAATGTACCACAACATTTCTTAAATCTGTTACCGTCAACCCTTCAACCTAATGCAAATTTGCAGTATCAAAACATTACAAATCATTTAAAATTTTAAAAAATGAAAAGGAACACACTCAATTTAAACACGATTGCATTGGTTCTTGCACTTTCGGCTACAGTACCAATGACTAACGTTTCAGCCCAGCCGAGCCATTCCAAGGCGTTGCAGGCAAAGATCGACTCAATGACTATCGTCTTAAAAAAATATGCTGCTGGGGAAGCGACATTGAAAAAGAACCTGATTACGTTTGATACTCTTGATTTTACCGTTTTCACCAATCAGGAATGGGTCCGTTTACATGAAAGTCATTCAAAAGATATCAAGGTAAACTGGCCTGACGGTCATTTCACAACAGGTATTGAGAAACACATAGCAGATCTGAGTGCCATGTTTGTTTATGCACCTGATACCAGGATCAAACAACATCCGATCCGATTTGGGAATAACACCGGTGAATGGACATGTGTAACGGGAATAATGGAAGGGACATTCACCAAACCTATGCCTATCGGGAATGGCCAGTTTATACCACCCACAGGAAAATCATTCAGGCTGCCGATGTGTACCATCGGACATTGGAAGAACGGAATAATGTTTGAAGAATCGTTATTCTGGGATAACCAGACCTATATGACCCAATTGGGATTGGGTAAATAATTCAATCCACTCAAAATAGCATCAGGGTTCAGTCAGAAGCTGAACCCTTTATTTTTTCAAAAGAAATTTAGTGGTTGGGTTTAACTTCCCAGATAGCAACCATTACCAGAAATGACAACATTAAAGTTTTCAATAAAGTATTAAATTTCAAATTGCCAGTATTATAATCCGGAGATTAGGATGTTTTACTCCCTGCTTGCTCTTAATCTCAGTGAAATTTGTTGTCCAACTACTGGTACTTCTCCCTTTTTTATTCTGTTTTTTCGGTAAAGTGCGTTTAACCGGATTCCATACCACTGGGCTACAGACCAGAATGTTTCGCCTTTCTTAAAAGTGTATAAATCGTTACCTCGTGGTGCCCTTCCCCGTTTTCGTTGAAGATAAACAATTGAACCTGCCTCAAGTCTCTCTCCTGGCTCAACATCGTTGTACCTGTAAATGGTCGAAACTTTCATTGAAAATTCAGCAGCAATCTGTTCATACGTATCCCCCTGTTTGGCAAAAAACGCATTTGCACCATTCCTTTTCTCTACTCTCCGGAGAACATAAGGATTTAGCGATGAGCCGGATCTCCCGCGATTTCCCCAGCGATTAGTTATCGTTTTTAAACTACCCTCCTGACTCTGATGCCCGATATATCCATTGGGATTATCGTAATAGTCGTCCAATTTGTAAAGTTGAAAATCCTCAATAATCTTCAGTAATCTTTCAGGATACTGGGGATTAGTAGCATAGCCGGCCTTTTTCAAACCATAGGCCCATTTCTTGTAATCCTTTATATTATAGTCGAATAGAAATTGATAGCGCATACTTCCCGTCAAAAATTCAGAATGATCACGGTAAGATTCGATTGCATTATTGTATTTTCTAAAACACTCATTTAGCGCATCATCATCCTTCCGGATAATGGGTCCGGTCCATGTATTTTTACATTTTATTCCAAAGTGATTATTCCCTTCAGTTGCCAGGGGAGAGTTACCGTCGCTTGATTCCAGGCAAGCCTGCGCCATGGTAATGCTGGCGGGAATATGGTATTGAATCATCTCTTGTATCGCTACTTTTGCGTACATATCGATATATTCCTGTCGCGTGCTCTTTTGCCCGGACTTCCCCAAAGTACGACCGGTCAGCAGAAGAGAAACGCCGATTAGAAAAAATAACTTAAAACGATTACTAACCATAATGGGAGATCAATTAGATTAATTAATTTGGCATCAAAATTAAAAAAATCAACCTGAAATGAATCCTTGATTTTTCACAATCAAATAACGGTGTTTTGGAGATCAATACCGGGAATGAGAATAATCACAATCGACACTAAATTACAAGATTCCGAACCGACGTTAAAATTCAAATTCCAAACCGATGAGAGATATAACCCTTCAAATAAGATACCGGGAATACGAATCGATAGCGAATTTGCCAGAAATAGACCTTCATTTAATTCTGAAAGCGAGAGAGGCTGTACAAATGGGATATGCGCCTTACTCCGGTTTTCACGTAGGTGCTGCTGTTTTGCTTCAGAATGGGATTATCATCACAGGGAATAATCAGGAAAATGCCGCCTATCCGTCAGGACTTTGTGCCGAAAGAATAGCACTTTTTTATGCAGCATCACAATACCCCACTGTCCCTATCATTGCAATTGCAGTAAGTACTCATCATTCTTCACAGACGGGCCTCGCCAGGCCCTGTGGCGCCTGCTTGCAGGTAATGTCTGAATATGAAGATATTGCAGAACAGTCAATGCATGTCATCCTTGATGGGTCAGAAGGAATAATTGTTCTCGACGGTCTTGACAACCTGCTCCCACTTCGGTTCAGAAAAGTTGATCTCAAATAATGGATCAATTAAATCCGGAAAGGGAAATGGCTTTTCCTTACTTATCAGATTTTATAATATTCCAAAATCAGGCGTCAGATGAATAACGGGAAGCCGGTTCCTATTTCGATTCTGAATTTTTGAATTCATTCCACCCTGATTTCCATCTGCCTGCTAATCCATTGTCTGTTATCACTGAACCCGGCCAAATCCAATATAAATGTTGAATGAATACTCCCTGTGTGAAAATGGATGGCTGCCTCTCCTTTTGCATCGGTAGAAAGCACTGGGAGCCACAGCAAAGTAGTTTTTAAATTATATTTACTCTCCCCGATTGGTTCCGGTGAAAAAAGCTTTGAAGAATTATCGTTCGATGCTTCGGCAGATTCCTGTGATTTATTATCGGGACTGTTACTATTCTTCGTTTTGATCTCTATGACTCCCACCGAATTTAATCCGGTATAAATCCCCATCTCGGCAGGATCGAGCAGTATCCGAATGTCATCAATATCCATCGGATTGAGCATTGAAAGCTGGGTGGCGTCAGTCCCCATTTGTTGGCCATCGACAACGATTAATGCTCCATTCTGTTCAAGAAATGAGTTCATACCCCGGAAAACAATTTTATTTCCGCTCATTTCGAAGGGTCGGATCGATTTCAGAATTTCCAGCAAATTGGTTGATCCATTTAAATATCGTTTCCAGTAAGCTTCAGACGCTTTCTTCTCATTCCCTCTAACTTTACCAGAAGGTCTGAGCTTATAAAAATCAGGATTTTCCCTGAAATAATTTGCTTGAGAAATTTGATCAAGAATTTGCCAATTAGTCACTCTCAAATTATTCAGATTATTGACCAGCTCATCTTTGAAGCTCTTGTTTAATTTAACCCGGTAATTCCACTTTCCGGTGCTGTCAGTTGCTGAAGGAGAAAGATTTTTTTTGTCAACAGATATGGGTAAATGGATTACAAATATTCCATTTTGATCGCTACCTGCATTAAATTGCTGGAGAGAATGACTTGTCAGACTGACCAAAGCATGGGGGACGGGCAAGTTTTGATCATCGACGACTGTTCCCGAAATTCTGATTGTACCCGATTTCCCGGATATCCCCTTGGTGGGATCAATCGCGAGGATCCGGGACCAATCAAAACCGTTGACGCTGTTGCAAACTAAAAGATAATCCAACGTAGTGCCGTTTATTTTCTCAATTTGCTCACCCGATTGAATGGCTTTATTCAGTCCGAACCGAAGCGATTCGATTGCAGTCAATGAGGATGGGAATGAATATTTATCGGCGAGGCTGACGGCCAATTCGGCCCTGACAGGTGTTCCTTCAGAATCGGTGATTTTTACCCTGATCTCCCCATCCTCATCCGTTTTATATTTCGCTTTATCAGATGAGAATGTGACATTCAGAAACTGCCTTTGACTCGTATTGACCAGTCGATGAGCGGCCAACATCCCGTCTTGACTGAACACTGCAAAGGAAGTAATCGCCGAGTGAAGATTTTTCAACGGGACATTTATTATTCCTGAATCCTCCATTTCAAAATCACTTGCCCAAACCAACTCTCCATTATTGACTGCAACTATTTTAAACTTTCCCGATTCTGATTTTGGGGTTCTGCCAAGGAGAAGTGATAATGTTTGTCCGTCGTTCTTTTTCAGGCTAAGGCTCATACTTCCGGGTTTCGGAGCAGGCAACAGGAACTCCTGATTTTTTCCCTGGTCATTTAAAACCCTCAGGATTAATTTCCCGTTAATCCCGTTCTGAACCTTAAAAACGCCAAGGCCTGGCTGGATTGTCGTCGTCGATGTGATCAAATTTCCGTGCTCATCTATAATTTCAGAATTCAGATCTACCGGATTACCAAGTTGATCTTTAACCTCATAAACGATTGATTGCACCAACCCCGGAACCCGGTATCCTCCTTCGGGGTAAAAAGTGACATTGACTTTATCAAAAGCAGTTGGGATCCTGCTGATCAAATTCAACCTGTCCTTTCCGGAGGATACTGTGATGGAAGCAAGCAGTGGATATTCGTTATGTTTAGGCGGGGTAAAAAAGACAATATCTCCGGTCCCATTTGAGCCGGTCTTCCCCTTTCCGGAAAGAAGCTCCCGTTCATGGCTAAAAATCTGATATTCGAACTTTTTCCCGGAAACTGGTTTCCCCTCAAAATTCATGATTCGGAGGATTGCAGTTTCTTTGCTTTCAGAGGGGAAAAAAGCTTTTGAGAACTCAACATGTGGCACTATATCAAGATACTCAGGCCTGCCGATATAAATTTCCTTTTTAAAGATTTTACCGATATCCCCATTCTCCATCTCCGGAGTATAGGCAATAAGGTAATAAACATCACTGGGCAAATCTACAGGTATGGTGAAATTAAAATTGGTTACCCCGTTTTTAAGCATGAACTTTCCGTCCAAAATATTGCTCCCCCTTGAATCGGCGAGCTGTACAGACAACTCAAGACTATTCAGGGATAAGGAATGGGTAATGGCATCCACGGAATAACCTTTCATCCACATCGTTTCTCCCTGACGATAAAGCACTTTATCGGTCTGAACAGCAATCACCTGGGAAGAACTTTGTGTACGATAGAGAAACAGCTGAGTTTTTAGTCGTGCAATGAAATCATTTTCCTGACCTGAAACCAAAACTGTAGAAAAGCTCAAAATAACCATTAAAAATAATTTTGTGCCACTGGTTTTCATATTCAAGTAATTATTGTTGAAATTAAAGTTGCAAATCAGATCATTTTACTGTGGGCCCGATTTTGCGAAGCGCCTTGCTTAAATCGTCATCAGGCTTGATCACATTGTAGTTTCCCCAAAATTCGGGGTCATACTCTCCTTTAATATCCGAAAAGATATCATCGGCTCTGAAAAGTCCTGCAGGTCCAAACCTGACATGTGAAGGGAAAGGGAACTGCTGAGTCACCAAAATATCTGAAACACTGCGGTATTCGGTCCTTAAATTTCCTTTCCGGTGTTTAACCTTAAAGATCACATCAGTTCGTGCAGTGTAAAATTGCCACCGGCCATCTATTATCCGGTAATTTACCGAATATTCAGCACCTTCAGGTCTGGTCAAATAGCCAAACGGTTCTTTTTTTATAAATGTCTCCCCATTCAACCTAAGGCTTTTTTTATCCAGTCCAAAATCAGCACTAACCAGAGCATAGGTTTCCGCATCAATTAGAATCTTTCCGTAATAACAGGGAAATTCGATATCCTCCTTCCTGGAAAACGCGATAACCCAGGTCACACGTCCGTTATACATCTCCGGTTGTTCAAAGCGATAACGATACAGATTTTCAAATTTAGGATCCAGAAAGGATTCAAGATTATGAACAATATCCAGCGAAGTGATATACCATGGACCTCCCTGAATCTTCAGACTTACATCTGTAAAAGTTTTATGAAAATTACTTTTCCTCCCTTTCAGAAACCGCACCCTATCCTCCATTTGGGAATTATAGGGTTGCTTCAGGATTTCCATAATTGCTTCCCAAACACCAATGTACTGGTCATCACGCTTGATGGTTTCGCGGTAAAAAGTAACCATTAATTGGGTTGAGCCCTCATAATTTTTTGCAATATACTTTCTGAAATTTCGCAGAACTTCAGTGATATCAACAGGTTTCACCTCAATTTCACGCAGATGAATAGTAATTGGTTCCAATTTGATTTTAGGATTCAGCTTCAATTCTTCGGGTGAAAGCTCCTGAGGCTTAAATCCAAGACAATGGATGGATATCTTTTTGTTTCGGAGCTTCCATGGCAATACAAGATCATATCGGCCGTCGATATTAGTCAATGTTCCGATACTTTCTCCTTCAATCCCCATCGAAGTGTAGGGTACCGGTGAGTCACCCTTTCCTTCAACAACTATTCCCGACAAACGGATAGGTGTGGCCTCCTTTCTCGTGATAATTAACTGATTATCCAACCGCTCAATACTATACTCCTTTGCAGGAAGTATTTTGGCGAGAAACTCGTTTACCGTGACATTCAGCAAATTTAGAGAAAGCTTACTATGGGGAAGGATATCAGGATTATATGAAAAAAAAAGATCGTTTTCATTAACCACTTTTTCGAGTATTTGCTCTACTGTGGCAGAATCGATCTTACAGCTAATTCTCCCTTCAAGTAACGGCATACTTTCCTGAGCAGACATTTTAACCCACAACAGAATCGATAACAGAAGAACAAGGGACGTCCTGGGAAGCCACATTGATTTGTAATTAAGTCAACTGGTACGAAATTAACAATTACCGCTGAAAATATTTTTTATTTTGCCCGCCTGGTCAATATTATTTCATCCCCATTCTTTTTGACCTGAAGATGATGGGTCCGTGCAATTACCTTTACAATATAATCTAGGTTCAGGTCGGCAAAATTGGCAGTATAAAGTATTTCACCGATTTCAGGATTCTCCAGCCTGAATTTGACGTGGTAAGTATTTTCAAGAACGGAACATACATCAATAAGGGGTGTCCGCTGAAAATTAACGTTTTTGGTCATCCAGGCAGCATAATTTGGTTCAAGCGCCTGTTTATGTCCAATTTCCCCTTTTGAAACCTTAAGCCATCCTCGTTCGCCGGCAGGTAAAACGACGAATTTCAGCTCTGTACTTCCGTTGGGATGTTCTGAAAGCCTAACCCTTCCTGTTTCCACATTTACCTCTACTTTGTCAGCATTGGGATAAGCTGAAACATTAAATGAAGTACCAAGCACCTCCACCGAGGCATTTGGAGTTTCAATTCTGAAGGGGTGCATTGAGTCTTTGGTCACCTCAAAAAATGCCTCGCCTAACAGTTTTACTTTACGAATTTTCCCGGTAAAGTGCTCAGGGTATTCAATTTTGGTATTTGCATTCAATCGTACGAAAGAACCATCAGACAATGAGATTTTCATTACGCTTACAGGATGTGCATCCGTCTCAGCAATTACAAGCCTGACAGGTAAATCCTCAACATTTTTGGGCTTTCTGATTAACTGAAAAACAGCAAATCCAATACCCATAGCCAAAACAAGCATGGCTGCATATTTAAATACATCTCTTCTAAAGAAGCTCATGTTCAAAATTCTGTTCGATTTCGCAATCGTCATCCGGACTTTATTCAAGGCCTTTTCAGGATCGGCAGCGGAATAACTGTATTTGGTACCTGCAAATTCCCAAATCCTGGTTAAACTGGCTTTCTGCTTCTCGTCCAAATCAATGGAATCCGCAATATCGGGCTCTCCATTCAGATAGGCAATCCACTGATTCTCTGTATCCGACACTATGTTGTCTTTAGAATTCATTCGTTAATCATTTGTTTTTTAATGGCCAAATTGAATAGCCATAAGTAAATTTTCAGTTTTAAAGGTGATCTCAAATAATGGTTTGATCCATTCATATAATTTAAGACAATCCAACAATTAATTACCCTGAATATCCTGCATGAAAAAAAGTACCAGATGCTTAAATACTTTTAATACTTCCCGTAATTGTTTAAGAGCAAGAGTCATTTGTGTCTCGACGGTTTTAACAGAAAGGTCAAGCCTGAAAGCTATTTCGCGATATTTTAAACCATCCTCCCGAGCCATTCTGAAAATTTCCTGACGTTTTGGAGGGAGTGCCTCAATAGCGGATTCAATCCATTTCATTAAATCCAATTCAGGAAAGAACTCGCTGTAATCACTCCGGGATTCTTCATTTTGAATTACAAAGTTCTGGTATCTTGTTTTGATCCGTTCGTGCTCTAAAAAATTAACACATTGATTTTTAACCGATTTAAAAAGATAATACTGCAAGGAAGAGGTTATGGATATCTCCCTTCGTTTCTGCCATAGCCGGAGGAACACATCCTGAACAACACTTTCCGAATCGGGCAAATTACCAAGAAAACGAAAAGCATAAGCAGTCATGGGTCGATAATAGGCATGAAAAACCTTTTCATATGCCGTGTTATCATCCATTTTGATTGCCTCAAAAATCTGCCTGTCGTCTCCGGTGTGCATAAGTATAACCAATAAGTCTACAAGATAAATCATTGACAACTGAAATCCAAAATACCCTTAAAGATTTGAAAAAAATATTTCGCTAAAAAGAATATTGGATTATCTTTGTGCCGCGTTTCTGAAGAAGTTCGATAAGCCCGGGTGGCGGAATTGGTAGACGCGCTGGACTCAAAATCCAGTGATAGCAATATCGTGTGGGTTCGATTCCCACCCCGGGTACTTTGAAGCCAAAACCTGCTGATTTTCAGCAGGTTTTTTTATTTAAAAGGAAAAAACCGAATATTGAAGGAAACCCGAAAGAACGCGTAAAAAAGCATTTATTGCCAGGCAGACGAAAAATTCTTTCCAAAAAATAGTTTAATAGTTTTTAAGAATAATTTCTTTTGTGGAAGTCTATCCCTTTTTTTGCTCATATACGAATTAATATGAGTACTTAATCCTAATTGAATAGTGGAAAATTTCTATTAATTTTAGGGGACAAATCTCAAAACCATAAAAAAGTTATTTAATATTGTATTTATGCATATTTTTTAATCCGCATGATTTCCAAAAGATATTACTATATATTTTACTTATTTCAGGTTAGTGATAATTGATTCATCTATTGATTGGCATTATTTCTATTTTTAATGAATTTAAATTCCGGAAAGATTAATTTTCATAAATGATGAACGGTTTAATATTAGAAGATATAGAATTATGGAGAAAATTTAAAAGAGGTGATAATGAAGCACTTTCACTCATCTACGCTATCAACACCCCAAAACTTTATCGATATGGTTTAAAACTTACTTCCAATCATTCCATTGTAGAGGATGCCATCCAGGATCTTTTTTCGGATATGGTCAGAAACAGAAAAAATCTTGGAGATACTGATCATATACAATTTTATCTGATTAAATCATTTAAAAGGAGGTTAAAAAGGGAACTGCGTAAAGAAAAACGGTATAGTCTTGATTTTGAAGATAAAGATTATTCATTTGGGATTACTTATTCGATTGAACAATCATTAATACTTGAAGAAGGTTCCAATCAAAGAATTAATCTTTTACGAAACGCATTGAATGATCTGACTCCCCGTCAGAAAGAGGCAATTTATCTTAAATACACTCAGGATCTTGAATATGAGCAGATTGCGGAAATAATGGAAATAGGTATTGAGGGTAGTCGGAATCTGATTTACCGCGCAGTAAAAACTCTTAAGGACTCTCTCAAAGAAAATAAATCTTTGTTTATATTGCTTTTGCATAAATTCATTTAATTTGAAAATAAAGTTAAATCAATGATGATGTTTTAGTAATTGATGCCTTTGTCTGTTATAAACGACTGATAATTTATGGCAATAGCAGACAAGGAGAAATACCTTAAATACAATTCAACCGAGGAATTTATTCTCGATAAAGATTTCTATACGTGGGTATTATATCCTAAAGAAGAGCAGAATCTGTTTTGGAATTCCTTTATTAATGAGCATCCAGGGAAAAGAAATCTGATAAGGGAAGCTGCTTTAATAATCAAATCATTCCAACCAATTGAACCTGAGGTTCCTGAATATAAGGTGAATTTGATTCTTCACAAAATACTAAATAAAGAAAAAACAATAATATTGAACCGATCTCGGTGGATCAAATATGCTGCAGGGTTGGCCCTTTTCCTGGCAATCGGCAGCTTAATTTGGCTGGCAGTCAATAAGGAAAACAGATTTCCTATACAGGCTGGCACATCGACAGGGATGAAAGGAAGAATTATCCTCGCGAATGGCTCAACTCGTGAATTTGATACCGAAAAAACCTCCATTAAACAAAGTTCTTCTGGTCATCTTACTATCAATAATGATACCCTTGAATTTAAAGCTGATAAGACCTCCTCTGCCATCAATCAGGTCATTATACCTTACGGGAAACGATCTGAAATTATGCTTGCTGACGGGACTCATATATGGTTGAATTCCGGAAGTCAGTTATCCTATCCTACCGAATTTAAGGCTGATTCGCGCGAGGTGTATCTCTCAGGAGAAGCTTTTTTTGACGTCGAACCAAATCCGGAGAAACCCTTTTATGTAATTACCAGAGATGTCAGGATTAAAGTCCTCGGAACAAGTTTTAATGTCTCCTCTTATGATGAGGATAACACCTGTCAGACAGTATTAATAAAAGGGAGAGTATCAGCCGGCAAGAATCAGCTATTTGCCAAAACCATAGATTTAATCCCCGGAGAACGGATCACTTACGATAAAAAAAATCGGAGTATTACAAAAGATAAGGTCGATATCAAATTTTTTGAATCCTGGATAAGTGGTTATCTATTATTTGATAATGAGCCTATTACTGAAATCTACAAAAAGCTTGAACGGTATTATAACAAAACTATAGAAACCGAAAAGGGTATGGAGAAAATATCTTTTTCTGGAAAACTGGATTTAAAAAATAGATTGGAAGATGTTCTTGAAAATATTTCGTTTGCCTCAGCGGTTAAAGTGCAGGAGAGGAATGGTTCATTCATTATTAAAAAGTAATGCCTATGATAAAACAACAAACTAATAAGTGAATATCAAGTCAAAAAAAAACCGGGGCGTGCGTCCAAACAAACCCCGGGTTCATGTGAATTAATCGACTATAGAGTCAATTTCAACCAAAAACATTCAAAATTATGAAATTAAAATTTAAAAATGGAGAAATTCCCCAATATCTCCTGAAAAGTTTTTTAGTAATGCGTATAACCTTATTCTTTATCCTAATTAGTTCTGCTTTTGCATTTAGTTCAAACAGTCACGCTCAAAATGCAAAACTCTCACTGCGTCTGAATAATGCGACAGTAAAGGAAGTATTGAGGTCTATTGAAGATCAAAGTGAGTTTATTTTCTTTTACCAGGATCAACAGATCGATTTAAACCGGAAAGTGGACATCCTCGTTGAAGATAAAAATATTGACGAGATTCTCAATCAGCTATTTGCAGGTACTGCAAATACTTATATTATACGGGACAGACAGGTTACGATCGGGAAATCACAAGAACGATTAGAGAATAAAGGGTTATCCGTTGAACGGGTTTTGGAGGGAGCACCTCAACCCCATAAGAAAATAATTTCAGGGACCGTCAAAGACAGTAATGGACTTACATTACCAGGTGTGAGTGTAGTTATTCTGGGAACTACAACAGGCGTTTCAACTGACAATAACGGGAACTTCACCTTGTCGAATGTGCCTGATAATTCAACATTAAAATTTTCATTTGTTGGGATGAAATCTCAGGTCATAAAAATTGAAAACCAAACAAGTTTAAATGTTGTATTGTCTGCAGAGTCATATGGAATAGACGAGGTAGTTGCAATTGGTTATGGGACTCAAAAGAAAAAGGATGTAATCGGATCTATTTCTTCAGTAAACGCTAATGATATTATGAGGACCGGTGCTCCTTCGTTTGATTCTGCATTGCAGGGAATTGCAGCCGGCGTTCAGATAAACACCGAATCGGGGGTTCCCGGAGCTCCTGTATCTGTTTTAATCCGCGGTCTTGGCTCAATATCTCTGTCAAGATCTCCACTATGGGTTGTTGACGGTATTCCTGTAATTAATGGTGCAACTGGACCAAGCTACGATGGGGAAACTGCTCAGAATGTATTTTCAATGATTAATCCATCCGATATTGAAAATATTGAAGTATTAAAAGATGCTGCAGCAACCTCAATTTATGGTTCCCGCGGATCAAATGGTGTAATCATTGTTACGACCAAATCGGGTAAAAAAGGGGAGACCAGAGTTAGTGTGGATATCAAATCCGGAGTAAGTCAATGGGCCAAACAGAATATTGGGTTGGCTAATTCCAGCCAGTATATGCAAATTATGGACCTTGCCCGAACCAATAGTAATATTTCCGGTCAGTACACTCCCCTAAGTTCACTGAATCAGCTTGATGGGGTTGTGGCAACCCTGACCCGGGACCAGGGGCTTGCTACCAATACCAACTGGGCAGATGTGATAAGTAGAAAAGGGTCATTCTACGATGCAAGTGTTGCCTTGAAAACAGGTACAGAAAAAGGAAATTCCTATTTATCCCTCCGGTATCGGGAAGAAAACGGTAATCTGAAGTTTAATAACTTAACCACATTTTCTGCGAACGTTAATTTAAACTACAACATAACTAAGTCATTCACTTTGGGATATAAAATAAATGCCTCCTTGACCAATAACAACAGGGATAAATCAAGCGATGGTAAATCCGGAGCTGGTGGTTGGGCACAAATTACCTCCAATTCATTGCCATGGATGCCCGTTTATGATCCAAATGGAGTGAATGGATTTTGGAATCCGCTTTGTTCAGCCAATGCCCTTGCTGGTATTTCTCCCTTGGACTCAGAAAGTACCCTGGAGTCGCTTAATCTTATATCGAGCCTGAATGCAACCTGGAAATTGCCTTTAAAGGGTTTGAGCCTGCAAGGTTTAATCGGAGGGAATCTTATGGCAAATAAAGCCCTCTCATGGAGGAGTGCTGCAATTGATGTTAATGGAGCGATTGCCGATGAATCCAAATATAATACTTCAGTCTTAAATTACAATACTTATCTGAATTACGATAATAAAATTGGAGAAAACCAAGACATTAATGTAGTTGCCGGAGTCGAAAATACTCGATCGATTAGTCATACCATGTCACTCGAAGGGACTCAACTCAACGGCATTTATCATGAAGTTGGAACTCCTGGTCTAGTTACAGGCAGTTCACTTCTTGGAGGTGAATCCTATTTAAGAGGATATTTCGGTAGAATCAATTATAAACTCTCTGACAAGTATTTGATTGGAGCAAGCATCCGTCGTGACGGGATCTCCCAATTTTCGCCAAAAAATCGTTGGGCAACATTTGCTTCCGGCTCCTTAGGATGGGTTATCTCTGATGAAAAATTCTTTAAGGTTGATGCCATTAGTCTGTTAAAATTAAGGGGAAGTTACGGGCAAACCGGAAATACAAATGTTCCTAACGGGATTACCCAGGACCAATATACGATCCGTCCCGGTGGTTCTAATTCCTTGCAGGGAACTCCCAGTACCATGTTACAGAATATCGGAAATTCTGATATTAAATGGGAAACAACTAGCACCTATGATTGTGGATTCGATTTCGGATTATTTAAAAACCGGATTAATGGATCAGTTGCCTATTACAAACAAAGGATCAGTAATCTTCTTTTGGCAACAGCATTGCCTCTTTCTGCTGGTATAGAAGGTGGAACTGTTAGTTGGGAAAATATTGGGAAAATGGAAAACAAGGGTTTTGAATTTAATGTTCAGGCAGTTGTAATAAACAAAGCTGTTAAATGGTCCGTTGGCGGTAATTTAGCAACCAATAACAATAAAGTGCTTGCTTTGGATCGTCAATCCGACGCAAATGGAGTTGGAATATTGATTTATGACCAGGATGGTGTTAACAGGAGAATCACTAAAACAGGCTATGGTGTCCAAACTTGGTATATGGCTGAATCAGCCGGTGTAGATGTACAAAAAGGGATCCCTTTGATCTATGAAGTGAAGACCAATGCAGATGGATCAACCACTCATACAGGCAATATCATCCCAGGAACATTGGACAATGTCGATGCGAATCAAATGATTTTGAAGGGGAAATCTCAGCTTCCAAAGATTGTCGGTGGTTTTAACACAAACGTTGCCTTTAAAAATTTTGATCTGAACATGGTATGGTCATTCGCACTTGGAAATTATATTTATAATGCAACACGTCAGAGTTTGTTAACTCCAAACAGGGGAGTGTTGCAGGTATCAACCGAACTTTTGACCAGTAGCTGGCAAAAGCCTGGAGATCACGCAAAATTGCCTCAGGTGGTATCCCAGGTAGAGTATCTTTATGATGACCAGGGTAATGCGACCACCTCTCCCGTTCCTTACGGATCCGATAATACGACACCATCCAGTATGTACCTGGAAAAGGGGGACTATTTCAGACTTCGGAATTTGCAGTTGGGTTATACCTTCCCTGGCAGAATGATTAACAAAGTTAGCCTTCAAAACCTTAGGATCTATGTAAGCGGAAATAACTTGTTGACTATCACCAAATTTAAAGGTTACGACCCGGAGGCCGGCGGCTTTCAACTTTTTAATCCACTGCCGCAATCCAAAAGTTTTATGTTGGGCATGAATGTTAACTTTTAATCCAAAGTAAGTAACTATGAAAAACTTAAAATATATATCACTTTTGATCCTTCTCTTGATAATTGGAGGATCCTGCAATCAGAATGCATTCTTTCAGTTAGAACGGCCAGTACAAGCCCCCTGGACATCAGTTTCTGAATTTGAAAATGCAGTTCGTGAACCATATGTATTGATGATGGGGTCAGCTTGGGGTAGTCCCGTAGGTACCCTCGGCTTAATCGATTATGCAGAATCGGATATTTCTCAGCTCCTACCTGGAATCACAGGAGCTAATTTGTCTATCGCTTATTACAATCGGTTGTTCAATACGGTTTCGGATGATGAAATCATGTGGTGCTTTCCTTATTTGTATGATATGGTTACCTCTTGTAATGCTCCCTTGCAATTACTGGCAGATGCTGCCGCAAACGGCAAAGATCCTTTTCCTGCTATGACGGCTTCTGACCGCGCTTTATTACCCAGGTATAAAGGTGAATTGCTCTTTATGAGAGGCATGGCCTTTTGGTATCTGGCGAGAATGTTTGCGCCTCCCTTTGATCCCAGTGGAGCTAATGATAAAAAGTGTTTTGTGCTTGACACCACATACACCAACAGCGCTTCGGCACTTAAGGATCCGAATCTGGGAACAGTTGGCCAGGTTTGGGCCTCAATCCAGAGCGACTTTGAACAGGCCAAAAACCTATTGCCGGAAGATTATGTCACAACCGAGCCTGCGCCCAAAGGACGTGCCAATAAATTTGCGGCATCTGCAATGCTCTCGAGGGTTTACTTTATTACCGGACAATTTGCAAAGGCGAAAACCGAATGTGATTATATCATAGGAGGCCCATATCAGTTGGATGCAGATCCGTTCACCCCTTTTAATCTGAATACAACGGCCCCCAGTAATGAAGTTATCTGGGAAGTTGCCTTCTATTCAGGTTCTGCCAGATTCGACCGTGTCCCTACGATCTTCTCAAAATGCAACTACAATGCAACCAATGGCGGAAGGGGTGCCGGAGGTGCTTCTTACAGTCGTTGCACCTGGGCTAACCTCACCTTCGCCTACAATACGTTAAAACAGATTGGTTGGATGGCTGATGGTGTGAATGGCGATTACACTCCGCTTCCCGGAGCCTTAAAAGATAAACGATATACTGAAAATTACTGCAGACTTGAGGGATACCGCGATATTCCTGCCGGAATTTCTGCAGATTCCACACTCCGCTTTCAAAATACCTATGAAACAGCCATATCAAGCATCACAACTCCACAAGTATGGAACGACAAGCATTTTCGGGCAAAGGACGGGCGCAGGTCCAACGTTCCGATGCTCCGCTTGTCCGAATTCCTTTTGACCCGTGCGCTCCTTCTTTTTAATCAGAATAATTTGTCGGGTGCCGCCGCTGACCTCAATGCGGTCAGAGAAAGAGCAGGGCTTGCCGATATTCCGGCTTCGAATGTAACAGCGCTGGAGATCAATAACGAGCGAATCAGGGAATTATCCGGTGAACATGGCGACAGAACTTACTATCTGATTGGCCAGAGATTACCAATCGGGATAGGGGATCGCGATGCATCCAAATTCTCCCCCATTCTGCCTCCATATTCTAATATGTACTGGCAGGTTCCACTCGCCGAGCAACAACTTAATCAGGCTTATTCAACGAATAAATAATACATGGATCTTACTGGCGCAGTTCAATTGTAAATCAGCATTTGAACTGCGCTAATTTTTTGGGCGCTGAACGCTGGACCTATTCCAAATTATAACCGAATAACGCGTGTTTAACTTATTAAAATACAGATAATTGATTCGGATAAAACCCTCCTGTATTTATTTATTATTTTTTGTTACTGAAAGTTTGTGAGGGTTTCATCTGATTTTTGGTTCTCTCCGGGTTTGTTGAACATCCATTAAGTTTGGGCTACTGTTTTATCTTTTAGGTATAATCGATGAATGCAAGATTAAAAAAACTCTTCCGATTATTGCTTGCTTCTGCAATCATTCTTGCTGGAATGATTCAACCTGGCCACGCCCGGAATGTCCCTTCCCTTCGGTTTAATGACGAAGGCAAATTTAAAATTGTCCAGTTCACCGATATTCATATGAAAGAATATCATGAGGGCAAACGCGACAGTGTTATTGAATTAATGACAGCCATATTAGGGGCTGAAAAGCCAGATTTGGTTATTCTGACCGGAGATATAGCCACCTCTGAAAATGTGACCAAAGCCTGGCTCGCCGTTGTACAGCCCATGATATCTGCCCGGATTCCATGGGCTGCAGTCTTCGGCAATCATGACTGGGAACACGGGTATTCCAATAAAAAAATAATGGCCTATCTGGCATCCCTTCCTTTTAACTGTTCACTGCCCGGACCAAAAAAGTTAACTGGTTCCGGAAACTATGTCCTAAAAATTAAAGCTTCAAACAAAAAGAAAACCCAGGCGCTGGTTTATTGCTTTGATTCAAATGCCTACTCCGAAGATCGGAAAAACTGCGAAATGGGTGAGTATGACTGGATCAAATTTGATCAAATCGCATGGTACAGGAAAACAAGCAAAAAATTCACCCAAAAGAACGGTAACTCCCCATTGCCCGCCCTGGCCTTTTTTCATATTCCGCTACCCGAATATAAGATTGTTCAGCAATTGAAAACCACAGTTGGCGACAAGGGTGAACCAATTTCCTCCCCTGAAATTAATTCGGGTTTATACAGTTCAATGCTTGAGATGAAAGATATCATGGGGACTTTTGTCGGACACGACCATAACAATAATTTCATTGGCTGTTTAAATCACATTTGTCTGGGATTTGGTTGCAAAACAGGTCTTGAATCTTACGGAAAGCTTCCCAAGGGGGCGCGTGTAATTGAGATCTATGAGGGGGAACGTAAATTTGACAGCTGGATTCATACTACTAAAGTCGCCAAAGAATATATGATCAGTTATCCAAAGTCATTTGCTGAAAAAAATTGACATTCCTAATTTTCAAACCATGAAGATCTTTATAAGTCTTTTTCTTATTGCATTATTCGGATTTCATTCCTTCTCGCAGCCAATATCAAACGAATATCTGGAATCGCTCCGGTATAGCCACGACCTGAATTTGCCCCAATGGGGACCGTACACAAAGAATTATATCGGGGTATCTCATATCCCGGATGTAAAAAAAGGGCTTCGGTTTGATTTGAGCGTGTTCCCAGGTTATTACCGGCGAAAAGTGGATGTTCCATCTGTCTCATTCGAATCAGGTTATCATCCCTGGGACGCCTCTCCTAACCTCGAATATTTTTCGTTCCGGCATGAGCTGGAGTGGAAAGATCAGGTTTATTCCGATGTTTCCTATTCGGTTATCGACCAAAATTCCCGCTTGATCAGGGCTGAATTTGTGAATAATACCAACTTACCACAGAGCCTGGTTTTGCACTACATGGCTTCAGTTCACTTCCCTTCCATCAAGGAATATGCACCCAACACACCGGTTTACCCCGGAACGATCGATTTGCCTAAAGGATCAAAATGGGTTGATGCACTGGATTACACCGACCTGGGATTCGCTTACGGAAGGCCAACAGACAACCTGGTTTATGATGGGAAAATGCGTGCTGAGATCCGTGACAACGGGTTTATTAATGGCACAGCCATTGGTGCCGGTTTTGGTAAAGACGCTGGTGATTGGGTAAATTTCAATGTTTCCGTTGAACACGATTTTAAAGATGGTGTCCTTTGGTTCCGTTACCGGATGGATAAAGGCGATCAACTTGAAATCAAGATCTCCGGATTAATGAATAAAACAGTTTTGTTCAAAGGGAATGGGGAGATTCAGTCTGTCGAAATTCCCGCCGGGATAGTAACCGCTGGTCATTATAAGATAAACATGGTCTCCAATGGCGGGGCAGCGATAGCTATTGATGGCTTTACGCTGGCAGAGAAAAATGCTATCCCGGAGATTAAAACCTCAACAGTCAACTGGAACTATGTTCCTAAGCTTATTAACAGTCCGGTTGCCAATTCTTTAATCCTGAAATACAAGCAATTTGATAATTATTATGGTATTTACTGGAACTTTCCGCAAACAGACATCCGCCAGTGGTTTTATCACGAACTGGGGGATGATTTTAAACATGAGGTCAATGAACATGTGCAGAAAGAATTTCATAATGGTTCATCGGAAGGGCACTTTACCAATGTATTTTTCCGTCCGGTAAACTGTAATCCGAAATCCAACCAAATTGTTTATGGGATCGTTTGTTCCGGAACAAAGGAAGAGGTGGAGACCAGACTCCGTCAGGCCAGTCAAAATACCAATTGGGAAAAATATTACCGCGATGCCCGTTCTTTCCTTCCGAAAAATCGGGTTAATCCGGAGGGTGAGAAATATGTTTTCAGCCAAAAAAGAATGGAGGCAGTCATCGCATCCAACGTGGTTTATCCTGTTTACACACAAAAGCAGTACATCAGGCATCGCGCTCCGGGACGCTGGTGGGATTGTCTTTATACGTGGGATTCAGGATTTATTGGTATTGGCCTGTTGACCGATGATGTGCGCAGCGCAGTAGAAAACCTGAATGCTTATCTGAACGATCCGGATGAACAGTCTGCCTTTATTCATCATGGAACACCGTTGCCTGTGCAGCACTATTTATTCCTGGAATTATGGAACAAAACCCAGTCACGTGAGATTCTCACCTATTTTTATCCGAAACTAAAACGGTATTATCTGTTTCTTGCGGGAGGGGAAAGCTCGTCAACCAATAAGTTCAAATCGGATATTCTCAGTACCTGGGATTATTTTTATAATTCGGGAGGTTGGGACGATTATCCTCCACAAAAATACATGCACGAACATGCCATGGAACAGGGTACCACTCCGGTGGTTACTACCTCGCATGTCATCCGGATAGCTAAAATTCTTCGGATGGCTGCTGATGAGCTTGGTCTGCAGAAAGATGAAAAAATATATGGTAAGGATATTGCCAGGTTTACTGCAGCTTTACAGAAATATTCATGGGACGAACCTTCAGGTTACTTTTCGTATGTGCTTTATGATGCCAGCAAAAAACCAACCGGCAAATTGTTGTACCAGGATAAGGTCAATATGGATATGGGTTTCGATGGTTTGTCCCCTCTGGTTGCCGGAATAACAACCAGTGTCCAAACCATCAGGATGGTATCTCATCTGAAGACTCAGGGAGAAATATGGTCCAATACCGGCCTTTCAGCAGTTGATCAAACCGCTCCGTATTATTCAAATAGCGGATATTGGAATGGAACGGTTTGGATGCCTCACCAATGGTTTTTCTGGAAAACGATGCTCGATCTGGGAGAAGGAGAGTTTGCCTATAAAATCGCCAAAACCAGCCTTGATGTTTGGAAACAGGAGGTTGAAGCTTCGTACAATTGCATGGAACATTTTGTGATCGAGACTGGTCGTGGAGCGGGCTGGCACGAATTCGGCGGTTTGTCAGCCCCGGTTTTATCGTGGTTTAAAACTTACTTTGAACCCGGAACTTTAACGGGAGGGCTCAATTTCTGGATTGAGAAAAAAGAATTCTCGGATGACAACAGTACGTTGGTTTCCGAAATAAAACTGTTCCATGATCAGGCTGATTCGTGTTCGCTGGTAGCGTGTATGAACCCCAATTTCCATTACCATGTTTTCTGGAATGGGAAACCTGTTCCTCACACCGAAATTTGCATGGGAAGTTTGGTAATTAGTCTTCCAGTCCATTACGGAATAGGAAAACTGGAAATCACGAAAATGCATTAAACCAATTATTTGTTAATTTCATTGCGGATAATGGTTTTTCCCATCTTATTTTCCAGTGAATTTATTTCCTTTCAGACAAAAGATTTAAATATCGTTCTAAGATAAACACCATCCACAGAAATGAAAAAACTGATTTATCCGATTCTGATTTTTTTGATTTGTACCACCATCGTGCCGGCAATGGCTCAGGATTCATCTTGCCTGAAAGCTGAAATCTCAGTTTCTCCCGTATTACGGCAATCATTTCGAAATAGCGGAAGATTGATTTTGCATCTGACCAAAAGGAGGGATAGAGAACCTCGATATGGATCTGAAATAACTATCGGCAAAACTATCCTGAACTGGAATCCGGACAAACCACTGATGATCAATATAAACGACGAGGATGTGAAAAGTGTTGGTCTGGACAAGCTCCTGTCACACGCTCCAGATCGCTATTATTGCCAGGTTGTTTACAAACAGAATATCGATGACGGGCAGGAAAATGTTCCCGGAAACCTTTACAGTAAGGTTGATTCCACCATTCCTTCTCCCAATATTCAAATCAACCTGCATCTGGACAAGTTAATTCCTCCTTTTGAAATCATTAATCATAAATTTGTGAAGTCTGTGGTAATCAAAAGTAAATTTCTTTCTGATTTTTCGGGAAGAGATCGCTTTCTGAAAGCCGCCGTTTTACTCCCATCCGGCTATTATGATCATCCGGATAAAGTCTATCCGATTTGTTACAGAGCTCCAGGATTAAATGGGCGCGCCTATTATATCCGGGACTTTATCACTGATCACACGTTTTCTGATTGGTGGTTTACAGAACAGGCACCCCAAATCATTTATGTTCTTCTTGATTCTCAAGGCCCTTATGGTGACACCTACCAGGTTGATTCAGCCAATAACGGCCCTTGCGGAAAGGCATTGACACAAGAATTAATGCCTGAAATTGAACGACTTGTTAATTATAAGGAAGAATCTCATATGCGTTATCTGGTGGGTTATTCCACCGGTGGATGGATAGCCCTGGGACTCCAGATTTTCTATCCCGATCTATTTGACAGCACCTGGTCTTATAGTCCCGATCCGGTTGATTTTGAACATTTTGGTCTGATCAATATTTATCAGGATGAAACTATTTTTTATAATCGGTTCGGATATTTGCAACCTGGCAGACGGACTATTTATGATGAGCCAACCTATTCCATGAAAGATTGGATTATCGGTGAAAATTTGGTAAGCAGTACCAATAATTACCTGATTTCCGGCGGACAGTTTGGAGCTTATAATGCCGTTTTCGGCCCCAGAGGCATAGACGGATTGCCTTCTTTGATGTTCGATCCGGTTACCGGAAAAATTGATCACACAGTAGCTGTACAATGGGAGAAATACGATCTAAAAAAAATCCTTGAGAAAAACTGGAGTTCCCTGGGTCCAAAACTCCAGGGTAAGCTTTGGATCTGGACCGGCGATATGGATGGTCTGTATTCGAATGTGTCAACACGTTTTCTGAAGATGTTCCTCGATAAAACCGAAAATCCAAAATCTGATGCACAGATCAACTTCACGCCTATGGCAGGTCATTGCCAGGAATGGAACGACAGGAACGCATTGATCTTAATTTCGGAGAAAGTAGCGCAAATGAAAAAATAATACGTCTTGATTTTTACGGTTCAAACCGATCATGTTTTAGATATTTAAAACCAATAGGTAAGTCTCTTTTATACTTTTGAATATGAGAAAAATTATTTTGTGTATTCTGTCTTTTGGTGTAACCATAGCATATGGTCAGAACAGTACCGAAAAATTAAGCTATCATGTGATTGTTACCGATAACCTGGGACATCTGATTTCATGGTATAATGAGAATCCGGGAATATCGTATGATCACATCGTCAATAAGGTGTGGGATTTCTGGGACACCATGAGGACTGACTTCAATGGATTACCCTATTATATGAATCACCAGGTTTGGACAAAAGGCCATAACGACGGACGAGGAATCGGCGGAGATCAGATGGCAATGGCAATTTCATCATGGCGGCTACTTTATGACTATACCGGAAACCAACGGATTCTGGATAATATGAAGTTTATTGCCGATTATTATTTGTCTCATTCACTTTCACCTTCAGAAAGTAAATGGGGGAATTTGCCTTATCCATACAATACGCTCATTTATTCAGGAATCTACGATGGTGATATGATTTTGGGGAAAGGGGTTACTCAACCCGATAAAGCTGGTTCTTTCGGATTCGAACTAATTTATATTTATAAACTTACAGGTAATAAAATCTATCTGGATGCCGCTGTGGAGATTGCGAACACCTTATCAAAACAATTGATTAAAGGAGATAACGATCATTCTCCTCTTCCCTTCCGGGTCAATGCCATCACCGGTGAAATTGGGATCATGAACAAAGGCACTGCGTCTGAAATTTCCTATCCATATACGTCAAATTGGGTTGGAACGCTGAATTTATTCAGTGGGTTAATTTCGTTGGGAGAGGGCGACAGTGCTAAATACCGGGAATCGTTCCAGATCATACTCGACTGGATGAAGCAGTATCCATTGAAGACCAATAAATGGGGGCCTTTTTTTGAAGATGTGGGGTTATGGTCAGATACTCAGATCAATGCGGTAACATTTGCCCAATACATTCTCGATAACCCGGAATTATTTCCCCACTGGAAAGAATCTTCACGTCGTATTCTGGACTGGGTTTACCAGGAACTTGGGAATCGGGAATGGGAAAAATACGGAGTTAAGGTGGTAAACGAGCAGACTCATTACCGAATTCAAGGCAATAGCCATACTGCCAGGCAGGGAGCTGCTGAACTTTTGTATGCTGCCAAAACCGGGGATAGGGTTGCAAAGGAAAGAGGGTTCCTACAGTTAAATTGGGCAACTTATATGGTGAACGACGATGGAGAAAACACTTATCCCAATGGCGAGACCTGGATGACCGATGGATATGGGGATTATGTGAGGCACTATTTAAGGGGTATGGCTGCGTTTCCTGAAATTGCCCCTGCAGATCAGAATCATTTGATATCCGCCTCCTCTGTAATTAAGAGGATTACTTATAGTGATGTGAATATTCGATATGAGACATTTGATCAGAATGCGGCTGAAGTGCTGAGATTAAAGGTGAAACCTAAAGAAATCAGAAGTGATGAGGTTAAATTACCTGAATCTGATATTTCCAGGGCAGAAGTAGATTGGGAATGGAAACCATTAAAAATTGGAGGAATCCTTGAAATTAGACATCAGAAAAGCAATAAAATTGCTATTCAGTTTTAACCTTGATTTGAAATATGTGAATTGAAAAACAATGATTAAAAGAATATTCCTGCTATTTTTGGTTCAGTTCGTTCATTACAGGACTTGTATATCTCAGAATTCACAACGAATAAAGGACTTCACCCAATTTGTAAATCCGATTATTGGGACAGCTCCGACAAGCACAATCTCAGGATTAAAGCACGGCGATGGGACAGAGCAAAATGCGATGGTACAACCTTCCGTAACTATGCCCTTTGCCATGACAAACTGGACCCCGCAAACAACCAATACTGAGAAGAAGTGCGTTTCGTCCTATTATTACCGGGATTCACTGATTACGGGGTTTCGTGGCTCACATTGGCTAAGTGGTTCATGCACACAGGAATACGGGTCGGTTGCCATTATGCCTGTTTCAGGTCAATTGGTTTGTAATCCTTTGAAACGAGGCTCCCTTTACTCCCATACCTCAGAGCAGTCAACTCCATACTATTACAAAGTTGAACTCGAAACTTATCATATCACTGCAGAGATGACCGCTACAACCCGGTGTGGGATCTTATGTTTTACATTTAAGAAAGAAGGTGATGCACATATTGTAATAAATCCCAACAATGATAAAGGGGAAGGTTTTGTGCAGGTAATCCCTGAAAAGAAGGAAATTGTTGGCTATAACCCCATCCGTCGGATTTACCAGGGGTGGGGAAAACCTGCCGGATTTTCAGGATATTTCGCCATGAGGATGGAGAAGAGTGCCGATTCGTATGGCGTTTTCTCCGGGGATCATTTCTACCACGGGAAACTTCAACTGAATAATCAGCAAAACCTAGGAGCCTTCCTCTCATTTAGGGTCAAAAAAGGGGAACAGGTGAGGGTGAAAGTCGGAACCTCCTTTGTAAGTATCAGTCAGGCACAAAAGAATTTGGATGCCGAAATTCCTGATTTCGATTTTGATAGCATTCAACGAGATCTAAAAAGCAGATGGAACGAAATACTGTCAAAAATTGAAGTGGAAAGCAATCAACCTGATGAATTGGTGAAATTTTACACAGCAATGTTCCATTCGTTTCAGCAACCGCGGACCTATAACGATGTCGACGGGCAATATCCGCGTTTTGACGGAAATGACCGAACAGATACAATTTGTAACGGAAACTACTATGGGGATTATTCTGCCTGGGATACCTTCCGTGCTCTGCATCCCTTGTATAACCTGATCGCCCCTGAATACAATACCGATATGGTTAGATCTCTGCTAACCATGGGAAAAGTCAGAGGTTGGCTTCCCATTTTCCCCCAATGGAATAGTTACACTTCGGCGATGATTGGCGACCATACCATCTCGATTATTGCTGAAGCCTATGTCAAGAAGGTAGTCAACCTGACTGAAGCTGATTACCTTTTGATGAGACACAATGCTACCGAAACGCCGGCACACGTTGAGGAATATGCTAGTGGGAAAGGGCGAAGGGCTCTGCAATCATATCTGAAATACGGTTATATTCCTCTGGAGGATTCCGTTAAGGAAGCCTTTCATAAGAATGAACAAGTTTCAAGAACCCTGGAATATGCCTACGACGATTATGCGTTGGCCCAGGTTGCAAAGAAAATGGGTAAGAGCAATGATTACCATTACTTCATGAAGCGGGCCCAAAACTATCAAAATGTGTTTGATCCTTCTGTAAATAACATGAACGGACGTTTTGCGAATGGAAAATTCACCACTGATTACGATAAAAATAAAAAAATGTTTTATGTTACCGAAGGTACTCCCTGGCAATACAACTGGTATGTTCCGCAAGATGTTGAAGGACTGATCCGGTTGATGGGAGGAAGGGAAAGATTTAATCATACGCTTGATGATTTCTTTGAAGAGGGGCAGTATTGGCATGGAAATGAACCCGGGCAACAAATTCCTTTTTTGTATACCTATTCAGGGCAACCCTGGAAATCGGAAAAGGTTGTTCGTGAAATTCTTAAAACCGAATACGGTACCGGTCCGGGGGGGTTGAGTGGGAATGACGATTCAGGACAAATGTCGGCATGGTATATTTTCGGCGCCATCGGATTCTATCCGGTTTGTCCCTCCCTCCCCGAGTATGCAGTTTCTGGTCCACTTTTCGAAAAAGTCACAATCAAACTGGGTAATGGCAAGAACCTAATATTATCTGCTCCCGGAGTCTCAGAAATAAACTGTTATATCAAATCTATCCATTTTAATGGAAAAGAAATCACTAATTACAAATTCTCTCACTTTGACCTGATTCAAGGGGGAAAGATTGACTTCGAAATGACCAATCGATATTAATTGCGGCAATCAGTCGAATACAAGGAAGAAAATAAACCAGGGAATTGGAAATTAAATATTTTTAATATGAATAAACTAAATCTGATATTTACGATGTTGTTGACTGTAAATTTGGTATTGGGTCAACCTATCAAGGGTAAGAACAAAGAATCCTTAAAATCTGAAAAAATGAATACAATTGATTTGATGAAAAAAAGAATCCTGTTGGATTCATCGAAAGTATTATTTGATAAACCGCTTAATATACATGATTTTCCCAGCTCGTGGGATGTATACCATAGCAATTGGGAAGTCAGGGATGGTTGGCTGCAAGGCGAAAATCCCGGGAATTGGCCAGGTATGGCTATTCTCAAACAAGATTTTCCGGGAAATATACTGGTCGAATTTGAAGCCCAAACCATACTCCCTTCCTCTCATGATATAAACGTGATGTGGAACGGTGAATGGCTTTCTTCAACTGATCAACGAGGGACTGCTTATGTTGCAGGGCTACAAGGCTGGTGGACCGGTAAGGTGGGAATTGAGAAATCGAATGACTATAAATTCATGTGCGGCACTCCCCTATTTAATTTCGAACCGGGTAAAATCTACAAAATTCAGGCTGGAAGTATTGACGGTCATTGTTTCATCTTAGCTGACGGAAAATTATTGCTCGAAGCCATGGATCCAAATCCAATCGATAATCAAAAATGTACAAAAGTAGGTTTTGAGGCATATTGCAGTAAAATCCGTATCCGAAAGATTAAAATTAGGCAAATTTATTGGGAACCTCTTGACATGAAATATGAAGTTGATTTCTAAATTAGAGATTGGTTTACTAAGGATGGAGTTCCAAGTTTGAACCTTTCCAATTTACATTCTTGCTTAAATGTTTTGCCAGAATCCCAAGGAAACATCTCTTATTAAGAGTATTCCAATATTCGGGCATAGAAACCTAAAATTTTATAGTATTTGATATAAATGGCACTCAAATTTTATTATTATATCATTGGATTTTGGACAAAGGTTTGGAAACCTCCCAAAGAGGATAAGAATATTTTAAAATATTACTCAGGAAGAGAAAATAACTTAACTTTGATCACGGATTTTCTGTAGTTGTGAAGCGGTAAGGTTATATCTCAAAAATCCTGAGGTTTTAGCAGATTATTAGATCGCATCACTCGTGTAATTGAGAAAATTTTAAAAGCAAAGTAGAAGGGAATTGGAACAATGCAGTTTCCCCCTGAATTCTGTCATAAATCCAGGATCCGACTCCGTCCGGGTAAAATGAGGTTTAACTAAGGTAATATTCTGTAAATGGGTTTATTGAAAGCAAACATCCTGGCTATTGATGATGATATTGATGTGCTGACCGCTGTAAGGCTACTCTTAAAAACAGAAGTCAAGGAAGTTGTTACAGAAAAAAATCCGGAAAATATTTCTTCTCTGATTACCTCCCGGTCATTTGACCTTGTATTACTGGATATGAATTTCAAAGCATCGGTCAGTACAGGCAATGAGGGATTATACTGGCTGAAACAAATTAAAGAACTGAAACCGGAAATATCGGTAATCATGATCACCGCTTACGGAGATATTGATCTGGCTGTCCGATCCTTAAAAGAGGGGGCTTCCGACTTCATTGTAAAGCCCTGGCATAATGAAAGATTGGTGACCACAATTTCGAATACACTTAGGGAAAAATCTGGCAAGAGTTCTAATGTGAACCATCAATCACAAAATGCCAAAGCAAATTCCAATATAATAGGTGAAAGCGAAGTGATGCTTGATATATTCACCCGGATCAATAAGATCGCACCTACCGATGCCAATATCCTGGTTCTCGGTGAAAACGGCACCGGCAAAGACCTGGTAGCCAAGGCAATTCATGAAAAGTCATTGCGCAGCAAACAACCATTCATCAGAGTGGATGTAGGTGCTCTGACCGAAACTTTGTTCGAAAGTGAACTTTTCGGACATAAAAAAGGGGCATATACCGATGCCAAGGACGACAGGACGGGCAGGTTTGAAGCGGCCGACGGAGGCACGTTATTTTTGGATGAAATTGGAAACATCTCCCTGCAGCAACAATCCAAATTATTAACCGCATTACAAAACAGGCATATAACCCGGCTTGGTTCGAACGAATCCGTTCCGGTTGATATCCGGCTAATATGCGCAACCAACCTGCCTTTAAGTGAGTTAGCTAATGAAAATCGTTTCAGAAAGGATTTAATTTACCGGATCAATACCGTTGAAATTATCGTTCCTCCATTGCGTAAACGGAAAGAGGATATCGTATTGCTGACTGAATATTTTGCCTCAATTTATTCAACAAAATATTTCAAAACAAATATTAGCTTTTCTGCAGCAGCCCTCCAGAAGCTAAAACGATACCATTTCCCCGGCAATGTAAGAGAATTGCAATACATCATTGAAAGAGTAATTATTATGGCGGAGGGAAATGTCATTGAACCGGATGATTTAACCTTCTCCCCTATCGAATCTCCCAATCAGAATGAAATGGACGGGAATACTGAGACCAGGCTGAGCGCCCTTGAAAAATCGACCATACTAAAAGTTATAGACAAGAATTCCGGCAATATTACAAAAGCAGCTAAAGAATTAGGTTTGACCCGTACTGCTTTATATAGGAGGCTAAACAAATATGAAAATTAAAGAGCTGGACTGGGTCATTCTGTGGCGTGTATTCTTCTTGTTTGTTACACTTCTGGCTCTTTCATTCACGATTTTAACAAAACAATATTTTCCGGGCATTATTCTTCTGCCGGCCATCATTTATCAGTTAATTGGCTTATATCGGTTGTATGGTAAGTTGCAGGCTGAGGTCGGGCAGTTTGTTGAATCGATACATTACCGCGATTTCTCGAGACATTTTGATGTAAATCAGGCTCCGTTAGATATTCGAACATTGCGGGAAGGTTTCAATGAAATAAATTCCACGTTTAAAGTAGTGAGTAAAGAGAAGGAGACACAGTATCTGTATTTGCAAAAAGTGCTGGAATTGGTTGATACAGGGATACTTTCGTATGAACTGAAAACCGGGAATATTATTTGGATGAATGAATCTCTTAAAAAAATACTGGAAGTCCCTTATTTAAAATCTATTCATTCGCTTGCAAAAAGAGACAACGGACTTTATACCCAAATTGCAGGACTTGCTCCCGGAGAAAGAGTCATTAGCACGGTTCATCGCGAAAAAAGCAGTCTGAAGGTGGTGTTATCGGCTACTGCCTTTCAAACAGATGATATTCAATTCAAACTCATTGCTTTTCAAAATGTCAATGAAGCATTGGAAGAAACCGAATCAAAAGCCTGGCAAAAGTTATTAAGTGTTATGACACATGAGATCATGAATTCAGTAGCGCCAATCTCCTCACTGGCCAGTACCATGCAAAACAGGCTAAAACAGTTCGCCCGGGAAACACCTGATGATCCAACCGGTATTGCTGAAGATCTTAATCTGGGTATTGAAACCATCCGAAAAAGGTCTGAAGGCTTACTGAAATTCACAGAAACTTACAGAAACCTGAATAAAATAACCAAAGCAAATCGCTCAAAGGTTTACATCAGTGAATTGTTTGAGAACCTTCACCGGTTGATGCAACCCTCTTTTAGACAAAAAAATATCGAGGCTTCAATAATTCTGAAAGAACCCTTGTTGAGCGCCGAACTGGATGTCGATTTAATTGAACAGGTATTAATCAACCTTATTCTGAATGCAATCGAGGCTGTAAAAAATAAGCCGGAACCCAGGATCGTTTTCTCTGCCTATACTGATTCGGATAACAGATTGGTTATCAAACTGGTAGACAACGGATCGGGTATGTCGGAAGAGGTATTGGATAAAATATTCGTTCCGTTTTTCAGTACCCGCAAAAACGGCAGCGGTATTGGATTAAGCCTCTGTAAACAGATTATGCGGGTTCATAAGGGAAACATCACCGTTCTGTCGAATGAAAATGAAGGGACCGCATTTTTCCTGCGGTTTTAAACCTGCACGATTATAAATTTTGATTTTTCGCAGTTTGAATCAGAGTATACCTTTATCAAAAGCAGCGATTAATACACCTGAAATACTAACCCCCGAGGAATAGGGAGGCAGATTTCCTCTTTCAAACCAGCCCGCCTCTTTAATTTCATTTTCTTCAATTATTATTGGTTGCTTATCGTCAGCTTCCGCAGTAAAACCAAGCATAACCGAACCGGAGAATGGCCATGGCTGACTCCTGTAATACTTCAGCTTCTGAATATCCAATCCAACTTCTTCTTTTACTTCCCGTACAACCGTTTCTTCAATTGATTCTCCGATATCGACATAACCGGCTACGAGTGAGTAAAAATCACCTTTATAGTGTTTCCCTTTGGCCAGCAATATTTTATCCTTGCAGGTGATGGCTACAATGATGGCGGGCGATATTTTAGGATAGTTAACCAGGTTGCAATCGGGACAAACGGTCGCCCGTTCATCTTTTTTCATTTCTGTCTTGGAACCGCACCTTCCGCAATACTTATTATTGGTGTGCCAGGTCATCAATTGATGCCCAACCGCCCCGATCCAGGCAAACTCTTTGTTTTTCAGGTTCCGTAAAATAAATAGATCATGATATTCAAATGAAGAATGATTTAGCCGGGATCCGTCCAGCCCAAAACAATGATCGGAATTTATTGAAAACAAAAAGACCGGAGATTCGGTGTCCTCATTGAAATCCCGTTTCCTGGGTATTTCATAATCCTCTCCCGATTTCTTTAATAATAACTCATTGCCTCTGTAACAAAGCAAAAAGTCTTCCTCCCCAATCTCCTGACAATGAGAATATTTGTTGTCGAAAATGCCCGGACCTATTTCGTGTAACATCGATTTTTATTAATAGTTCTATTCTGAATTATGTATCCGCAAAGATATAAGGTTGTGGTTAAAAACTTTGCGGCTTTGAGTGGGTTAAGCAGTAAAATCAAGCAAAACCGCACAAAGTCAAAGAAATGCCCATTCAAAAATCTTTTCGTTCAAAATGGCTATAATAAATAATTCCTGTTACTATGGCCTGTCACGAAAGATTGATTTAATGAATTCCTATTACCATAAAGCCCTGTTCTGATAGAAATCAAGCAGTTTGGTCCGAAGCATGAAATTATATTTTGCAACAACCAGATTCAATTGGACCCTGTCCAGGTTATTTTTTGCAATAACATAATCAACCGTTGAAATGGCACCATTAGCGAACCGAATATCGGCCGCATGAAATGACTGTTCAAAATCCTCAACCTGCGCCAGCAATAATTTGTAGGTTGTGTAGTCTGCATTCATGTTTACAAAATCCTGAACGATTGCCTGTCTCAATTGAATCTTTGTTGTTTGGGCCTGCTCCTTTACCTGCAGTTCGGCAACCTTTGCCAGTTTTAATTTATTCCGAATTACCCTATTATTCGAAAGTGGAATCTGCAAGCCAATGCCTAGGGCTGAATTAACGTTGTTTTTTATCTGGCTGTTATAGGAAATAGGAAGAGATGTGAAATTCGATTGCTGGCCATACACGGTTGTTCTTATATTATTAATCGTCACATAGTTAGATGTTGGCACATCAGTAGTCCCGGTTAGCTGTTGGATACTGGCTGCACTTGAATAGTTGGTGTATAAACCGCCAAAGAGCGAAAGTGTCGGCATCATCTGCCCACGTATTGCTTTTACATTTTTTGAAGCACTTTCAACCTTCAAATCAGCCGATTTGACCATTGCCAGACGTTGCGAAGCGCTTTCATAGACCTGATCAACCGTTTCCTCATAAGGTTGGATAACAATGCCGTCTGAAATAAGGGCAAGCTGCATATCCGCCGAGTAGGGAATATTCATTTGCTGGGTTAAAGTTTGCAGGGCATTATCCAAACTGTTCTGAGTGCTAACCACCATTAAACGGTCATTTGCAAGCTGCCCTTTCATATCCGATAAATCAGACGGGGAGATGGCTCCGTCATTATTCCTGATTGTCAAAAGATCGACTTTCTTTAGGGTGGCAGCGGCTTGGGTCTTTGCAATATTCAATTGTTCGCGGGCACTTAAAACGGAGAGGTAGGAAAGAATAAGATTGATCGTTAATTTATCTTTCGCATTTTGTTCATCCATCTTACCTGCCTCAAAACTGAGCCGGTATTGCTTCATGTAATTCTGGATACTGCTCCCGTTCCATAACGTAATACCACTGCTTAATTGATAAGAGCCCGCAGTGTTCTGCTCGTTTATATATGAATTGGTGTAAGGGTTAATGCTCCTTCCATTATATTGAGTATGATTTATTCCGGCATTCAGGTCAGGCAGCATATTTGCCCTCGACTGGTCATAATTGATTTTCGCCGATTCTGCGAGGTACACTGCCTGCTTCACATCAGGATTGTTTTTAAAAGCAATTTCAATACATTGCTGCAGCGTGAATACATTATTTTGAGCCGGATGTACCGCAATGGTATCCTGGGCTTTCGTCTGACTTATAGTAGTCAGCACAAACAATATCAGCGGGATAGCGATTTTTATTTTAAAGTTCTTCATGGGAAATATCTTTATTTACAATTTATTTTTCCACTCTTCCGTCAAGAAGGTTTATAATTTTAGAACCATAGGCCGCATTCTTTTCCGAATGGGTTGCCTGAATGATTGTAACACCATCCTCTTCATTGAGCTGTTTAAACAGTTCCATGATTTCTGTTCCTTGTTTTGTATTTAAATTTCCGGTTGGCTCATCGGCAAGAATCAGTTTTGGTTTTGCAACCAGGGCTCTGGCAACACCAACCAGCTGTTGCTGTCCACCCGATAATTGCGCAGGGAAGAGATCTTTTTTACCCACAATATTGAACCGGTCGAGGATATCAGCAACAATAGCCTGCCTTTCAGACGACTTCACGTTCTGATAGAGCAATGGCGTTTCGATATTTTCGTAGACCGTCAATTCGTCAATCAGGTGGTAAGCCTGAAACACAAACCCGATATGACTCTTGTAGAGCTGCGCTCTGTGTTTTTCTTTTAACTGGTGGACCGGTTGGCCGATAAAATGGTATTCCCCCTCATTAAAATCATCGAGCAAACCAACCACATTAAGCAGAGTTGACTTGCCTGAACCCGATGGCCCCATGATGCTCACAAACTCCCCTTGCTTGATGGTCAGATTAATATCTTTTAATAGGAACACTCTGTCCCCGCCTGAATTCACCCACTTGAAAATACCTTTTAGTTGTATCATATAGTAATGTTATATATTATTCCGATCTCAGACTTTTTACCGGGTTTGCGATTGCCGCTTTAATGGCCTGGAAGCTTACGGTGATCAATGCAATGCCTATTGCAAGCAAGCCTGCAGCAACGAATATCCACAAGCTAATCTGTATCCTATATTCAAAATCATGCAACCAATTATGCATAATCCACCATGCAACAGGAAAGGCAATGATGCACGAAAGGAATACGAGTTTCAGGAAATCGATGGAAAGTAAAGTGGTCAGTTTACCTAATCCCGCCCCCAAAACCTTACGGATTCCGATCTCCTTTGTCCTTCGTTCTGCGGTATATGCCGCCAGGCCAAACAACCCGAGACAGGAGATGAAGATGGCCAATACCGAAAATATTCCTGCCAGTTCACCAATCAGGGTTTCGGTCTTAAATAATTGGTCAAATTGTTGATCAACAAAATTATAATCGAATGGATACCCCGGATTATTTTTTTTAATCATCGTTTTTATATTTGACAGCGCTGCCGGAATTTGGACTCCGGGTTTTAACCGAATCGATAAAACATTGCAGTTGGATTGATTGGAAAATAAGATTAATGGAGCAGCCGGGCCATACATATTATTATATACAAAATCGTTGATGACACCGACAATGGTGTATCTGGTATCTCCTTGTGAAATTGTGCTGCCCAAAACATTTTTCTTGTTAATGATTCTGGAAAGCGATTCATTGATAATCACATTTGTACTATCGGATTTCCCGTCAGGATAAAAATCCCTCCCGTAATTAAGATGCATTCCCATGGTCGAAGTATATTCAGGGCTTACACCCTCAACCGTTATTAATACCTGTTTGGAAGGATCTTTCCCTTCCCAAACAAAATCCCCCGTATTGCTTCCCAGTTGTAAAACCTGATCGTTGCTCAAAGTCGCATTTTGGACAAATCCCGTCGATTGCAAATCATTTTTTATGACCCTATAATGTTCTTTCAAGTTTCCCTGCAAATACATAAAAACAAGGTTATTTTTATTGTAACCGAGATCACGCTCCTTTACATATGCTATTTGCTTATAGATGATTAGGGTAGCTATGATTAGAATTATCGAGACCGAAAATTGGAGGACTACCAGGCCTTTTCTGATAATTCCTGCATTCCCGCTTTTTACCAGTTTAATTCCTTTTAAGACAGACACAGGTTTAAATGACGAAAGATAAAAAGCGGGATAACTTCCGGCAATGATACCGCAAACTAACGTTAGAACCAGTAAAACAAAGAGGTGAACTGGCTGCGAAATATTTACTGCTAATTGCTTTTCAACCAAGATATTGAACGCAGGCAAAGAAATGTAAATGATAATAACGGCAAAAAATGCGGCGACCAATAAGGTAATTATGGACTCTCCGATAAATTGACGAATCAATTTTTGTTTGCCCGCACCCAACACTTTTCTTATACCCACCTCCTTTGCACGCTGCTCAGAGCGGGCGGTTGAGAGGTTCATGAAATTGATGCAGGCAATAATTAAAATAATCCATGCGATAAGACTAAAAAGATTGACAAACCTGATTCTTCCCGGTATTTCCTTACCATTATCAAAACTGTCATACATTCGCCACCGGTTCATCGGATAGATTGACATTTTTGCGGTGGCGCCTTTCTGTTTGCCCTCCACATAATTATACAAAGTCTTGTTGATTGATTCTGCATTTGTGCCGGGATTCTTTTCAACATAGGTCACTACTCCATTATTACCCCAGGATTGAAGCCATTTATTGTGATCTTCATATATTTTAAACGGGGAAAGCCAATTAAATCGGAATGAGACATTCTTCGGAAGATCTTTAATGACACCCGAAATCGTATAATCTTCCTTATTGTCGACCTTAAGTGTTCGACCAACCAGGTTTTCACGAATGTTGGCAACCCCAAAGAATCTGCCGGCCATGGATTCGGTGATAACCAATGTATGTATTTGATTAAATGCATTTTGAGCATTGCCCTGGACAAACTGAAGCTCGAACATAGTCAGAAATGAAGGATCGACATAAAATCCCTGCTCATAAATCGGTTTATCATTCAGGGAAAAAAGAACACTGTTTCCCCAGGTACTCCTTGCTGAATTTTGTATTCCCGGAATTTCGGACTTTATACTTGGTGCAAAAGGACCCGGTGTAGCATCGAAAGTATAGGTTGTGCCATCATAAGTCTGCCTGTCCTTGACCTTATAAAGGTTATCCCTGTTACTGAAATAATGGTTAAAGGTAAATTCATCTTCTACCCATAAAAATATCAAACCGGTACAAGCAATACCAATGGCCAGTCCGAAGATATTTAAAAAGCCGTATCCTTTATTTTTCCAGAGGATACGAAACGCGATTTTAAAATAATTTCTTATCATAATTCAGATTCTTATTCAGTTCTTAAGCTTTTTACCGGATTCGCAATTGCAACCCTGATCGCCTGCGAAATAACGGTAGCAAGTGCTACTAGTATTACAAGCAAACTTGCCAATACAAAGAGCCACCAGTCCAGAGTAATGCGATACGGATAGTTCTGAAGCCATTTATTTGCAGCCATCCACGAAAGCGGAATTGCAATAATCAGTGCCACAAGGACAAGCTTTAAAAAATCTATTGAAAGTGCATTGACAATGCTGCTTACTGATGCGCCAAGAACTTTACGTACTCCAATCTCTTTTGTGCGCCTTTCAGCAGATAATACAGACAATCCGAATAAACCAATACAGGAAATAAATATGGTTAAAAGGGCACTCAAGAAAATT
>Ga0316224_1000417_pt1 | contig 61702 bp, 52 predicted proteins | sample TBH18013metaG_FD_206254 | JGI IMG/M metagenome (GOLD analysis project Ga0316224, IMG submission 206254) | Freshwater microbial communities from Trout Bog Lake, Wisconsin, USA - TBH18013 | ecosystem: Environmental > Aquatic > Freshwater > Lake > Hypolimnion/Profundal zone | place: USA: Wisconsin... | reverse complement strand
GGCGGTGGTGGTCATGGTCATTGGAGAAATTCCTTCTCCGCCCTCTAATTGATTAATTTGTCAGCGCAGACTGTCTCAGTAGAGGTTGGCACAGAGGGCTTCATCGAACGTCGTCGTCACGCGCGCCAGGACGAGTGGCTCATGAAGCGCCGCGGCCACGACTCCTTCGTCCTTGCGGTGCGAGCACGGAACTCCGGCTCCACGGCGGCTACAAGGTTCAACGCGCCGTGTAGCGCTGATGCGAGCGTCTCGCTCGTTGGTCGGTGCGGTCAACGTCGCACGCGACAGGTCTCAAGCCATGGGAGTCAATGGGCGTTCGCCGATTCGGTCACGAGGATTCGTGCGTGGACGGATGGTGCGGCTCAGACCGGTACGGCGATCTGGTAGGGAACCAGGTCCCACCACTTCGACATCGGGAGGCGCTGGACGGTCGCCTCGGCTCCTTGAGCGTCGTGCGCGGAGACCTCGAGGAAGACCTTGTCGCGAGCCACCGAGACTCGTACCGCACTCAGGACTCCCTCCGTCTCCAGAACCTTCACGGCCGCCATCTCCTCGGGCACCATCGCGGTCACCTCATCCCACACCATGTCCGGTTTGAAGGTACAGACCACCATGAACTTGTTCATCGCCATTCTCCTTGTACTCGTTGTCGTTGCCGCGAGGTTTGCAGTGGATTCGCTCAGGCGACGACCCGGCGCTCCATCTTCGGAATGCCGGGTGTCGTGTCGTTGATCGCCCAGCTGATGATGACCTGGGGGCTGATCCGAAAGCGCGGCGCTCCCTCGTTCTCTTCGACCACGACCGTTCCGATCACTTTGATGCCGCGGGGGCTCCAGGGACTCACCGATGCGAGGTCGTCGATGACGACTGTCGCTCGGGGGTTCGCCACGACATTCCTGTAGCGGACCGTGTGGGTGATGTCGAAGCCGGCCGTCACGATGTCGTCGCCCTCGATCGAGAAGACCACTGGAGCGACATCGGGCTTCGCGTCGGGCGATGCCGTCGCGAAACGCATCAGCGGCTGGACCTCCAGATAACGGCGTTCGGCGTCGGTGAATGCGCTCATCGATAGTCCTCCTGATTGCGGTGGTGAGGTGCACGAACGCACCTGCTCATCATTCTAGCAATTAATTTGTGTGCGCACACACTAATATAGTGACATGACCACTAACCAGATTCCTTCACTCAACCCGAGCGAGGAGTCGGCGTGGCGAGCGCTGACCTACGTGGCGAACCACCTGGTGCGGACCCTTGGTGAGGACCTGGCGGTCGGGTCCCCGATCGGGTTGTCCGAGTACGTTGTGCTCGTCCACCTCTCCGAAGCCGAAGACCAGCAACTTCGAATCGGTGACCTGGCGACAATCAGTGCTCTCTCGCCGAGTCGCATGTCACGCCTCATTGACGAAATGGCGGCCAAGGGCCTCGTCACCAAGAGCCGCGTACCTGACGACGGCCGATGCATGTTGGCAACCCTGACACCCTCGGGGCTGAGCACCTTGACGGCGACGTACCCGACCCAACTGCGCAACGTTCGTCGCCGTGTCTTCGACCTGCTCACGAGCGACGATGTCCACGCGCTCGATACAGCGCTATGGAAGATCCGAACTGGTCTGGAATCAGCGGCCCAGAACTGAGTCCGCACTCCGGTCCCGCAGGGGCGGCCCCCGATTCGAACCAGCGTCAGCTGAGCGATGAGGGCGCACGTAACGGCCACCCTCTCGCAAGGTCCTCAATCACAGGGCGTGAACTCCGTGATCGTCGCGTTCGAACCAGCCAAGTTGGATCACTGCGTGTAGTCGCGCGGTGAAACGGCACCCCGCCGGTTGGCCAGTGCGGCTGAGGTGCACTGCTCGGAGTCAAACGGCTCACACCCGCGCGTAGTCCTCGATGTCCTGTTGGAACTCGTCGATGATCCGCGTGCTCAATGTCGGACGTGTCTCGCTGATGCATCGCAGGACGAGTTGGGTGGTCGCCGATTCTGCACCTCCCGCCAGTAGAGCCTCCTCGAACACCACCTGGGCCGTGCGGCGTGCGGCGAACTCGATATCAGCCGGGGTGAAGAACGACGACGCGGCGACGATGGCGTCAAGGTCGAGGTCGATCTCGTTGTTGGGAATCGAGGACAGGTAACGGATCCAGATCGCTCGCCGGGCCTCGGCGTCGGGTGGGCCCACGGGGATGACGTAGTCGAAGCGACCGTGTCGCAGGAATGCGGAGTCGATCGCGCGCACCGAGTTGGTTGCGCACACGAGCAGACGGCGATCCTTCTCTCGGAACGTCGGAATCAGCTTCAGCATCTCGTTGGTCACGCCGTGGGCCGCCGACACGGTCCTTTGTTCACGAGCGCTCGCAATCTCTTCCACCTCGTCGATGAAGACGACGACCTGGTCAAGTTCGCCGACGAGATTGAACGTCTCGCGCAACGCGTGAGCGAGTCCCGCTGACGACTCACCGGCGAGCCTGCTCGGGAACAACTCGACGAATGGCCAACCAAGTCGTGACGCCACACCCTTGGCGAACGTGGTCTTGCCGGTACCCGGCGGACCGAAGAGCATGATGCCCCTGGGCGGGAAGAGTCCTACGCGCCCGGCGAGTTCCTCGTTGGCGAGGGGCAGGATGACGCGGCGCTCGATGAGCTCCTTCTCGCGGACCATGCCGCCCAACTCTTCCCAAAGACCCGAACCGAGCACGCGGCCGCCCACCTCGGCGAGGATGCCGATGTCCGACGTGGCAACGGACTCGACCTTCTCATAGAGCAACAGTCCGCGTCGGACGTTGAAACCCCGGTGCTCGAGGGCTGCCGCGCCGACCTCCTCGCTGTCGGCGAAGAGACACGAGATCCGACGCACTCCGTCAGCGACGAGACGCTGCTCGAGCGCCTCGAGCAGCGCGCTGCCGACCCCCTGCTTTCGCCAGGAGCCCGCGAGGCTTATCCGCATGATCCACGCGTGGTCGCGGTCGACCATTGCTACGGCGCTGCCGACCAGCTCACCGCCCACGACCGCGACGACCGCCGGCTGGCCCGCGCGGATCGCGGCGATGATCTCCGAGAGTCCGAAGGCGGCGGCGGCTCCCGCCGTGGAGGGATCACCCCATAGGGGGATAGCCATGTCGAGGTCGTCATCGTGGAAGTCGCGGATCCGCCAACTGGTCATATACGCCTCCTCCCGACAGGCTACCGAGAGGACCCGCCTTGACGATGGACGGGCCGTCCACTCCCGCCACCGACCGGTGTCCACGGCACCGCGAGGTGTCCTTGCGCGACGACGACCTTCGCCCCGTCGGGTGCGTGCACAGAGTTAGGGCAGCAAGAGCGTGCGAAGAGCGACGCCACTCTGGAGTTCGTCGAGGCTGGCGACGACCTGGTCCAGCGGTCGCCGGCTGCTGACGAGTTCGTCGAGCAGGAGTTCACCCGCCATGTAGCGGTCGACCAGTCGCGGCAGGTCGATGGCCGGCCGTACGCTGCCGTAGTTGGAACCGAGGATCTTCTGGTCGTACTCGGCGAGCGTCAACGGCTCGAAGCTCGCCCGCGCGCCCTGGGGTGGCAGTCCGACGACGACGGCAGCGCCGCCCAGACCCAGCATCTGGATCGCCTGCTCGGTTGTCCTCGTCATGCCGATGGCGTCAAAGACGTAGTCGGCGCCGTCGGGAAGAAGCTCGCGCAGGGCCTCGACCGGGTCGAGGTCGGCGACGTTGATCACCGCGGTTGCCCCCATGGTCATCGCCAACGCCGTCTTCTCGGATCGGATGTCAATGGCGATGATCTGTTCGGCGCCGACGAGGCGCGCACCCTGGACGACCGACAGACCGACGCCACCACATCCGATCACGACGACGGTGGCGCCCGCTTGCACGTCGGCCGTGTTGGTCACCGCTCCGACGCCGGTGGCGACGGCGCAGCCGACCAGCGCCATGGTGTCGAGGGGCGCATCATCGCGAATCTTGATCGCACCCGATGCCGGGACGACGACCTCTTCGGCGAAGGACGAGACGCCCAGGTAATGGTGGATGGTCTGGCCACCGATGCTCAGACGCGACGTGCCAACCTGAAGCACGCCGCCGGGTCCGACGATCGTCGCCGCCACCAGGCACCGCGCCTCTTTGCCCGCACGACAGTAGCGACATCGGCCACACGGCGCGACCCACGAGAGGATCACGTGGTCGCCTTCGCGTAGTGAGGTCACACCCGAACCCACCTGCGTGACGATCCCCGAACCCTCGTGGCCCATGACCATCGGTGTCGGCACCTCCCACTCGCCCCGGCGAACGTGGAGGTCCGAGTGACAGACGCCGGCCGCCGCGATACGCACTCGAACCTCGCCGGGTCCCGGCGCAGCGAGATCGACGTCGAGAACCTCGATGGGCTGGTTCACTCCCGAGAAGACGACTGCACGCATTGCTAACTCCTTCATTGCTCTGGGAACCTGATGACCGCGAGGTGGGCAGGTTCAACTTCGAACTACTTACGGCTACATCGCACTCAGTAACTCGTAGATGACGTGCGAGGCCGCGATACCGGTGATCTCGGCGTGGTCGTAGGCGGGGGCGACCTCTACGACGTCCGCGCCGACGAGGTTGCGAGCCCCAAAGGAGCGCAGCACCGCGAGGAGCTCGCGACTCGTGAGGCCGCCGGCCTCGGGCGTTCCCGTGGCGGGCGCGTGCGCCGGGTCCAGCACGTCGATGTCGACCGACACGTACATCGGCCGGTCGCCGACGCGCTCGGCGATCCGCTCGATCGCCCCCTTCACTCCGATGTCGTCGAACTCGATCGCCGAGAAGATCTCGAAGCCGAGGTCCGCGTCCTGGTCCAGATCTTTCGCGGAGTAGAGCGGACCGCGGATTCCGACGTGCATCGATCCCTCGCGATCGATGAGACCCTCCTCCGAGGCGCGCCTGAAGGGCGTCCCGTGGGTGTAGTTGGCCCCGAAGTACGTATCCCAGGTGTCGAGGTGCGCGTCGAAGTGCACCACGCTGATCGGCCCGTGCTTGGCGGCGACGGCGCGCAGCAACGGCAGGGCGATCGTGTGGTCGCCACCGATGGAGATGACGCGCCCGGCGCGCTCGTGCAGGTCGCGGCTCGCGCGTTCGATCTCCACGATGGCCTCGTCGAGGTCGAAGGGGTTGACGGCGATGTCACCCGCGTCGACGACCTGGTACTTCTCGAACGGCGCGACGTCGACTGAGGGGTTGTAGGGGCGCAGGAGGCGCGAGGATTCGCGCACGTGCGACGGACCGAAACGCGCGCCCGGCCGGTAGCTGACCCCCGAGTCGAAGGGGATGCCGACGATGGCGACGTCGACGTCGCTCACGTCGTCGATCTCGGGCAAGCGGGCGAAGGTCGAGATTCCGGCGTAACGCGGAACCTTCGTCGCGTCGATTTGGCCGACTTTCCCGTTCTTGACGATGCGCGGTATGTTCTTGCTGCTCACGGAACTCTCCTCCTGTGGTCGTGGTCGCCCTTCGGGCGCGACGCAGTCTGGTTCAAAACGACGGATCAGCGCTCAGGTGCTCGTGGACGCAATACCAGACGCCGTTGCGCCGTTGAAAGACGATCGTCTCACGTTCGCCGGTCTCGACCCGGCCGCCTTCGCCGGCCAGCGTCGTGCGAACCCGGTGGTGAAAGACCCCCACGTCGTCACCGAGCATCTGAACCACTCCCTCCAGCGACGTGCAGCCCAGCACCTGGAAACCGTCGGCCTCCCAGGCGGCCCAGAGCTGCTCGTACTCGGCCCGGCTGTTGAGAATCCGGTCGTTGTTGTAGAAGACGAACGTCGCGTCGGGCGCGAACGCGCCGAAGTAGGCCTTGACGTCGTGGCGGGCGAACGCGGCGACCAGCACGGCCGCCGCGTTCAGCACCTCGTCCGAGCGGTCTAGCGCCACGTCTCGTCGCTCGCCAGTGTGGCTTCGCTGCGCGCGATAGCCGCCGTCTCAGCCGTGCGGTCGGTGCCTCGGGTCAGGACGAAGTACAGGCCGCCGGCCACGAAGAGTCCGAGCATCCACGAGATGTCGACCAACTTGAGCCACGTGGCACCCGGGCTCTGATAGACGCTGGGGATGTACATGAACGGGATCTCGACGGCGATACCCACCAGGTAGCAGATGATTCCCTTGGAACCCCAGCGTCCGTAGATGCCGGTGGGGTTGAAGAAGTCGGTGATCGCGAACTTCCCGTGGCGCACCGCGTAGAAGTCGATGAGGTTCACACTCGTCCACGGCGCCAAGAGATACAGCATGATGATCAGCGAGTTGTTCAGCGCAGTCGTCGCGTTCGCCAGCACGATCCCGAGCACGAACCACACGATGGTCAGACCGATGATGGTGGAGATGCGGGCTTTGTGACCGGTGGGGACCGGGTGGAACGAGTCGATGATCGTGACCACCGACAACATGCCGCTATAGGCGTTGATGCCCATGGTGGCCACGAGTGCCACCACGGCGATGAGCGCGAGGAGCGTACCCACGTGCGAGACGGTGCTGTTGCCCGCCGCGTAGATCCCCGTGATGGCGTCCGCGGCGCCGAGGCGGGTCGCCATCCACGCGCCGACCGGGATGAGCCAGATAGGCGAGCCCACCGCGCCGGTGAAGACCGCCGCGATGATGCCGCCCTGGGACGAGTTCTTCTTCAGATAGCGCGAGTAGTCCGACACGTACGGGGCGTACGTGATGTTGTAGGACGCCGCGACGGCGAACATCGAGAAGAAGCCCGCCACGTTGAAGCCGCCAGTCAAGGGACCGTGGCCGCCGGCGTGGCCGGTGAAGATGCCGAAGGTGAGGATGATCCAGAACGGCAACGAGAGCCAGAAGATGCCGATGAACACCTTGTGGATCCAGTCGTGCCCGTAGATGGCGAGCAGCGCCCCGGCCAAGCTGACGACGATGGCGATCGAGGTGGCGTTCCAGCTGAAGATGTGGTTCAGCCCCTGCTTGATGATGACCACGTCCACGACGTTGAAGGCGACGAACGTGAACGTCGTGGCGATGACCGGCAGCACCACGCCCCGGTAGCCGAACTGCGCGCGCGACTGGATCATCTGGGGAAGTCCGAGTTGAGGACCCTGAGCCGCGTGCGCGGCCATGAACAAGGTGCCGAACAGGATGCCGGCGATGCCCGCGACCGACGTCCACAGTCCGTTCAGACCAACGACCGGCCCGAGGAACGCGATCGAGATCGTGAACGGCTGGAAGTTGCCCAGGAACCAGAATGGACCCTGGCGCCAGACCTTGCCGTGCCGCTCGTTCTCGGGTACGTAATCGAGGTGGCGACTTTCAATCGCGCTGACCTTCGCTGTCTCCGTTGCCATGTACTTCCCCCCACGTCAGGTGAAACAAGGACCATCACCTGTTCCCCCCGGAGCCGGCTGGCGACGCACCGAAGATGCGCCAGGCGAAACATACATGAAGCAGGATGAAGATTTTCGACTGATTCGTCATCAATAGTGCGATTCGACCTACGTTTAGTGTTAGAAATATCATTACCATGGACGATTCGAACGAGAATGAGTCGCAATCGGTTCCCGTGACGACCAGGGGTGCCGGTCGAACTGACGATTCCGCTTATCTGGGTTCCACGTGAAGCTCGACCAGACCGACATGCTCCTCTACGAGGAACTCCAGCGCGACGGACGCACCTCGATGGAGGAATTGGCGAGTGCCGTCGGCCTCTCGCGGGTGGCGGTGCGATCGCGGATCGCCCGGTTGATAGACGGTGGAGCCATGCTGGTGACCGGAATCATCCACCCGAGCGCTCTGGGCAATCGTGTCTTCGCCCACCTCTCGATCAGCGTCAACGGGCCCGCTCGGCCGGTCGCTCGCGCGGTGGCCTCGTTCGACTCCGTACCACTCGTCTCAGTGGTTGCGGGGCGTGCGGCGCTGATCGCCGAGGTGCACGTGGGCGACACGGCGTCACTCAAGGAGGTCATCAGCCAGGTGAACGCTATCGAGCACGTCACGCACGTGGAGACGGCCGTCTACACCGAGCGCATCAAGGACCTCTACGCTCCCCCCGGACTCATACCGCCGACCGAGATCGACGAACTCGACATGAAGATCCTCGACGCGCTGCGCGTCGACGGACGCGCCAGTTACGCGGAGATCGCGCGCGACACGCTCTACTCGGCCTCGGCCATCCGAACCCGCATGAACCAACTGACCCGTCGTGGCGTCGTGCGCATCAGCACCGTGATGGCGCCGGGGATGATCGGACTCCAGCACATGAGCGGGTTCGGGGTCAGGTTCCGCTCGAGCGGTGATCCGGTGGCCGCCATCGAGGCCATGACGTCGGTCAGTTATCTGAGTCTCACCCTCAGTCGATTCGACGCCATCGGGACCTTGCTCGCCAAGTCGCAGGCTGAGGTCGTATCCGAACTGGACTCCATCCGCTCGCTTGGCGGCGTCGAGGAACTCCAGAGTTGGACGCACCTCGAGGTGATAAAGGAGAACGACCAGTTGACCTCCTTCAAGGCCCCTCGACCGGCGTAGGGTCGGCGAGGCGTCGTGCCGATCGACGTCGGACGTCGTGGGCACCCGGGGGCAGGATTGTGCGTCAGTAGACTTTCACAATGACTGAACGCGTGGATTCCACAACGAATGTGAGCGTGCGCGGCACCTCTGGTGTCGCCATTTCGAACCCCGGACGCGACGTGCAGCGGGTCGGGACCGCGAACTACCTAGGCGAGGACGTCACGAAGATCCACGGACCGGTGTGGGCGGTACTCGGCAACCTGGGCGACAGCCAGTGCTACCTTGGCGTTCAGGACAAGGTGGCAGCCGTCCAGGCCGCGATGTCGCGTCGAATCGCGCAGGCCGACCGGGATAATCGACTCATCGCACCCGCGTTCACCATTGGTGTTTCCGACGGCCAACTCAACGGCACCCCCGAAATGCGGTTCTCGCTCATCGGGCGAGAACTGGTCAACGACGTCGCCTCAACGCACCTCGCCGCGAACCGCGTCGAAGGACTGATCGCCGTGGTCGCGTGCGACAAGCCGCCGGTCGGTACGGTGGCGGCCCTGCTGGAGCACAACGTTCCCGCGGTGGTGCTGTCCGACGGTTCGATCAAGCCCGGCATCAATCCGCGAACCGGCGAGCGCATCGATCTGGTCACGGCCTTTCAATTCGCGACGGATCCCGACGAGGAGGCTCGCGCCGAGGTCACGCTGCACGCGTGTCCGGGCCAGGGAAGCTGCGGGGGCATGTTCACCTACAACACCATGCAGACGTTCATCGGCGTCCTGGGTCTCGAACCGCTCCACATGGTCGCCCCACCTTCGGACGATCCCCGTCGTCTCGAGCAGTTCCCGGACGAACTCGTCGACTGCCTCGTCACCATGACCAGCCGCAACATCCGACCTCGCGATATCGTCACGCCGACGTCGCTTCGCAACGCCCTGATCGTCGCCATGGCCATGGGTGGCTCGACCAACGTGATGTTGCACAGCGTCGAGATCGCCCGTGCGGCGGGCATCGACCTGTGGAGCGACGTGCTCAGCCAGGACGAATTCAACGCCTTGTCGCACCGTCTCCCGGTGATCGTCAACATGCGCCCCTTCGGTGCGTACTCAATGGTCGATGTCGACGCCGCCGGCGGACTTCCCACTGTCGTGAACGAGCTCTTGCGGGCCGGGTTCCTCGACGGCAGTGCGCTCACCTGCACCGGGGAGACGCTCGCCGAGCAGATCGCCCGCCTGGCTCCGCCACCCGCCGATCACGAGGTGATCTACTCGGTCGACCGACCATTCAAGAACACCGGTGGGCTTCGACTGCTGCGCGGCAATCTGGCGCCGGCCGGTGGCGCGATCCTGAAACTCGCCGGCGTCGAGAGCGGCATCATTGACGGAGTGTTCACCGGCAGCGCGCGCGTGTTCAACGGAGAGCGGTCGCTGATCACCGCACTCGACGAGCGACCCGAGGACTTCCACGACAACGACATGGTGGTGATTCGCTACGAAGGGCCTCGTGGTGCACCAGGCATGCCCGAGATGCTCGACCCGACGTCGAAGATAACCTCCCTGTGTCGCAAGCAGGGCATCACCATCGCCCTGATGACCGACGCGCGGTTCTCGGGTGGATCCGTTGGACTGGTCATTGGCCACGTTGCTCCCGAGGCACTGCTCGGTGGACCCATCGCCCTCGTCGAGGACGGCGACGTCATCACCGTTGACGTCAACCAGGACCGTCTCGACTGCCAGGAACTTGGTGACCCCGACGTCCTCGCCCGACGCACCGCGGCGTGGGAGGCGCGGGTGGACGCCAACGCGGGACTGCACCCCGACGCCGCATCGGTGACGCATCGAGTGCTCAAGCGCATGCGCGCCACGGGACTGCCGGCATTGCTCGGCGGTGGGATGTCCGCCACCTCGACCTTCTAATGGTCGGACAGAATCGCACACTGCCCGCACCCGTACCGACCTGCGCGTACAGCGCAGGTCGTCGTCAGTTCACCGGCCGGTGATAGAGCACCTCACCGTCGGTGACCAGCACCTGACGGGTCGAGCGCACCATGAACCGCTCCTCGTCGGGGATCAAAGGCCGGGCGGCCTCGGATTCGAACCATTCACCACGCCGGCGGGCCGTGCCCAGGGAGCGTTCGTACATCTCACCAATCCCGGCCCAGGCAACGTGGTCGTCGCTCGCGCGCTCGTCGAGAAGGTAGTCGTGGACGTACGCGACCGGCGCCACGTCGTCCGGCACCAGGCTGTTGGCCAAGGGGCGGTGCTGATCCCACCAGTAGTCACGGAACGCCAGCCGGGTGAGGCCCTCGGCGGCTTCGATGAAGCCAACAAGGACCACGCCGAGGCTCCCGCCCTGGCACCATCGATCGGCGAGCCAGTGCTCTCCCGACACCGTCCGCTCCGCAACCGTGACGGTGAGTGCGGAGCCATCGATACTCTCATCCAACTCGCCGACCTTCGCCCATTGCGTCGAGTCGGTCGCACTCTCCTCGACAGAGTGCCAGGAGATCTCGACTCCATCCCACGTGGGCGTCGCCCCGCTCGGTCGCACGACGAGTTGCACCAACCGCACTGGCCGAAGTGCGGATGGCAGGGCGTCGAGGTTCTTGAGCCGCGCATCACGCCAGCTCGATCCGAACTCCTCGGTCGCGACATCGGTCGCCCTTCGAACGAAGGTCAGTCGCTTAATCACCTTCGTTGGCTGACCGCATCGTGCGCAGGCGATGCTCGTGTGTCTGTAACATCATCGAATTGCACCAAGAGCCACACCTTGCTTCAACGACACGTGTCCTTTGGTCGCGCCCGATGCGATTGCCTCCGTCCGGTTCGCCATCGCGACGCGATCGACGAGCAATCCTCCTGGCCCTAACCAATGGCCGTCGCCACCCGGTCGAGAGCCAGATCCGTGTAGGACACGAGAATCCCCAGACCATGCGACGTGATCGTGACCACGTAGTTCTTCGACGCGAAGAGCTGGCGTAGGTAGGCGGCGACCGCCGTCGCACGAGCGGTGCTCAGCGTGTTGTTCGCATTGACGACACCGCGGGTGTCGGCGTAACCGTTCACGGTGATGTTGTGGCGACCCTGACCGACCTCCTTGGCAACGAATGCCGCCAACGACACTTTGTCGGCTCTCGAAAGGGCCGAGGACCCCGTCAAGAAGTAGGCGTTGACCCGCGGGGGAGTCACGTGATGGTGATTGTTCGAGCCGCCACCCGACCCGCCAGACCCACCCGACCCGCCAGATCCGCCCGAGCCGCCAGATCCGCCGGTGTTCGACATTGGCACCACGGTGAACGACTCATTGCTGCCCGTGTCGCTCGACGCGCTGTAACTACCGTCGCCGCTGTAGGAGGCCACTAGAAGATAGTCACCGGGCCCATTGGCAGGTGTCCAGTTGGACAGACTCGCGGTCGCCACACCATTCGTGGCGGCGGCCAGTGCAACCGGAGCCCCGATCGCCGTGCCTACCGAGCTCGAGCACCCTGGCCGGACCCCGATTGCTAAGCCACTAACTCTGCGAGTCGTTGCTGGTTCCTGAACTTCCAGGTCTCGGCGAACTTGGCTGGCGTTTGCCGACGAAGTGCGCTGTGGGTTCTCTCGTGATTGTATTCGTGTCGCCAGTCCCCGAGGAGCACTTTCGCCTCGAAGAGACTGTCGAACTGCTGACCGTTCAAGAACTCGTCGCGGAGACGGGCGTTGAACGATTCGATCCATCCGTTCTGCCAGGGTGAGCCGGGGTCGATGAACAACGATCCCGCTCCGTTGAAGCGGCACCAATCGACGAGCGCGTGCGCCACGAACTCGGGACCGTTGTCCATGCGCAGGTAACACGGTGCGCCTCGCTCGGCGGCCAGCTGGTCCAACCGGTTGACGACGTCGTCGGCGGTGATGGAGCGTCCGACGTCGATGGTGAGGCACTCTCTCGTGAACTCGTCGATGATGTTGAGCAGCTTCACGGTGCGCAGGTCGCTCGTCTGGTCGAACTGGAAGTCCATCGCCCAGATGACGTTCGGCGCGATGGGACGCATGGCTCCGACGACCACACCAACGCCGGTGAGGCGCTTCTTCTTCTTGCGATAGGGGACTTTCAGGCCCTCCTCGCGCCACAGGCGCTGGACCTTCTTGTGGTTCACGCGCCATCCGGCGTCCCTGAGGGCATCGTGACCGCGCCGCCAGCCCCAGCGGGGGTGGCGCTTGGCGAAGTCGCGCAAGAAGGCGCGGATCTCCTCTTCGGCGGCGTCCGGACTCGGGACGGGCAGTCGCTGGGTGGAGCGACTCTGATCGATGACTTTGCAGGCTCTTCTTTCCGACACCCCGAACTCCTCACCGAGTGCAACGACCACTCGGCGGCGGCGGTTCGGGGTTAAAATTTTCCCTCGGCGACGTACTTCAACATGTCGATGTCGAGGGCCTGGTTCGCCACGATGCGCTTGAGCTGGGTGTTCTCCTTCTCCAGCTCCTTCAGTCGCTTGGCGTCATTCGCCTTCATGCCGCCGTATTGATTCCTCCAGCGGTGCCAGGTCGACTGGGTGATCTCGAGCTGCCGGCAGACCTCGGCCACGTCGTGGCCTTGGTTCAGCAGCTTCTCGCCTTCGGCGAGCTTTCGGATCACCTGTTCGGGGGTGTGACGCCTTTGTTTCATGCTGTCCTCCTCGCTCCATTTTGGAGCATCTGGACTCGCATTACTAGTGGCTCAGTTCACGGGGATCCGGCCAACCCCACTGGGGCGGCCATTGCCGAGTAGCAGTAATACCACTGGACAGTTCCCAGCGGAGCTGTGGTCTCGCCAGCAGTCCCTGCGACCGTCGCCTGATCACTGATCGTGCCGGCGCCGGTCACCGTCGTGGTCGAGACGTGCGTCACTGTCGCTGAAGGAAGGAGTCCCGATCCCTGGGCCGGAGGTGATGATGCTGTGCCGAGCTGGAAGGCCTCGTTGGCGCCAGCATCGACCGACCACAGGTAGTTGGAGTCGCCGTCAAACACAGCCACGACACGGTAGTAACCGTTCGCTGCGGGCGTCCAGCTGGGCATGCTCGTGGTGGCGCCACCGTCGGCCGAGGTGTCTGGTATAAGCGAGCTCACGCCGATAGGCGTATCGAAATTCCCGTTGCACGCGTCAATCGGGTTGTCGGGGCTGTAGCAGTAGTACCACCAGACACCCCCACTGGGATCCTGCGTCGCTCCACCACCCGCGGTGACCGTCGCGGTGTCGTTGATGGTCGTGCCGTTCGCGAAGAACGTGCCTCCGACGTCAGTGGTCGTGACGGTGGTCGACGTCGCGGCCGGCACGGAGAAGAACTCATTACTCCCGTCGTCGCTCGATGCCCAATAGGCCGTCTGCGCACCGAAGCCCTCATCGGGTCCGGGAACATACGTCGCTTGCAAGAGGTACGGACCCGAGGTGAGGTCATTGAGGGTGATCGACGCGGTCGCCGACCCTTCCAGTGGCCCTGGCGTCAGCGGGGTCTGCGTGCTCGAGTCGGGGTACGCAACGAACGAACCGAGGCACGTCGCCGGGCTGCTCGACGTGTCAACGTCGGTGCAGAGGGACCACTGCACCGAACCGGTCGGGGCCGTCGTGTCGATGCCCGATGCCGTGACCGTCGCGGTGTCCGTGACGCTCCCACCGATGGCAGCCGTGGTGGCGCTGAGCTCGGTCCTCGTGGTCGTTGGGTCGCTCTCTATCGCTCCTGGGTCACAAAACCCGCCGATCTCGGGACGCGGTACGCCCTGTTGGTCGAGGTTGTTGATCGGGCTGGCGGCACAGATGTCGTTGTTGCCCCGGCCGCGCACCGTCGCACTCGGGTCGCGCACCGTCGCACTCGGGTCAAGCGCAAGACCGAACGTGGGCATCAGACCGTTCTCGGCGCTAAAGGAGGAAGAAGAGGAGAAGTTGATGTCCGAGGAAAGGACGGTCGTCGTCAGTTCGTTCCCTCCCGTCCCCGCTGTACCCACGAAGTCGGTAAAGCCGGACTCGGTGGATATGACGTTGCCGTCGGGTGTGGTGCCGACGTCGCCGTACGAACACACGGTGGCTCCCGGCGTGTTGGGAACCTCGTCAAGAATCGTGTTCTCCAAGGTCAGCGTGCCCTGGGCGTTGAGCGCGAGATCATCTATCGTTCCCGACGATGATGGTAGGAAACCCGTCCCGCTCTCATTGTTGTCCGCGAAGGTGTCATTGATCAGTGTCACGTTCGCCGCCGAGTAGACCGCCCCGGCTCCGGTGCCCACCGAGTAGGACTTCGTGACGTACATCGTCGTGTTCGTCATGGTGACGTCGCCTCGGGCCACGACCGGTGCGCCAGTGCTGGCTTCGATACCGAAGAATGAAGAACTGTCGATCGTCGTTGCTGGTGCCGGCAGCACGTTCGGTCGTAGGTTTGGCAGAGGCCCGGAAACAACCGGCACGTCACTGTTGAGGACCGCGTCGGACTCAACAATAAGAGCGAACTGACTGTTCTGCACGTCGATGCCACACCCGTGGAGCAGGTTCGTCGCTCCACTCGTGTCGCCCATCCCATAGAAGAAGACGCGTTGCGTCGTAATCGACCCGCAAGCCCCGCTGTAGTCGACCGCTTGCGCCACCCCCTGCATCATGAGGTCGCTCAGCGTGATGTCCCCCCCGTCCATCAAGAACATGGTCGAACTCGCGTCACCGGTCAAGGTGGTGCTGGCGTACCCTTCTCCCTGGATGGTCAGCGACTTGTTCGTGGCGACGCTGATCCCCGCGCCGGTCGAATACGTACCGGCACAGACGAAGACCACGTCGCCGCTCGCCGCGGAGTTCACCGCGTCAGCGATGGTCGTGAAGTCGGGGCTCGCACACGAGCCACCCCCGACGGTCACCGACGAATCGTTGTTCACGTACAGCGTCGTCGGCGCGCTCACCGTTGGAACGAAACGAATCTCGATCACGCCATTACCACCGTCGCCCCCGTTACTCCCAGTGTTGGCGAGCCAGTTGCTGGTGTAGTCCAGCCAACCAGTACCGCCGCCGCCGCCGCCGGTGCCATCGACGGCGTTCGCGCTCTGTCCGGCGTTGTAATCGCACGACAGGGTGGCGGTGTTCCACGTGTAACCAACCCCATTACCGCCACCGTCAACGCCGTCGCCGGCCGCGAATACGGGCTGGCTCTGGTTATCACCGCAACTTCCGCCGCCACCACCACCACCACCTAACGACGTGGTGCTGTCACTGAAGAGCCCACTCGGCACCACGGCGCTCGCCGAGAGACCGCTACCCCCATCGCCGCCGTGGCCGCCGGACGACGGTGCCACACCCGAGTAGAAGGTCCACGGGGAGTTCACGGCATCGGCTCCCACGCCACCGGCACCGCCGCCGCCACCACCGACAAAGGAGTAGGCGTTGTAGCCGGCATCACTGGTGTAGCCCTCGTAGCCACTGGTCCCGTCACCGGGCAGACCCACGCCACCCGCGTTCGCGCTACCCGACGTACCGCCGTCGGCCTCGGTGTTCGGTGCGACCGAGTTGTAGCCGTAAGGGGTGGCGAAGTCGGGTTCTCCACCTTGACCGCCACTGGCCGTGACAGTCCAAGGGTTTGTCGCGTCGCTGACCGAGGTCTGGCCACCATCGGAACCCGGAGCAGAACTGAAGAAGAATCGGTTCGCGCCACCGGCGCCGCCCGATCCAATACTGAGTGCGATGTTGTCGCCGGCAGCAACCGCGAGGTCCGTCGCCACATTCACCGCTCCACCGCCACCACCGCCGGCAGCCGCGTAGCCGTCACTCGCACCGCCGCCGCCACCACCACCGACGGCCAGAACATCCAGGCTCGATACACCAGTAGGAACGGTCCACGTCGTGTCCGATGGGGAGAAGACGATGTCGCAGTAGCCGGGACCCGAGAAGGCGTCGTGGTACGCGTTGCAGTCCGGACTGGGACTGACCGACGCTGAAGCGGGCCCGACAGCGACGACGCCGAGCCCCCCACCGACCAGCGCCGTAACAACCGTCACGTTCGCGGCCAGACGGCGCTTCGATACTTGGCGCGTGTTTCCCATGGGCCCTCCGATGAAAGGTATTAAGTAAATCATCTGATTCAAGTCTTGTCATGGTTTAAGACATCAATTACGTCCGTTGTTGGCACGCCAGGCCGATGCCGGCGTCCGGGTGGAGGATCCCATGCCCCTAGGCCAACTCCAGCAGTTCCAACCGTTCGCACACCTGGCTGAACAGGCACGCCGCCGCCCCGGGTCGATCGCACTCATCGCACCGAACCGAGTCCTCACCTACCGCCAACTTCTCGAGCACACGACACGATTGGCCGGTGCGCTGCGGCGCCTCGGTGTACGCCCCGGCGACGTGGTGGCCACCCAGTTGGATTCCGACCTCAACATCATTCTCATGCCGGCCCTCTTCCACGAGGCTGCCGTCGGTTGCATCTACCCACGCGCGCTCGGCCCCGACGCCCCAGACCTCTTCGACTGGGTGCTCGCGTACCAACCGTCGCCACACTTCGCGCGCGACAAGACCATCGTGGTCGATCAGGCCTTCATGGAGAGCGTCGCCGGCGAACCACTCACCATTGCGCCTCATAGCTACGAGGGGTTCGACGCCCCGTGTCGCATCATCTTCTCGAGCGGCACGACAGGGATTCCCACTCCTCTCCCGAATACGATTGCCATGAGCGAGGACCGAGCGCTGCTGCGTGAAGCGACGCAGTTGCGCACGCAGCCCTTCATGACCCTCCTGATCCCCACCAGCGCCAGCGGTTACATCGCGGCGTACACGGCCTTTGCCACCGGCGACACGTACTACTGCCCGGGAACACCGCAGGAGAGTATCGCCATCATCCGTGATAATTACGTCGCGGGCGTGCAGGGTTCACCGGCACAGATTTCGGAGTTCGTCGAGGCGGCGCGCCAGCTTCACGATCCCCTGGACTCGGTGGAGCTGATCTCGCTCGTCGGCGGCCACGTGTCGGCCCAGCTGGTCACCGCGATCCGAGAGGTCCTGGGCGCGAGGATCGTTGGGTACTACGCCGCTACCGGCGGTGGGATGGCCGCCGTCACCGATTTCGCGGACGGCAACGAACCCGGCGACGTCGGGGTGATCATGGACGACGTCGAACTCGAGATCGTGGACGAGAGCGACTCCCCGGTGCCGGTGAACGAGGTGGGCGCCATCCGGTGGCGACGCGCCGTCATGGCCGACGTGCGATTCGGTCGTCATCAGACCCTCTCTCCAACGGTGCGCGACGGGTGGTTCTACCCCGGCGACCGTGGTCGCCTCACTCGAGAGGGCCGTCTGGTGCTCGTGGGGCGCAGCGCGGAACTGCTGAATCTAGGCGGCACGACGCTCAACCCGGCCATGCTTGACGACTTCCTACGCTCGCTACCCGGTGTGATCGACGCCGCCGCGATCGGTTACACCAGGGCGTCAGGACTCGATGGCCTCATTCTGGCCTACGTCGCTGAAGCCGGGGTCGACCTCGCTCAATTCCGTGACGCTATCCGCAACGAGTGTATGGGGGTGACGCCCGACCATCTGGTACGCGTCGAGGCCATCACGCGAAACGCCGCAGGCAAGGTCCAACGCCGCGAGATGGGCGAGGCGCTCGCTGAACGCCTGCTGGCATCGAGCAGTTCGCCCGTTGCCGGCGCGGTGCGCAACGTCGTCACCTAGGGTCGTAGGGCACCGACGAGAGGACGCCATGGCTGAACGCGAGATGACCTTCGAGGTCGTCACCAGCGACGATCGACTGAAGGAGATCCTGCACTCGAAACGTGACGAACCTCGATACGCCCTCGACACCGAGTTCGCCAACCGCTTCACGTACTACCCTCGCCTGGCGTTGGTGCAGCTCGCCTGGCCCGACTTCATCATCGTCATCGACCCGTTCGAGGTCGACGTCACGTTGCTCGAGCCCCTCTTCGCCAGCGACGCCCTGGCGTTGATGCACGCCGCGTCCAACGACCTGGACGTGCTCGACCGCCTCCTCGACGTACGTCCCTCACGGCTCTTCGACACTCAACTCGCGGCACAACTGGTCGGGCTCTCGCGTACGTCGCTGCAGTTCATCGCGTCCGAACTACTGAGCATCAAACTCGACAAGTCCGAGCAGACCCGCGACTGGACCGAGCGACCTCTCAACGCCAAGGCCGTTCTCTACGCCACCAATGACGTCGCCCACCTCTTCGACCTCGCCGACGAACTGCTCGTCGACCTGGAGCGACTGGGGCGCGTCGACGCGTTGCGCGAGGAGTGCGCGCTCGCGCTCGCGACCTATCACGTCGAGCGCAATCCTCTGGAGTCGTGGTGGCAGGTCCGCGGCACCGAGCGATTCTCAACGGCCGAGAAACTACGCGCGCAGTTCATCTGCGCCGCACGCGAGGAGGCGGCTGAGCTGCTCGACAAGACCCGGCGTCAGTTGATCAGCGACGAGCTCGTACTGTCGCTGGCGAAGAAACCACCCCGCTCGCGCGATCAGCTTTTTACGCTGCTGCGCCCTCGGGCGGGCGAGGAGGAGATCGTCGAGCGCGTTGCCGAGGGTCTTCGCGACGCGGGCGCGGCCGAGCCGAACGCCCTTCGCCTTCCGGCTGACGAGGATCCAGCGGTCATCGCTCTTCGTCCGCTCACCAGCGTTCTTCAGGCGGTGACCAATCATCGTGCGCTGGAATTGGGTCTGGACAGTTCGTTCCTCGCCAGTCGGGGTGACCTCCTCGCCCTGGTGCAAGGTCGGACGTCCAAACTCGACTCCGTCTGGCGACGTGAGTACCTCACCCACGATCTCGATCAACTCCTGAAGGGAACGGTCGGACTCTTCGTCAACGACGGTGTGCTCGAGATTCACTGATCCGGGCCACGCGACGACAGCCGTTCTCGAGAAGTCCGGCAAGATGAGCGTCAGCGGTTGACGATTTGCCGTGGCGGCGCCATCAGCGAAACGCGTACTCCGGGCGTTGTCCGGTCTTGATCTCTTCACGGATCAGGAACTGCGCGAGTGCCAGGTCCTGCGCGTGCGTCACCCCGATGCAGCGTGCGTTGGTCACGAGCGCGTCAACATGCAGTGAGGTCCGTTCCAGAAGCCCCCCCACGAAGACCGGCAGGAGTACCTCATCGTTCTCGGCGAAGTCGTGCGCACTCACGGCCTCGTGCATCAAGGGCCACATGCTTGGACGGAAACCCCAAAGGTTCATCGAGACGAGAGAAGCGGGGTCGAGCAAGCGGGGCTCCACGCCGTCTTCGGCGGCCACCCCGTCCGGGGTGAAGTGCACATTTCGCCGCTCCACAATCTCGACGAGGCGGCCTTCGTGAACCCGGCACGTTCCTCTCGATACCGGTAGATCACCGACCAGTGAATTCTCCAGCAGGAACCCGACCAGGCACGAGTTGGGACTCGTCGAGAGGCTCACGCTCAGCTTCGTCAAGGCGTCGAGTCCGTAGATGTCATCCGCGTTCGCCACCCCGAAGGGGGCGCTCGATGCAACGTAGGGCTCCGCCGCGAGCAGCGCGTGCACCGTACCGCGGGCGACCTCCTGGAAGGCGAACGCGACCCGGTGCTCCGATGGCCACGTCGCGGCGACGTGCTCCATGATCTCGGGACCCGTCTCGCGGTTGACGACCACGACGATCTCGTCGAATCCCGCGGCGAAGGCATCGGACGCGAGCAGGTCGATAACCCCCTCGCCGTGCTTGCCAATGGGGGCCAGTTGCTTGAGCCCGCCGTAACGACGAGCACGTCCCGCCGCCAGTATCACCAACGTGGGTCCCCTCATTTCTCGAAGGTAGCACGGCCTTTCGCGTCGAGGCCCTTTCGAGAAATCGAACGCGCGAGACGTTCGCGCTCAGGCGTAGCGCGCCGGCTTGTTCTTGCTCGGTCCATGATGCGCCACGGCGTCCGCGAAATCGGCGAGCAGGTCGTCAACGACGTCGCGGTGCCCCGGCGACAACATCAGGTGCAATCCGTACGGATCGGTATTGCGGTTGAGGTGCCAACCGCGCTCGTCCATCACGTCAGCGACGGCGTAGAGGTCCACCGTGTCGCTGCGCAGCGCCAGGAGCGCCCCCATTGGTTCGCCCACGATCTCGATCCCGCCGATCGCGTGGATTCCGGCGCGTACGCGAGCGACCGTCGCGCACAGTTCAGCGACGATCTCCTTGTAGCCCTCGATCCCCAGGTGCTGCATGACGGCCCAGGCCGCCACCGTCGGCGCCGCCGCACGGGCGCCCGCGATCGCGGGTGTCGCGTACAGACCCGAACCCCACTGGTCGTAGAAGAACGTCTGGTGCCAGAGCCAGTCATCGTCGCGGTGCACGATGACCGAGGCACCCTTGGGCACGTAGCCGTACTTGTGCACGTCCATTGAGATCTCGGTGACTCCCGGCACGCGGAAATCCCACGCCGGCACGGGGTGGCCGAGCATCTCCATGAAGGGCAGGACGAAGCCACCGATGCACGCGTCGACGTGGCATCCGACGCCGTGCTCGTCGGCGAGGGCGGCCAACTCCTCGATCGGATCGATGATGCCGTGAGGGTACGAGTAGGCCGACCCCACGACGACGCACGTTCGCTCCGTCATCAGTGCCCGCGCCGCGCCCGCGTCGGCCCGATAGGAACCGTCGAGTGGAAAGCGTACGTAGTCCATGTCGAAGTAGTGCGCGGCCTTGGCGTAGGCGGGATGCGCCGAGGCGGGCGCCAGAATCTGGGGACGATCGATGCCCTTGGCTCGGGCGCGTTCGCGGTTCACCAACATCGACATGAGGATCGACTCGGTGCCGCCTGAGGTCATCGAGCCCCCGTGGTGCTCGGTGGGGACCCGGTGCACGAGGTCCCCGGCCATCGAGATGACCTCGCGTTCCATCGTCGCGAGGGCTGCGAACTTGAGTGGATTCAGCGCGTTGGTGAAGAGGAACCGCTCGTACACGTCGCGGATCAGCGTCTCGATATCCTCTCGACCAGACGGGTAGACCAGGCCGAACAGTCGATTCCCGTGAACGTCCGGATCCTCTCGCTGCATCGCGTCGAGCGCCCGGAGAATCTCGTCGACGGGGCGCGGCTCAGCGTTCACGGTCTCACTCTAAGTCGAATGCCATGACCAGTTCGGCGAATCAGTGCTGCTCGTACGTGCCGACGATGATCGCCCTCGCGAGCGAGTGCATGAAGATATTGAAGCCGAGATTCGCCGGCGAGGCGTTCTCACTCAGATCGAGTCGGTCGACGTCGAGTGCGTGCACCACCACGTAGTAGTGGTGCACACCGTGACCGGGCGGAGGCGCCGCTCCGACGTAGCGCTTCAGACCCGCGTCATTCGCCAACTGCATGGCGCCGGGGGGAAGCCCGCTTCCCGCGTCGTCGCCAGCCCCCGACGGCAAGGAGGTCGTGGTGACCGCGATGTTCGCGACCGCCCAGTGCCAGAACCCTGACGCGGTGGGAGCGTCGGGATCGAAGACTGTCACTGCGAAACTCTTCGTCGCGGCGGGGTAACCCGACCACGAGAGTTGCGGTGAGGTGTCAGATCCGCCAGCTCCTAGGAGTCCGCTTCGCTGCGCGGGCGGCAGTTCGTCGCCGTCGACGAAGTCAGTCGACGTGAGCTCGAATGAGGCAACGTGGGGCAGTTCATCGTACGGATTCCTCGACATGGCCTTGCCTTTCCTCGTCTGCGAAACGGAGGCGGACTCATCTCAGCGTGAAGACTGCTCCGCTAGGTTCACTCTAGCGAGACGTCCGTGTCGCGCAAGGCAAATTGCGGTGCTGAACGGCGGACGTCGTGGTTATGCGCCGTTGGCTCGAAGGCGGTGGTCACGTCATTGGCTGTAGCGATGTGCGTCAGTGATCGAAGGTGGCGGCCAGCAGCAAGTCGCTCAGGATCCGTCGGAGTTCGACGGTGGTCTTGTCGGCACGGGTATGGACTTCGACGGTCATATCGAGGGGTAGTTCCAGCGTGGGGAAGCGTGACTGCAAGTTGAGGTCCTCCTGCACCACAGCAATCTCGAAGTCGACCGCATCGCGCATGCGCTCCTCAGACCCGTCGAGGTCGTCACGCCAAAGACTGGAGTAGATGCGCACGGTCTCGTCGTCGACGGGCGTCAGGAAGAATCCGATCACGTTGGTTCCGCCCGCGTCGAGGAACTCAATGGCGAGTTCCAGATGGAATGGGGCGGTGTAACGGTACGTGAGACGGCGACGCTGCAACAAGGGTCGGATCCCCTCGACGACACCGGGATCCTCACGGTTCGCGAATTCGTGTTCGTACGCGGCCGAGAAGCTGAAACCGTCGCGGGCCACCGTGTAGTTCGGGACCTCGCGCACCTCGCCGGCGCCGAAGGTCCCGGCGTGCACGAAAGGAAAGTGGGCCATGTCGAGGAAGTTGTCCGCGAGTAGTCCCGCGTTCGCTCGCGACTCGACGACGGGCAGGTCTCCACGCTGGAACGCCGGGTCGTACGCCGCATCGATCCTCGGCAATGGCGTCAACGGATCCTCCGGGGCTATGAACACCATCGAATGCGATTCCGCGACCGCTGCGGGTCCGCTCAAGCGCGCTCTGGGCGGCACCGTGGCATCTCGACCCAGGGCGGGGATCTCGACGCACGCGCCCTGGGCGTCGAAGACCCAGCCGTGGTACGCGCAGCGAAGATTCGCGCCCTCGCAACTTCCGAGTGACAGGGGTGCGAGGCGGTGGGGACATCGGTCGAGGAACACGCACACCTCGCCCGTGTCGCTACGGTACGCGACGTACTGCTGCGCGAGCAACGTGAACGAACGCGGCGTCGACGTCACCTCATCGGCCCGACAGAGTGGGTGCCACGCGCGGCGAAGCCGCACGTCGAGATTACGGAGACCTGATGTCATCTGGTCAATTTACTTGGCGCCACCGCAGCCCTGGAATCAGACGCCCCCCACCTTGTTGACCTCACAGACTGCAAGGTTGCACGATATGCAATTTCATGCCAAACTCCGTTCGTGGCCGTTGAGCGTGGGCGTCGAGAGAGGAAGAAGTCGGTCACGCATCGCCAACTCCGCGCCGCCGCCCTGCGCCTGGGTGCGGAGCATGGACTGCAAAAGGTCACCGTGGAGGACATCGCCGAAGCGGCGGACGTCTCGACCAGGACCTTCTACGACCACTTCTCGTCGAAGGAGGACGCGATCGTCGGTTTCGACGTCGAGCGGGTCGACCAGCTGCGTCGAGCCCTGCGGGAACGACCTCTCGACGAGGCACCACTCGATGCACTTCGTGAAGTGATGCGCGAACTGCTCGAGGAGTCGGGCGAGGAATGGCCGCTGCGCATGGCGATAATCCGTCAAGACCCCTCGCTCCTTTCGCGGATGTTCGACTCTTTCACCACGGTCGAACGCGTCATGGTCGAATTCGTCGCCGAGAGGACCGCGACCAATCCTGAACTCGACCTCTATCCCGTCCTGGTCACCGCGGTCGCGACCGGCGCCTTTCGAACGTCGGTCAGGTTCTGGCACCACCACAGCGAGAGCGTGCCGCTCGCCACCATCTTTGACGACGCCTTCGTCCAGGTCAGCGCCGGACTTCCCGCACCGACGTCGCAACGGGGCGTGCGCCAACGACGGGGGGTCGACTGAGATGTTGCTTCGCCTGCTACGAACGTACTTGAAGCCCTACGCCCGTCAGGTCGTGGTCCTCGTCGTGCTGCTGGTCGCCCAGACGGTCGGCAATCTGTATCTGCCCAATCTGAATGCCGACATCATCAACAACGGCGTCATCGTGGGCAACCTCCACTACATCGTGGGCACCGGCGAATGGATGCTGGCCCTCACCCTGCTGGTGGGGCTGTGCTCGGTGATCGCGGTCTACTGGGCCTCGCGCGTGGCGATGGGCGCGGGGGCCGACATCCGTGGTGCGGTCTTCACGAGGGTGCAGTCGTTCTCCTCGCGCGACATGAACAGCTTCGGGACAGCGTCGCTCATCACGCGCAACACCAACGACATCCAGCAGATCCAGCTCTTCTTGCAGATGGCCCTGACGATGATGGTGATCGCGCCCATCATGTGCGTCGGCGGCATCGTCATGGCCCTGCGCGAGGGCGCGCAACTCTCGACGCTCCTGCTGGTCACGATGCCGATTATGGGTGGCTTCATCGGCGTCGTGATGGTCAAGGTCATCCCGCAGTTCCGATCGATGCAGGCCAAGATCGACCGGATCAACCAGGTGCTCCGCGAGCAGATAACCGGGGTGCGCGTGATCCGCGCCTTCGTACGCAACGACGCCGAAGCCGATCGCTTCTCGGTGGCCAACGCGGACCTCACGAACACGGCATTGAGCGTGAACCGGACCTTCGCTCTCGCGCTTCCGGTGATGATGGTCATCCTCAACCTCTCGAGCGTCGCCGTGATCTGGTTCGGCGGACGACTGGTCAGCGAAGGCTCCATGCCGATCGGTAACCTCACGGCCTTCCTCACGTACATCCTGCAGATCCTCCTGTCGGTGATGATGGCCGTGATGGTCGCCATCCTGCTCCCGCGCGCCGCCGCGAGCGCCGAGCGGGTCCAGGACGTGATCGACACGGTGCCGGTCGTCGCGGATCCGCACGCTCCGGTCACACCGAAAGTGCGAAACGGTATCGTGCAGTTCGCCAACGTCTCGTTCGCCTATCCCGGCAGCGAGCGGCCCGTCGTGGACGATCTGTCCTTCACGCTCGCACCCGGCCAGATGAGCGCCATCATCGGTGGCACCGGCAGTGGAAAGACGACACTGCTGAACCTGATCCCCCGATTCTTTGACGCCTCGTCGGGGAGCATTCTCGTCAACGACGTCGACGTTCGAGAGCAGCGTCAAGAGGAGCTCTGGAGTTCCATCGGTCTCGTCCCCCAGGCCGCCTACCTGTTCAGCGGCACGGTGGCGAGCAACCTGCGCTTCGCGAAACCTGACGCGAGCGACGCCGAGATGTGGCGTGCCCTGGAGGTCGCCCAGGCACGCGACTTCGTGATGGCGATGCCCGGTGGACTCGACGCTCCCATCGACCAAGGTGGCACCAACGTCTCGGGTGGACAGCGCCAACGCCTCTCCATCGCACGGGCCCTCGTCAAGCAGCCCCGGGTGCTGCTCTTCGACGACTGTTTCTCCGCCCTCGACGCGGCCACCGATGCGCGACTGCGCGCTGCGCTGCGAGTGGGGATCAGCGACGCAACCATCGTCATCGTGGCCCAACGGGTCAGTACGATCATGGACGCCGATCAGATCATCGTCCTCGACGACGGGCAGATCGTCGGGTCCGGCACGCACGATCAACTGGTGCGCAGTTGCGATCCCTACCGCGAAATCGTGGTCTCCCAACTCGGCGAGGGGGCGGTCGCGTGACGATGGGGCCCATGGGAGGCATGCGCGGCGGGGCGCCCATGCAGATCCGAAAGAGCAAGGACACGAGGGGGACCATTCGTCGCCTCCTCGGACTGCTTCGCCCCGAGCGGACCAAGTTCACTCTGGCCCTGATCCTCGGCGTGACGTCGGTCGCGTTCATGGTCTCGGGCCCCGAGGTGCTCGGACGCGCCACGAACGTCCTGTTCGACGGCATCGTGAGCAAGAGGTTGCCACTGGGCACGACCAAGGCGCAGGCGATCCAGCTGCTGCGCGAGCACGGACACTCCCAAATCGCCTCGATGGTCGCGGGCATGAACATCACCCCGGGCATCGGCGTCGACATCGACGCCCTCGGGCGCGTACTGGGTCTCGCCGCCCTCGTCTACCTGCTCGGCGCCGCCTTCAGTTATCTCCAGGGTTTCACCATGGCCGGCCTCACGCAACGTGTCATGTCGCGCATGCGCAGCGACGTGGAGGACAAGTTGAGTCGACTTCCTCTTCGCTACTTCGACAGCCACCCCCACGGCGACATCCTGAGTCGGGTGACCAACGACATCGACAACCTCACGACCACGATCCAGCAGGGTCTCAGCCAACTCGTCACATCGATGCTCACCATCGTCGGCGTGATGGGCATGATGTTCTGGATCTCGCCGCTGCTCGCGCTGGTCTCCGCGGTGACCATCCCGCTCGCCCTCTTCGTGACGCTGTTGATCGCGAAGCGGTCCCAGGTGCATTTCGTCGCCCAGTGGAAGCAGACCGGAGCGCTCAACGGACTGGTCGAGGAGACGCACACCGGTCATGAACTCGTCCAGGTCTTCGGCAAGAGTACCGACACCATCAACGAGTTCGACGAGCGCAACAAGAGGCTCTACGACGCGAGCTTCCGCGCCCAGTTCCTGTCGGGCGTCATCCAGCCGTCGATGCAGTTCATCTCCAACATCAACTACGTCGTCATCGCGGTGCTCGGTGGATACCGGGTCGCCTCGGGTCTGCTGACCCTCGGTGCCGTCACCGCCTTCATCCAGTACTCGCGCCAGTTCACGATGCCGATAACCCAGATCGCCAGCCAGATGAACATGCTCCAGTCGGGCATCGCTTCGGCCGAACGCGTCTTCGAGTTGCTCGACGCCCCAGAGGAATCACCCGAACTCGACCTGGCGCGCGCCGATTCGCCGTCGGTGGCTGGAGCCGGCAGCGTGACCCTCGACCACGTGCGCTTTCGCTACGAGGACAACGAGCCGCTCATCGAGGACTTCAGTCTCGAGGTCGCCCCGGGGGCGACGATCGCCATCGTGGGGCCGACGGGAGCGGGCAAGACCACCATCGTCAACCTCCTGGTCCGCTTCTACGAGATCGACGGCGGACGAATCATCCTCAACGGCGTTGACTACCGCGACCTCACCCGCGACCAGGTCCGCGCCGCCTACGGCATGGTGCTCCAGGACACCTGGATGTTCGCCGGCACCATTCGCGACAACATCGCGTACGGCAAACCGGACGCGACCGATGACGAGATCGTCGCCGCCGCGAGGGCCGCCCACGTCGACAGTTACGTTCGCACCCTGCCCGAGGGCTACGCCACGGTGCTCGACGAGGACGCGTCGAACCTCTCCTCGGGTCAGAAGCAGCTGCTCACCATTGCGCGCGCGTTCCTCGCGAACCAGAGCATCCTGATCCTCGACGAAGCCACGAGCAACGTGGACACCCGAACCGAGGTCCTGATCCAGACCGCCATGGCGAAACTTCGCGAGGGGCGCACGAGCTTCGTGATCGCGCACCGCCTCTCGACGATCCGCGACGCCGACATCATCATCGTCATGGACCACGGCAGCATCGTCGAGCAGGGCAGCCACGAGCAGCTCATGGCCCAGCGCAACCTCTACTTCGATCTCTACAACAGCCAATTCAGCGGGATCGCGACCTGACCGGTCACCGCCGTTCGCGCGACACGACGTGCACACCCGTCGCGTCCGAGTCCGGCGAGAACGTCGAGCGAGATCACCGCAGCCGAGAATAAGAGTTCCGTAAAGAAGCACGTGGATTCGTCACGTACCGTCAGATTCTGTCCCGCTGTGACCTATAACTGGAGGGGAGAAGAGAGGACGGACGCATTATGGAACCCTTCCGTGGATACTCGAATGGCCCCGGCGACGGTCGGGGCATCTTGACGTTGCTGTTCCTGGTGCTGGTGATCGGCGCCGTGATCTGGGTGGTGATGATGCTCGTGCACGAGCGCGATCATCGTCACGCGCCGCCCGGCACCAATGCCGGACCCGGACGTCAATCCGACGCCCAACGAATCCTTGACGAGCGCTTCGCGAACGGCACGATCGACATAGAGGACTACAAGGCCCGTCGAGAACTGCTGCGTCATCCCCCCGAATAGGCGGCCAGCGGTCGTAACCGGCTCGCCCGGCTCCGTGGCGTAAGCGTCCATGTGCGGGTCAGGATCGTTCGAGGGTTTATCTTTGCGTCGTGGGCCAAAACGATGACATCGTGACTCTTCCGAGCAACCCACGAAACCTGTCCCTGGCCCTCACCTCCTCGATGGCCGCCGACGACGTCCTGACGAGCCTCGAGAGCGATCCCGACGGGCTCAGCGACGACGAGGCGCAGCGCCGCCTTGCGACCTTCGGTGCCAACATCCTCACCGTCCACAAGGTTCGCGCCGTCGCCGTGCTGTGGCGCCAGGTGCGCAATCCCATCCTCATCCTGCTGCTCGGCGCCGCGCTCGTATCGGGGTTGACGGGTGGCGGCACCAATGCCATCATCATCGCGGTCATCGTGGCCCTGAGCGTCGGACTCGGCTTCTTCAACGAATACGCCGCGGAACTGGCCATGGCGTCGCTCCGCTCGAAGATCAGCCAGACCACGCAAGTTCACCGAAGTGGTCAGGTCCGCAACGTCGCGGTGGGCGAGTTGGTACCCGGCGACGTCGTCAATCTACGTATCGGGGCCATCGTCCCTGCGGACCTGCGACTCCTGCGGACCTCCGAGCTCGAATGCGACGAAGGGGTTCTCACCGGCGAGTCCATGCCGGTGGTGAAGTCGGCCGAGGTCGCGCCTGATCCGGATCACGAACTCTCCAACTGCGCCTACATGGGCACTGTGGTGCATCAGGGATCGGCCGTGGGCGTCGTCGTCGCAACGGGGACCCGCACGGCCTTCGGCCAGATCGCCGCCGGTCTTTCCGAACAGCCGGGTCAGACCGCGTTCGAAGTCGGACTGTCGAGGTTCTCACGGTTCCTCTTCGTCGTCGCGGCGATTCTCACCGCGTTCGTCTTCGCGATGAACATCATCCTTTCGCGACCACTCATCGAGGCGCTGCTGTTCTCACTGGCCATCGCGGTGGGCATCGCCCCCGAGATGATGCCCGCCATCGTGACCATCAGCCTCGCCTCGGGCTCGAAGGCCCTCGCGAAGAAGAAGGTCCTGGTGAAGCGTCTCGTCGCCATCGAGGACCTCGGCAACATCGAGATCCTGTTCACCGACAAGACCGGGACCCTGACCGAGGGAACGATCACCTTTGAGAAGTCGCTCGACTGCGACGGTGTCCAGAGCGCGCGCCCTCTGCTCCTCGGGCTCGTATGCAACGAATCCGCCATGGGCGACAACGGCCCGACCGGCGGCAACGCCCTGGACCAGGCGCTCTGGTCGTCACTCCCGAGTGCGCGGACCAACCCTCTCGCCGTCGCGGCCGCCACGTTCACCCAGCTCGCGCTTCTCCCCTTCGACCACGAACGTCAACTGGTCTCGGTACTCGTCAACGACGACAAGGGTGTGTGCACCATCGTCACCAAGGGCGCTCCCGAGGTCGTGCTCGAACGCTGCACCCACGTGAGTGACGCCACGCGCGCCCTACTCCAGACGCTGTTCTCGCAAGGCGAGCGGGTTATCGCAATCGCGAGTCGCACGTGGACGGACGAATCACGCACCCTCTCGCCAGACGACGAGGACCATCTCGAGCTCGACGGGTTCTTGACCTTCGCCGACCGGGTGAAGGATGACGCGGGCGCATCGTTGGCGAAGCTCGAACGACTCGGCGTCGAGGTGAAGATCATCACCGGTGACAACGGCCTCGTGGCGGCCAAGGTGTGCGCCCAGATCGGTCTGGAAAGTTCCGGATTGCTCAACGGAACCGACCTCGAGGCCCTCGGCGACGACGAACTGTCCGAGGCGATTCTTCGCACCACCGTCTTCGCTCGGATCAGTCCGGACCAGAAGTCGAGGATCATCAAGGTCGCTCGTCGCACTGGCAAGGACGTGGCGTACCTCGGCGACGGCGTCAACGACGCGGTCGCCCTCCACCACGCCGACGTCGGTATCTCGGTGGACTCGGGTACCGACGTCGCGAAGGACGCCGCCGATGTCGTCCTGCTCGACAAGGACCTGGGGGTGCTCGCCGAGGGGGTCACCGAGGGCCGACGGATCTTCTCCAACACGATGAAGTACGTGCTGATGGCCACGTCCTCGAACTTCGGCAACATGTTCAGCGCTGCCGGAGCGTCGGCCTTCCTCTCCTTCTTGCCGATGCTTCCCTCCCAGATCCTTCTCAACAACCTGCTCTACAACGCGGGGCAGTTGGTCATCCCGACCGACAAGGTCGACGTGGAGACGCTCGCACGGCCCGCCGCGTGGGACATGACCTTCATCCGACGCTTCATGTCGATCTTCGGGCCGATCAGTTCAATCTTCGACTTCGTGACCTTCTGGGTGATGCTCTCGGTCCTGCACGCGCATCACGTCGAATTCCGTACCGGCTGGTTCGTCGAATCCATCGCCACCCAGACGCTCATCGTCTTCATCATCCGCACGAGGCGCGTGCCCTTCTTTCGAAGTCGCCCGAGCAACGCCATGATGGTCGTTCCCACGGGGGCCGCGTTGGTCGGCGCGGTGCTGCCCTTCACCGGCCTCGCCCGACTCCTCGGCTTCTCGCCCCTTCCGGCGATGTTCTTCCTCTGGCTCTTCGCGATGGTGGTGGTCTACCTTCTGCTCGTCGAGATTGCGAAGGTCTACTTCTACCGGTCCATGCGCACTCGCGCGGCACCCACGGTGATCAGTCCCGCCCAACGCGCCCGCCATCGCATACGTCGACGGGCGGCTATCTTCGTGCGCCACGAAGGGCCCGGCACGCGTCCGGCCGCAACGCGCGAACGCTAGATCGCCGCCCTCGCCGAGCGACCAGTTCCCTCGCCACTCGACATCCGAGCCGCGACGGCGATCGGGATGATCGTCAGCAGGAGCACACCCACCACGACGGCGTTGACCTCGGGCAACTGCTGACCCAACCTGATCGAACCGAAGATCCACAGGGGCAGCGTGTTCTGTGCTCCGGCCGTGAACGTCGTCACGATCACCTCGTCGAAGCTGAGTGCGAAGGCGAGCAGCGCACCCGCGACGACCGCAGTGGAGATCGTTGGCAACGTGACGAGCCGGAATGTCTGGAACGGGCTCGCGCCGAGGTCCGCCGACGCCTCCATCAATGACGTTGAGGTTCTGCGCAACCGGGCGATCACGTTGTTGAACACGACGACGATGCAGAACGTCGCGTGTCCGATGACGATCGTGTAGATCGAGAAGGGGATACCGACGAGGTTGAACGCCGACTGCAGTGCGAGTCCCGTCACGATGCCCGGCAACGCTATCGACAGCACCAGCAGGAGCGACACCGTGTCGCGGCCGAAGAACCGATAGCGGTGGATCCCGAAGGCGACCATCGTGCCGAGCAGCAGTGCGATGGCCGTGGCGAGCACCCCCGCCTTGATGCTCAACCAGAGGGCGCTTCGAACCGCGGGGTCGTTCCACGCCACCGAGAACCACGACGTCGTCCAGTGATGTATCGGGAACGTCTGCACGTTCGACTTGTCGAACGCGAAGAGCACGATGACGCCGAGTGGAGCGATGAGAAAGAAGATCACGCACGCGACGAAGACGCCGAGTGCGGTGCGCGTGAACCGGTGGAGTTTCACAGCGCCTCGAACGCGCCGGCGAATCTCGCCAGCAGGAGATAGACCGCCATGATCGCGATCGAAACGAACGCGAGCGCCGCGGCGAACGGCAGATTGCCGCCGTTCAGCGCACTGTCGTATATCGCGTTACCGATGAATTGCGAGTTGGATCCACCGATCAGCAAGGGGGTGATGAAATCACCAAGCGTGAGCGAGAAAGTGAAGATCGAGCCGGCGACGATGCCCGGCATCACCAGGGGCAGGAGCACCCAGCGAAAGGTCCTCCACGAGCCGGCGCCGAGGTCGGACGACGCCTCGAGGAGCGAATCGGGGACTCGTTCGAACGCGCCGTAGACGGGGACGATCATGAACGGGAGCCACAGGTAACTGAAGACGATCCACATCGCGATATTCGTGTACGCGATGTGCGTCAGAGGCAGACCCAGTTTGGACTCGATACCTGGCAGCACGCCCTTGTTCGAGAGGATGTTGATCCACGCGTACACCTTCGCCAGGTAACTCGCCCACAGGGGAAGCAGCAAGAGTCCGAGCAACACCTGACGCCAGCGCCGGCCCACGACCTTGGCGAGGAAGAACGCGAAGGGCAGTGCGAGCAGGATGTCGGTGACCGTCACGGCGATCGCCATGAGCAGCGTACGCAGGATGATCGACCCGTAGACGGACTGCGTGAAGATCTGCGAGAAGTTCGACCACGTCCACTGGTAGACGACGTTCCCGGTGAGCGAGTTCACCGAGAAGAAGGCCGTGATCAACATCACGACCAGCGACGCCAGGTAGATCACGAGAAACCAGAGCAGCGGCGGGGAAAGCGTCAGCACGCCACGAAGCCAGGGGCGGCGCCAAAGCGCCGCCCCCAGCTTCTGGCGAATCCCGCTACTGCTCACACGAATCCCTTAGCCGATGATCTGGGTCCACGCCTGCTGCCATTGCGTGAAGTCGACGCAGTTCGACGCGCCGTTGTCGCACGTGGCGAGTGGTGTCCTCCAGAACTTGATCGTCGAGAAATACGACTCGGGGGCGTTCGCGTGATACGCGGCACAGCCACCCTTCTGGAGCGAGTCCATGATCGCGCACGCCTGGGTGTTCGCGGGGGTCTCACCGAAGTAGATCGCCTCTTCCGCCTGAACCTTCGGGGTCGACGCGTAGGCCATCCACTCGTACGCGCAGTTCGGGTGCGGTGCATTGGTGGCGAGGAGCCAGCTGTCAGCCCAGCCGGTCGCGCCCTCGCTCGGGATCGTGTCAGCCACCTTGGCGCCCGCCGCCTGCAGCGTGTTGGTCTGGTACGGCCACGCAGCTCCCACTACCACTTCACCGTTCTGGAACAGTGAGATCTCCTGGCTCGCCAGGTCCCAGTACTTCTTGACCAACGGGTGCTGGGCCTTCAGGAGGTTGACCGCCGCGTTGAACTGGGGCTGGGTCAACTCGTAGGGGTCGGTGATGCCGAGACTGGGCTTGGTCTTCGCGAGGTACAGGGCCGCGTCCGCGATCTGGATCGGGTTGTCCGGGACGGTCACCTTGCCCTTGTAGGCGGAGTTGTAGAGGACCGACCACGAGGTTGGCGCCGTAGCGAAGGTCTTGGTGGAGTACAAGAGGACGTTGGGTCCGAACTCGTAGCTCACGCCGTAGTGCACGCCATTGATGGTGTTGAACGACGGGGCCTTCAGGAACGGACGGAACTGGCTCCACGAGGGGATGAGCTTCATGTTCACCGGCTTCACGTTGCCGCCGTAGATGAGTCGCAGGTCCGCGTCGCCCGACGCCGAGACCAGGTCGTACTGGTGTCCCCCACCGTTGGCCATGAGCGACACCATCTCACTCGAGGAACCCGCGTACTTGACGTTGACCTTGCAACCCGTCGACTTGGTGAACGGGATCACCCACTGCGGTTGGGCGTAGCCCTCCCACGCGATGAGGTTCAGCGTGCCTTCGCCCTTGCCGACCGCTTGCAGCGGCTTCACGCCCTGCGTTGGTGGCGCGGTCGTCGCCGCGGTGGCCGGACCGCCGAGCGTCGCGGGCACGACGACGAGACTGAGGATGAGAGCGGCGGCGCTGCCGCTCGCCCACCTACGGAACCGTGGGGTGTTCATAATGCTCCTTTTGTTCATTGTCCCGACTGAGTCTCAGAAGTGGACGTGGTGTGCAGAGGAAAAGCGTCGGCGAGGTCCCACGAGGCGGTGACCCGGTCGCCCGGAGCGAATCGAACGCGCTCGTCACGCAACGACCTGTTCTGTCGGACCGCGGTGAGGGTCTGGCCATCGTCCAACTCGAGGGTGTAGCGCGTGACCATCCCGAGGTAGGCGACGTCCGCGACGCGGCCCGTGGCTCCGTCACGCTCCACGGGGTTCGAACCAGCCGTGAGCTCGATCTTCTCGGGTCGAAGCACCGCTCGACCGTCGGGTGTCGCGATGACGTTGGAGGTGCCGACGAAACCGGCGACGAATTCCGTCGCGGGCTGTTCGTAGACGTCCACGGGCTTGCCGATCTGCTCGATGCTCCCATCACGGAACACCGCCAAACGGTCACTCATGGTGAGGGCCTCTTCCTGATCATGGGTCACGTAGATGAACGTGATGCCGATCTGTCGTTGGATGCGTTTGAGCTCGACCTGCATTTCCTGACGAAGCTTCAAGTCGAGCGCCCCAAGCGGTTCGTCCAGGAGAAGCACCTCGGGCTCATTGACAATGGCCCGTGCCAGAGCAACCCTCTGTCGTTGCCCTCCAGAGAGCTAAGCCGGTTTGCGGCCGGCGAACTCGGTCATGCGAACCATTTCGAGCGCAGCGCCAACCCTGCGCTCACGGTCCGCCCGATCGACCTTGCGCACCCGCAACCCGTAGGCCACGTTGCCGGCAACGCTGAAGTGGGGGAAGAGCGCGTAGTCCTGGAAGACGGTATTGACGCCGCGTTGATAGGGAGGACGACTGGTCACGTCGACGCCCCGTAGTGAGATACTCCCGCCGTCGGGGACCTCGAAACCGGCGATCAATCGAAGGAGCGTCGTCTTTCCCGAACCCGAGGGGCCCAGCATGGTGAAGAACTCACCACGGGCGATGTCGAGGTCGACGCCGCGCACCGCGGCGTGGTCCCCGAACTTCTTCGAGACGCCTCGCAGCACGATCCCCTCGTGCGACGTCGTCGATGACGAGACGGGTGCACTCAGATTCGTCACGCGTCCCCCTCCCGAAACATACTGGGAGACTACACCGAGGTTCGAACAGCGACCCGCGAGCGCAACGCGCAACCGGCGACGTCCTCACGTCTCGAGGGTGGGTATTACAGCTAGTTGGTCGGAGGATAGGCCATGGCGTCGAAGGGACCGCCGCCGAACAGCGCCTTGTTCGTTCCGTTAACCCTCGTGTAATGGTCGTCACGGATCCGGTAGGCCCAGATCGACACCGGCGCGCTCCTCCAGGTTCCGGCGACGCAGGTCGGGGTGCAGTCATTCCACGAGGCGATGCCGGTTGCGGTGGCGGTCGCACCACCCCAGTTGTTCCACGTGAGTCCCTTGGCCAGCGTGTTCGCGTCGGCGCACGACAACACCAGTTCCTTCGGCGCGATGAGCGTACCGTCGCGACTGCAGTCGAAGATGGTGATCGAACTCATGTGCGCTTGGTGCCAGGAGAGTAACGCAGCGCCCCCCGCACAGACGGTCATAACGAGGAGGATCAGGTAGGAGATGTAGCGTCGCATACCCGAATTGTACGCCGGTTCCAAGGTGACGTCGGCGTCACCCTCCAGTGCGCGACGGTGACGGCGTGGTACCGCCCGTGGTCGTGGCGGTCGAAATCATCCTTCGTTACAGTGGTCGGTAATGACCCACGCGAAGCCCCGGCTCTCCTCCAACTTGCGTGCGTCCGAACTCCTGACGACCGTGGTGATCGGGCTGATCGCCCTGGCGACACTGATCGTCGGCACGCACTTTCAGAAGTTCCATGCGACGTCATCGCATTCGCGACTCTTCGAGTGGATCGCCGCGGTCCTACTCCTCGTCACGGGCGTGCTCACGGTGCGAAGGGTCGCCACCGCCATGGGCAGGATGATCACCCGGCGCTCGGTCAAGTCCGCGGGGGCGGCGGTGCGACTGGTCGCCACCGGCATCGGCTACGTGATCGTCCTCTTCGCAATCTTCGCGGTCCTCGGGGTCTCCGCCCAGCGTCTACTCATCGGGGCCGGCGTCGCCGGCGTGGTGCTCGGTATCGCCGCCCAGCAGAGTCTGGCCAACATCTTCGCGTCTCTCGTTCTGTTGTTCGCCCGTCCCTTCGGCGTTGGTGACCATATCCGAATCCGCTCGGCCAGCATCGGTGTTCTTGACGTCTGGGTCGAAGGGATCGGACTGACCTACGTCACCGTTCGCACCGATGACGGCCTCCTGATGATCCCCAATTCCGCGATGCTCGCCTCAGGGATCGGACAGTTGGCGAATGCCGCCGAAACAACATCCTCTGGAGACGACGCACGCTGAGTTGACGGCCCACGCGTGCACGTCGTCGGTAGAAGAAGAGGACTACTTATACTTGGGGCCAGAAGTGACTGTGGGCGCGAAGGTCGGCTCAATACCTTGCACTCAGGTCCGTTCATGACATTGGCGAGGCACGTCCCAGATTGCGAGCACGATGAAGTTCCCCCGCACAGCACTCCTACTGGCCTCCCTGACGATCGTGGGTCTGACCGTCCCGGCGTACGCTTCGGGTGCTCCGGTCTGGCAGAACGCGAGGGGCCTCTCGCTGCCCGCAGGATCGACCAGCGTGGCCAACGGTTATCTGCCGTACCTGGCGTGTCCCAGCGCGGGTAACTGCGTGGCGGGCGGAGCATCCAACAGTGCCGCCGGCAACAGCCAGGGACTGCTCTTGAATGAGGTCGGGGGCGTGTGGCGCTCGCCGACGACCATCGTCGCGCCGGCGAATGCGGTCGCGAAGTACGGCGTGACGCTGTCGGGCCTCGCCTGCGGCGCAGTCGGACGCTGCAGCGCGGTCGGCACCTACTTCAACGCCGCCTTCAACCAGCTCAGCTTCATCGCCGACGAGGTCGGCACCCGATGGAACATCGCTCGCGAGGTCGTCCTGCCCGCCAATGCGTCCCCGTCGAGTCAGTCGGGCGGCATTCATTCCATCGCCTGCACCAGCGCGGGCGATTGCAGTGCGGTCGGCACGTACGTGGTCGGTACCGGCCCCTCGATTCAGTCAGAGGGTTTCGTGGTCGATGAGGTGAACGGCGCGTGGTCGAACGCGACAGAGGTCCGACTCCCGGTCCTCACCACCGCCAATCCCTACGTGACACTCGACCAGGTGGCCTGCGCCGGCACGGGTTACTGCAGTGCGGTCGGTTCCTTCATCGACACCAGCAACGTGACCCACGCCATCGTGGTCAACCAAGTGGCCCGGACCTGGCACGCCGCGGCGATCCTCGCCCTGCCCGCGAACGCCAGTGCCTTCGCGGGCGCCACCGCCAGTGAGGTCACCTGCATCAGTGCCGGCAACTGCAGCGCAACGGGGACCTATAACGCTGCGGGCAGCGGGGTCCAGGCACTGGTCGCCAACGAAACGAACGGCGCGTGGTCCCGGGCCAAGGAACTCCAAATGCCCGCGAACGCTGCGGCGAACCCGCAGGCGTTGCTCTTCGGTTTCCAGGGCATCACCTGCGCGTCGGTGGGGAACTGCACGACTGGTGGGCAGTACATCGACAAGACCGGGAATTTCCAAGGATTCCTCGCGAACGAGGTCAACGCTCGCTGGCAGGCCGCGACGCAACTCAACCTGCCCGCTGGTGCGACCCAGGCCAGCCATAACGGTGGCGTCGTCTCGGTGTCGTGCACCTCGCCGGGCACCTGCAGTGCCGGCGCGGCGTACCTGGATTCAGCCGGCGACTACCAGGCGATGATCGCCACCGAGACGAACAACACGTGGGGGGCCGGCGCGAAACTCGTCCTCCCTCCGGCTTCCTCCGGCGTCGGCATCGGCGGCGGCGTGTACGCCCTCGTCTGTCAGAGGAACGCCTCCTGCGAGGCGATCGGCAGCTACCTGAACAGCGCGTCCAACTACGAGGCCTTCGCCACGAGCGCCCCGTAAGGGCATTCACGTCGCCCGACGTCAGATTGGTCGGGCAACTCGCAAGGTTTCATGCGTTTACCACCTTTCGATAGCGCTTCTTTCACCTTGCGGTAACCCAACTTCTTTACATTGGCCCCATGACACGTGATCGGCGCCTGCCCCCCTGGCCAGTTCGATCACGTGTCGTCTACTCGCGCGCGGCGACCGGTCACCGCCGGGGCACGCATGGCTGATCTCGACGGCCGCAGTGTCGTGATGGTGGTCGAGGACGAAGAGAGCTACCAGGACGCGCTCAACATCGGGCTCACCGTCGAAGGGTTCGTCGTGGTCGGGGCTACGACCATCAACCAGGCGCGCGCGGTCATGTCGAGCGCCAAGCCCGATCTCGTGCTCCTCGACGTCATGCTCCCCGACGGCTCGGGCATCGACTTCTGCCGCGAGATCTACGACACGTCGCGCACGCCGGTGATCATGGTCTCGGCCCGGTCCTCGGAGGTCGACATCGTGCTCGGTCTCGAGATCGGCGCCGCCGACTACGTGACCAAGCCCTACCGTCTGCGCGAGTTGGTCGCTCGGATGCGTGCGGTGCTGCGTCGCCCCCTTACCGGCGACGAGGACGAGGTCGTCACCTTCGGCGACCTGCGTATCGACTTCGTTCGGCGCACCGTCGTGCGTCGAGGCATCGAGATCGAGTTGAGTCGCAAGGAATTCGACCTGCTCTCGCTCTTCGCCTCGCGCCTCGGGCAGGTGGTCACCCGCGAGGTGTGTCTCGACACCCTCTGGTGGGGGCTCGAGCTCTCCGACACCCGGACCCTCGACACGCACGTCAAACGACTGCGCCAGAAGATCGAGGACGATCCCGCGGCCCCGCGACACCTGATCACCATCCGTGGAGTGGGTTTCCGGCTCGACGTCTAGCCTGAGCGTATGCGCACAGGCGACCTCGTTTCCGATTTCACCCTTCCCGATCAGTCCGGTACACCGCGGACGTTGTCGTCCCTCCTCGCGGCGGGACCGGTCGTCTTGTTCTTCTACCCCGCGGCGATGACCAAGGGCTGCACCAAGGAGTCGTGCCACTTCAGGGACCTCGCTGCGGAATTCGCCAACCTGGGCGCGCAGCGGGTCGGCATCTCGATGGACAGCGTCGATCGTCAGGGCGAATTCGCCGCGCAGAACAACCTCGACTACCCCCTGCTCTGTGACGTCGAGGGCGTGGTCGCCAAGGAGTTCAACGTGAAACGCGCCGTCGACTTCCTGAAGGTGAAGCGCGCCACGTTCGTGATCGGCCAGGACCGTCGTGTCCTCGACGTGATCACCAGCGAGACGAACATGAACGTTCACGCCGAGCGAGCCATCGCCACGCTCGAACGACTGAAGGCCTAGCCCACCAGCAGAGCGGTGGCCGGGTCCTCGAGGAAACGGCCGACGTGGGCGAGGACCGCCGAGGCCAGCGCGCCGTCGACCTGACGATGGTCGAACGATATCGACACTTCCACCACGTGCCGTACGACGACGACGTCGTCGACCACCCACGGGGCCTTCGCCAGCCGTCCGACCGCGAAGATCGCACCCGTTCCCGGGGGAAGGATCGGTATGGCGCCATCCACGCCGAAGGGACCGACGTTGGTGATCGAGAGCGTGGTCCCGTTCATCTCGGCGGGCGTCGTCGTGCCATCGCGCGCCCTGTCGATCAGGACGTTCAAGGCACTCGTCATTCCCATGAGGTCGAGCTGGTCCGCGTCCTTGACGTTGGGAACGACCAGACCGCGCGGCGTCGCCGCGGCGATCCCGAGGTTCACGCGACGCCGGACGATCACCTCATCGGTCGAGGCGTCGAAACTGGAATTGATTCCCGGATAGTGCCGCGCGGCATCACAGACCGCGAGCGCGACGATGGTCAACGGCGACAGACGAACGCCCTGCATCGCGTGGCTTCTCTTCAGGCCCGCGAGCAACTCCACCGTCTTGGTCGCGTCGACGCGTACCCACGCGGCGGCGTGCGGCGCGCTGAAAGCGCTCTGGACCATGGCCTCGGCCATCGATCGCAGCACCCCCTTGACCGGAATGCGTTCTTCCTTCGCCCCGGTGGCCCACGGCTCGAGTTCGCGCCCGGCGAAGCGTGAGGTCGTGGAGGGGCCAGCGATGGGTGAGCGTGCGGTCGGTCCCGCGCTGGCGGGTGCACCGGCCCCGTGCAAGACCCGCTCCACATCGTCGCGGGTGACCAGGCCATCGCGACCCGAACCCGCGATCGCCGTGATGTCGAGGCCGTGCTGCTTCGCGTAGAGGCGCACTGGCGGTGTGCTGCGCGCTGGCGCGAGCGCGGACACCGTCGTCGCGGCGCTGTCCTCGGGCTCGGGTGAGGAGCTGACCGATCGCCGGTGCCGTCGCGTCGCGACGCCATCCTCGTTCGCCACGCCGTAGCCGATCAGGACCGCCTCACGACCTTCGCCGACGGGGGCCTCGGGGCCCGTGGGCTTCGCAGGGCGTTGCGCCGGTCCAGCCTCCGCGACATCGCTGGTGACGTTGAAGGTGATGAGCGGGTGGCCGACCTCCATCACGTCACCTTCGCCGCCGTGCAGTTGCACCACGGTACCGGCGTAGGGACTCGGCAACTCCACCACGGCCTTGGCGGTCTCGATGTCGACCAACGGCTGGTTGAGCACCACGACGTCGCCCACCTTCACCTTCCACGTGACGATCTCGGCCTCGACGAGCCCCTCACCCACGTCCGGCACCAGGAAGATCTGCTCGCTCAACTTTCGAATCCCATCACGCGGTCGACCGCATCGAGGATGCGGTCGACGGACGGACGGTACTCGTCCTCAATCCGCGATGGCGGATAGGGGACGTGATAGCCGCTCACGCGAAGCCCCGGCGCTCGCAACGAGTAGAAACAGCGTTCGGTGAGTTCAGCGACGAGTTCGGATCCGATCGACGCCATATGTGGCGCTTCTTGGACCGCGACGAACCGTCCGGTCTTCTTCACCGAGGCGACCATGGGGCCGAGGTCCAACGGGGCGACGGACCGTGCGTCGATGACCTCCAGCGACACGCCCTCGGTGGCGGCGGTCTCGGCGGCGCGCAGCATCGTCTTCACACTCGCACCGTAGCCAATCACCGTCACGTCGTTTCCCTCTCGCCGCACCACGGCGTCAAAGAGGCCGTGCGGGGGATTCTCCAGATCGACCTCGCCCCGTTCCCAGTAGCGGCTCTTCGGCTCGCAGAAGATGATGGGGTCGTCGTGCTCGATCGACTGCTGGATCATCCAGTACGCGTCGTTCGGCGTCGAACAGGACACGACGCGAAGACCGGCGGTATGGGCGAAGTACGCCTCGGGGCTCTCGGAGTGGTGCTCGATGGCCCCAATCCCGCCCTGGAAGGGCAGGCGAATCACCAAGCCCATGGTGTACGAGCCCTCCGAGCGTTTGCGAAGTTTCGCGACCTGGGAGACGATCTGGTCGAAGGCTGGATACACGAAGCCGTCGAACTGGATCTCGCACACGGTGCGGTACCCGCGAATGGCGAGCCCGACCGCCGTGCCCACGATCGCCGATTCGGCGAGGGGTGAGTCGATCACGCGGTCCTCACCGAAGTCCTTCTGCAGGCCGTCAGTGATGCGAAAGACCCCGCCGAGCTTTCCGATGTCCTCACCCATCAGCAGGACCTTCGCATTCCTCTCCATCGCCCGACGCAGCCCCTCGTTGAGCGCCTTGGCCATGGTCATCGTGGTGGTGGTCATCAGCGCGCGCCCTCCGCGACTCCAAGTTCGATCATCTCGCGTCGCCCTTCGTCGATGAGGGGGTGCGGTGCGGCGTAGACGTTGTCGAACATGGACAACGGATCGGGACGTCCCATCGCGAGCACGTCATCGCGGAGCTTGGCCGCCATGTCGTCAGCCTCGAGCGCGATCTCGCTGAAGACCGCAGACTTCACGGCGTACTCGCGCACGAGCAGCGCCTTGGTCCGCTCGAGCGGATCGCGGTGCTTCCACACCTCGACCTCGGCATCCACGCGATAGCGGGTCGGGTCGTCGGAGGTGGTGTGCGCACCCATGCGATACGTGTGCGCCTCGATCAAGGTCGGACCGCCCCCGGCACGCGCGTGCTCCAGCGCACGCTTCGTGACCTCGTAGACCGCCAGCACGTCGTTGCCGTCGACCCGGATACCCTCGAACCCGAATCCCTGCGCGCGCCGGTAGAGCGGCACCTTGGACTGCAGGGTCGAAGGGGTTGAGATCCCCCACTGGTTGTTCTGGCAGAAGAAGACCACCGGCGCGTTGAACGACGCCGCCCAGACGAAGGATTCGAGCACGTCGCCCTGGCTCGAGGCACCGTCGCCGAAGAACGTCATCACGGCCTCTTCTGCGCCGTCGCGCTGGACGCCCATGGCGTAGCCAACCGCGTGAAGTGCCTGGTTGCCGAGCACAACCGTTGGAAGCGCGTGACGATACTTCACTGGATCCCATCCGCCGTTGGTCACCGCGCGAAAGATCCGAAGCATGTCCTCGGGCGGAACTCCACGGCACCACGCGATGCCGTGCTCGCGATAGGAAGGGAACGTGAAGTCCATCGGCGCCAGCGCGCGGCCGGCTCCGATCTGTGCGGCCTCCTGACCGAGGACCGGCGCCCAGAGTGCCAGTTGGCCTTGGCGCTGTAGCGAGGTGGATTCGTTGCAGAGTCGTCGCACGATGAACATGTCGCGGTAGAACCCGAGGATGTCATCGCCCCCCAGCGAACTCCCGTACTCGTGATGCGCGATCCTCTCGCCTTCGGGGGTCAGTAACTGGACCAGTTCGTCGTTGCTCATCAACTCGGTCATAGCAAAACCCCCAGCCCGACTGTAGTCTCGTACGATCATCTGGTGTCCAGGCTCTTCGTCGATACTCGTCCCCTGCGAAACAATCGCAACTTTCGACTGTTGTATGCCGGCCAACTCGTCTCACTGCTCGGCAGCAACCTCACAATGGTCGCAGTTCCCTTTCAGGTGTACCACCAGACCCATTCAAGTCTCTGGGTCGGACTAACGAGCGGTGTCCAACTCCCCTTCCTCATCGCGGGATCCCTCTGGGGAGGCGCGATGGGCGACCGCTTCGACAAACGGACCCTGCTGGTGCTCGGATCGTTGGCCGCCGCACTCCTGAGCGCGGGCCTCGCCCTCAACGCGCAAATCCACGACGGCCTCCTCGTCGTCCTGCTCGTGCTGGCGGGACTCGCGGCCGGCGTCGCCGGCTTCACCGGGCCGATCCGGGGGGCGGCCATACCGTCGCTGGTGAAACCCGACGAGCTGATCGCGGCGTACTCACTGAATCAGATCCTTATGAACGTTGGCAGCTTCCTCGGTGCCGCACTCGCGGGAATCCTCCTCGCGTCGGTGGGCCTGTCGTCGTGTTACGCCATTGACGCGGGCACCTTCGTGGCCTTGGCGTTCTTCACCTTCTTCATGTCCGCCATGAGGCCGAGCGGCGTGCACAGCGGCGTCGCGATGCTGCGCGCGATCCGCGACGGATTCCGCTACGTACGCTCGAACCACACGGCCCAGGCGGTCTACCTCGCCGACCTGAACGCCATGGTCTTCGGCCTCCCCCGGGCACTCTTTCCGGCGATGGCGCTCACGATCTATCACGGCGGCCCACGAACGCTGGGCTTCCTCTACGCGGCGCCCAGCGTGGGGGCGATGGTCATGGCGGTCGTCACCGGTTGGATCGACCGTGTTCGCCGCCAAGGAAGGATGATCGCCGTCGTGGTCATGATCTGGGGCGCCTCGATGGCCCTCTTCGGGCTCGTGCACCTGCTCTGGGTGGGGATGGCCTGCCTGGCGGTGGCGGGCGCGACCGACGTCATCTCCACCATCCTTCGCAACACCGTGTTACAGAACGCGATCACCGATGAGTACCGGGGACGGATCTCGTCAGTGCAGATGGCGGTCGTCACCGGTGGACCCCGTCTCGGCGACATGGAATCGGGCATCGTCGCGGGACTCACCTCCGTCGAGTTCTCCATCGTCTCGGGTGGGGTGGCGTGCATCCTGGGTGTCCTCGCCCTTATCCGGCGCAGACCCACGTTTTGGACGGACGCCGCGCCCTAGGCGGAGCGCACCGGTATCGAGCGGCGCTTGGCGTTGGTGACGTTGGCCAACTGCCCGCACGCCGCGTCGATCGACCGCCCCCGGGTATTTCGCACCGTCACGTTGACACCGAGCTCCTCGAGCCCGTCGCGGAACTCGCGAACGCGCTCGGGCTTCGAACCTCGCACGAGATACCCCGGCGTCGGGTTGAGCGGGATCAGATTCACGTGGGCGTGCAGGGACCTGGCGTAGCGCGCGAGCTCGTCGAGGGCCCGGTCGGTGTCATTCACGTTGTCGATCAGCGCCCACTCGAAACTCAGGCGCCGCGACGTCGTCGCCATCCAGAACTCGCAGGCCTCGTGAAGCCGCTCGAGGGGGTAGCGACGGTTGAGGGGGACGAGTTCGTTACGGGTCTCGTTGTTGGCCGCGTGCAGGCTCACCGCCAACGTGAGGGGGAGCCCTTCCTTAGCGAGTCGTTCGATGGCCGGCGCGACGCCGACGGTCGACACCGTCAGGTGGCGCGCCGAGAGGCCGCGATACTCGTGCAGACGTTTGACCACGTTCACCGTCACGTTGTAGTTCGCGAGCGGTTCACCCATTCCCATGAAGACCACGTTGGACAGTCGACGCGGCGCTGACGCGCGGGCCGCGAACATCACCTGCTCCAAGACCTCGCCCGCGGTGAGTTGGCGCGTGAATCCGGCCTGGCCCGTCGCGCAGAACGTGCAGCCCATTGCGCAGCCGGCCTGGGATGACACGCAGACGGTCACGCGGTCCTCGTAACTCATCAGGACGGTTTCGATCGTCGAGCCGTCATGCAGGCGAAAGACCCACTTGCGGGTGGCGCCGTGATCGCTCTGGACGTCATTGACGACGTCGAGGCTCGGCCTGAACTGCTCGCCGAGTCGCGCGCGCAGAGCCTTCGGCACCGTCGTAATCGCATCGATCGCCTGACCTTCGCTCCAGAGGCCGTGCCAGACCTGGTCGACGCGGTACCGCGGTTCGCCCTCGAGCAGCTGCGCGAACTCATCCTTGGTGTATTCGTAGGCCGATGGCATGCTCTCACGCTAGAGGACCGGTGGGCGTGGACCACCGTGAATGCGGTGCGACCAGATTCTTAGCCGGACCTTGCGCGCCTCTTGACGGCGTCTTGAGCGCCACGGCGACACTGACTGCACCCACAACAAGGAAGGTCACCATGTTCGCAGCGTTCGTCTCGTACTCGTTGATTCCGGTCGCGGCCGCCACCGGCCTCGTACTTCCCTGGCTGTGGCTCCGCTGGGAGATGAAGTACCAGACCAGACTCCTCCGCCAGGAACTGGACGCACAGTCGTCCATCATCCACGACCAGGCCACGACCATCAACGCCTATCGCGAGGCGGTCAATTCCACCATGGACGAGCTCCACGCCACCACGAGCCGGGGCTGACGATGATGGCTTGGCCCCCGCGCACCTGCGGGTGAGCGAACGGGGTCGTTTCGTCTGCTTTACTCGTATACGGTCGCGCACACGTTTGTCGACCCAAGGACAGGAGCACCCATGGAACTCAAGAACACATCAGCTGTCGTCACGGGCGGGGCCTCGGGCCTCGGCGAAGCGACCGCGAGGCTCCTCGCCGCTCGCGGCGTACGGGTCGTACTCGCGGACCTCAACGACGAGCGCGGCGCGGCCGTCGCCAAGGAGATCGACGGTGCCTACGTGCACTGCGACGTCACCGACACCGAACAGGTCATCGAGGCGCTCGAAGCCGCGAAGGCCATGGCGCCCCTCTGGAGCGCGGTCAACTGTGCCGGCATCGGTTGGGCCACGCGCACGATCGGCAAGGACGGCGAGTACTCGTCCGCCCACGACCTCGACCTGTACAAGAAGGTCATCGAGATCAACCTCGTCGGCACCTTCAACGTCTGTCGCCTGGCCGCCACCGCGATGAGCCACAACACGCCCGACGTCGACAACATGCGCGGCGCCATCGTGAACACCGCATCGGTCGCCGCCGAGGATGGTCAGATCGGTCAGGTGGCCTACTCGTCCTCCAAGGGCGGCGTCGTGGGACTGACGCTGCCGCTGGCTCGCGACCTCGCACCCATCGGCGTGCGGGCCAACTGCGTCCTGCCCGGCCTGATCGATACACCGATCTACGGAACGGGTCCCCAGTCCGAGGAGTTCAAGGCCCGCCTCGGTGCGGGGGTCCTCTTCCCCAAGCGACTCGGCTACTCCGAGGAGTTCGCGTCGCTCGTCATTGAGCTGCTGTCGAACAGTTACATGAACGCCGAGTCGATCCGTATCGACGCCGGTATCCGCATGCAGCCGAAATAGTCCGCTCACTCACCCTTCATGTCGCGTCGCGAGAACGCGAGGACCCCGACGAACGCGCTCACGAGTCCGATCCCCACCATCACGCCGTTCGTCGTCCAGTCGACCGGCACCGACGGCGCCGCGGCCATCTGGTGGAACGCCGACGTGTCGAGGAGCCAGTGGTTGACCTGCACGATCCCGCCGGTGATCTCGACCAGCAGCCACCACACGAGCACCGCGTAGGTGATCCACGCCGCCGCGCGCGGAACCAGACCGTACGCGAGGACCCCGACGCCGAGTAGCAGCATCGCCGGCGGAACCACGTTGAAGCTCGCGGTGATCATCGAGGTGAAGGGCACGCCCGCGTGTTGGCTGGCGGCGCCGATCCACGTCGAGAGGCCCGACACGAGGCCGCCGAGCACGAGGACCAGCGCCGAGAGCGCGATGCGCCACGCCAGCCACGAGGTCCTCGAGAGCGGCCGCACCAGCAGGTACTCGAGTCGCCCCGATGACTCCTCCATGCGGATCGCGCTGATCTGACCCGCCGCGACGAAGTTCAACGCCATCGCCATGATGAGCAGCGAGAACCCCAGGTAGGCCTCGGCACCGGTCACGCCCAGACGGGCGAGGAGGAGCTCCATGCTCGGTGAACTGGTGATGAGCTTCCCGCCGGACTTCGCGATGCTGCCGAGCAGGAGTCCGTACGCGACGATGGCGCCGGTCCACGCCAACAGCGTCGGACGCGTCAGGCGCAGGGCGAGGCCCACGTGGCCCGAAAGGAGGCGCAGGCGCGCTGGTGCGCTCGCGTGGTCGGGCAAGACGCTCGCGCCGAGGTCGCGATGTCCGGCGAGGTACACCGCCATCGCCGACGCCGCCACGGTCAACAACGCGATCGGAATGAGCGGTAGCGCGTCGGGCTTGGTCAAGGGAGCGAGTTCCTCGATCCAGCCGAGCGGACTCGCCCAGCGCAGCCAGTCGAGGCCCGTCCCCGCGTCGGCGACCATCCGAATCGCGTAGCTGGCTCCGAGTACCGCCGACGCGTAGCCGGCGGCCTGACGACGAGTCGAGGAGAGTTGGCTCGCCAGCGCTCCCACGGCCATGAACATCGCCGCGCCGGCGACGATTCCGACGGCGAGGAACGACCCCCCGCTCACGCTGATCGCGACGTTCGCCGGCCGGCCCGCCACGACGATGATCAGTCCCGACACGATCAAGAGGGTGACCAGACCCGCCAGCATCCCGGTCAACGCCTGGACTGCCGCTGCGCGTGGCGTCGTACGTCCGACGAGCAGCATCTCCCAACGACCCGCGTCCTCCTCGCCGCGCAGGAACTTGGTGCTCGAGAGGATGCCCCACACGGCGGCGGTGATGGCGAGGACCATGAGGCACTTCCACGCGGTGAAGCCGGGCACGGTGTCGATCCTCGATGCGGGACCCACCAGCGCGCTGATACCGGGGTTCGAGCCGAAATCCTTCGAGAGGAGGTGACGCTCGACGGGTGTGCCGTAACTACCGGCGTAGGTCACCGCCTGGGACGCGACGTACAGTCCGAAGACCACGCCCCAGCCCAGTGCCGACCGAACCGATTTTCGTCCGGTGACCCGGGCGATGATGGTGCTCGACCTGATGTTCGAGATGCGGGTGATCCCCGGCCGGTCCTCAGTGGGCATCACTGGCATCACCCTCGCCGGCCGGACCTTCGCCGTAGTGCGAGATGAAGAGTTCCTCGAGGGAAGGTTCGCGGCTCAACAGAGTGCGGACACCGGCGCCCGCGAGAACCTTGAGCAGCGGCTCGACGCTCCCGCTGACCTGGCACGTCAACGATCCGCCGACGACGTCGACCTGGGAGACCCCCGGCACCCCCGACAGGTCGGGAATGCTTCCCTCGAAGGTCGCCGTGACGCTCAAAGAGGAGAGGTGGCGCATCTCGGCGAGCGTCCCCATCTCGACGAGGACGCCGGCACGGAGGATTCCGATCCGGTCGCAGAGCGCCTCGACCTCACTGAGGATGTGCGACGAGAGCAGCACGCTCTGACCGCGCTCGCGAGCCTCACTGATGCAGAGGCGGAACGCCCGCTCCATCAGCGGATCGAGACCACTCGTCGGTTCATCCAGGATGAGCAGTTCCGGACGGGCCATCAACGCGGCGATCAGTGAGATCTTCTGGCGGTTCCCTTTTGAGAGGGTTCGGATCTTCCTCGACGGGTCGAGTTCGAAACGCTCGACGAGCAGATCGCGGTAACTCGCGTCGACCTGTCCCTGGACCTGTCCGAGGAGGTGGAGCGTCTCGGCGCCCGTGAGCGCCGGCCAGAGGCTGGTCTCGCCGGCGACGTAGGAGAGTGAACGGTGCGCCTGCACGGCCTGGTGCTGGCAGTCCAGGCCGAAGATCTCGGCGCGACCGCTGGTCGGTAGGAGCAGCCCCAAGAGGAGACGGATCAGCGTTGTCTTGCCCGCTCCGTTCGGACCGAGACAGCCAACGACCTCGCCCTCGCCGACGTCGAAACTCAACTGGTGCAGGGCAACGGTGTCGCCGAACTGCTTCGAGAGCTCGAAGGTCTTGATCGCCCGACGCGCCATGGGTGCTCCTTATCGTCACGGACCGCAGGGCAATACTTCCATAGGCGGTGAAGGAACTACGTCCCTTCACCGGCATCGCGTCGCTCGCCCCTGGTGCCGATGGCGTCCAACTCGTGGACGTCGGCTGGTGAGAGTACGAGCGAGGCGCCCGCCAGATTCTCGCGGAGGTGCGCAACGGACGACGTGCCGGGGATCAACAGGATGTTGGGTGAACGCTGGAGCAACCAGGCCAACGCCACGGTCATTGGTCGGGTGTCGAGGCGGGTGGCGACCGAGGTCAAGACCTCTGACTGCAACGGGGTGAATCCACCGAGGGGGAAATAGGGGACGTAGGCGATGTTCTGCTCGGCCAGCGAATCGATGAGTTCGTCATCATCGCGGTGCGCGATGTTGTAGAAGTTCTGCACGCAGACCACCGGCGCAATCGTCTGGGCTTCGCCGATCTGCTCAGCTGAGGCGGTGCTCACACCGAGGTGGCGGATCACGCCCTCTTGCTGGAGCTGCGCCAACGTGGTGAACTGCTCCTCGAGTGATCCGGGCTCGTGTCGATTGAACCCCCCGATGCGCAGGTTCACCACGTCGAGCACATCGAGGCCGAGATTCGCCAGGTTGTCATAGACCGCCTGACGTAATTCTTCGGGCTTTCGTGCGTGCGGCCAACCGCCCTCGGCGTCACGTCGCGCACCGACCTTGGTCACGAGGTGCAGGGAGTCGGGATACTCGTGCAACGCCTCCTTGATGAGCTGGTTCGTGACGTGTGGACCGTAGAAATCACTCGTATCGATGTGGTTGATGCCGGCGGCTACGACCTCGCGCAGCACGGCGAGCGCCGCCTCGCGGTCGGCGGGCGGGCCGAAGACGCCGGGCCCGGCCAATTGCATGGCGCCGTAGCCCATGCGCGTGAGCGCCAGGCCATCGGCCAGCTGGTACGAACCGCCGAGGTGCGCGTCGTGGGCCATGGTGGGGTTTCCCTTCGAGGAGATCGGGTTCGACGTCACCACCGAGGGCGCTGAGGGCACGAACGTGAGTGGTGACGAGACAGGGCGAGCCTACCGGTGCGCGCGTTGACGCGGAGTTGTCCTATCCCCACCGACCCGATGCGTTCGGCGTGTTCGCGACCACGTTCACCCTTGGATCAGTTGACTCGACGCCCGAGGCCCTCCCAGTAGGGTTGGCGGAGTTTGAACTTCTGTAGTTTCCCGGTGGCCGTGCGATCCAATTCAGTACGGAATTCGATGGACGTCGGTGTCTTGTACCCGGCCAGGTGTTGGCGACAGTACTTGATCAGTTCTTCCTGGGTGACTTCGGCGCCCGCGGCCAGGACCACCAGTGCCTTGACCGTCTCGCCCCACTTCTCGTCGGGCACGCCGATCACCGCCACCTCGGTGACGTCGGGATGACTGAACAGCACGTCCTCGACCTCGATAGAGGCGACATTCTCCCCACCCGTGATGATCACGTCCTTCATCCGGTCATTGATCGTGAGGTAGCCCTCCGCGTCGATGATCCCGCCATCGCCGGTGTGGAACCATCCGTCCTCGAGGGCCTGCGCGGTCTGTCCGGGCTCGTCCCAGTAGCCGTCCATCACGACGTTCGAGCGCGCCAGCACCTCGCCCAGATCCGAAGTACGCAGCGTGGTGCCGAGTGCCGGCGCGCCGGCGCGGATGAGCTTCAGCGCCCGCTGCTCGGTTGCCAGCCCGTCCCACTCGTTGCGCGAACGATTGATCGTCAGGAGTGGCGAGGTCTCGGTCAATCCGTAGATCTGGATGAACTCCCACCCGAGCACCGTCTCGACCTGACCGATCGTGCGCGTGGGCGGGGGTGCACCGGCGACGACGATGCGGACCCGGTCGCGCCCGGGGATGTCGCCGTCCCATTCGAGCGCCGCGGTCAAGACGGCGTTCACCACCGTCGGGGCGGCGCACAGTATCGTGACCCCGTGTTCGCCCACCCGGCGCAGTATCTCGTTGCCGTCGATCTTTCGTAGCACGATGTGCTGCGCGCCGAGACCCGTCATCGCGAACGGCATCCCCCAGCCGTTGGCGTGGAACATCGGCAGCGTGTGCAGGTACACGTCGCGATCCGACACTCCCGTGTGAAGCGCCAGCGTCGTGGCGTTCAACCAGATGTTGCGATGTGTGAGTTGCACACCCTTGGGGTGCGCGGTCGTCCCACTCGTGTAGTTGATGGTGGCGGTCGTGTTCTCGTCGGGCTCCCACGGCTCGGGCTCGGCGCCGAAACGGTACATCTGCTCGTCGCCCGATGCACCAAGGATGAACTTGTGTCGACACTTCACCGACGCCAATTGATCCTCGAGTTCCGGATCGACGAGCAGCACGCTGGCGCCGGACCTCTCCACGATGAACGCGACCTCATCGCGCGAGAGTCGGAAGTTGATCGGCACGAGTATCCGTCCGTACCCGCAGACACCGAAGAACGAGATGAGCAGACGAGCACTGTTGTGCGACACGATCGCCACCCGCTCGCCAGGTCCGACACCGAGCGCATCGAGCGCCGCGGCCTGAGCTCGGGCCAGCTCCCTGACCCGGCTGTACGTCAATTGCTCCAGAGGCTGGCCGGGCTGCTGCGACTCGTCGATGATGCCGATGCGCTCGCCATAGACCATCGCGGCGCGATCGATGAAATCCCTGACGCTCAGTGGAACGAACACGTTGATCTCCTTGGTCGATGCCTCAATGGGCTCGGTGTGAGCCGTTTCGTGGGTGGAGACGAGACTCCCTCGCCGTAGCCTCCCATTCGTCCGACTCTAGCCAGCACCACGCGGTGCTGGGCGGCGCAGCGCGGCCAGTCCGTCGTCTCGCCGGCGACGCCGACAAGCAGGACGGGGGCCAGCCACAACCCTGGTACACGAGTACTCTCGTCGAGCCGGTGACCGGGACAACCACCAGTCGCCGCGCGACGGGCGACGTCCACAACGAGACCTCCCACTCGAATCCGAACTATCGAGTGTGGCGCAATCGATGGTTGTGAAAGTGCAGATGTCCGTGAGCACTCGTGGGCCGATGGACGATCCCCGCGGAGAAGACCTCCGCGTCAATACGCCTCATCGTGGGAAGTCCCGGCAGCACGGCCAACGTGATGGCACCGCCGATGAGCGCCAGACCGTCGCGCAGGCCCGTCGACTGGATCAGGACCGTCATCGCCAACGAGCCGAGGGCCATCCCCGCGACCTCTCCCGCCTCGAGGGCACCGAGTACCCGGCCCAGTTTCTCGTTCGGCACCATGTGTTGCAAGACCGTGATGGCGTTCACGTCGACCACGGAGTTGGCCGCACCGATCAGCCACATCGCGACCAACGCTGCTGCCAGGCTCGGGAAGGCCGCGATGAGGATCAGTGGTGCGGACCAGATCATCACGCCCAAGGCGAAGTTCGTCGCGAGGCGGGCCCTCTCCATCAACATGAGGGCGATGAAACCGCCGAACAGCCCGCCGACGCCGATCGTCGACTCCATGAGGCCAAGGCCAGAACTTCCGATGTGCAACATCCGCAAGGCGATGGCGATGGTGAACACCGCCGACGCCCCCGCGACCACGCACTGCAAGATGTAGAGGATGACCAGGGTGCGCACGTCGCGGTCGCCCAGGATGACGCGAAAGCCCTGTTCTGCTCGCACCAGGAAACTCTGAGCCCTCTCCAGATCGGACACTGGCGCGTTCGACGGTCGGGCGACCAGATCCGGTGATCGCTCCTCTGGTGCGGGGAGACGCACCGACGCCACGAAGAGGGCCGACCATACGAAGGTCAACGCGTCAAAGGCGAAGGCGATCGGCACATTCGCAAAGGCGAGCAGGAATCCCGCGAGCGCGGGGCCGGCGAAGAAGCCCACGCTCTCGATGGTGCTGGACACCACGTTGGCTCCAGCGATTTCGTCGGACTCGCGTGCGAGCAAAGGGAGAATCGATGCCTGCGCCGGACGAAAAGCCGTTCCCGCGATGCCGACCAGGACCACTAGCGAGAACACCAGCCACCGGGACGCGTCGATTCCCACCAGCACGGCGGCTGCCGAAACCAAGACGATGCGTACTACGTCCGAACTCACCATGACGAGGCGTCGATCGTATCGGTCGGCGAGTGTCGAGGTGAACGGGGCGACGCTCGCGATTGCCACGTAGCGCACGACAGCCAGTTCCCCGACGGCGCTAGGACCACCGTGTCGGTAGGCGAAGACGATTGCGCTCAGTGCGAAGACGCCGTCACCGATGAGCGAACCGCTAAACGCCGAGAAGATCCTGCGCATCGCCCGGTTGGCGAAGACTTCGACCATGGCCTTCTTCGAAGACTGAAGTTCGCTGCTGACAAGCCCCACCCTTATCCCCCCGTTCAGTTCACGTCTCTCTTGAGGTTAGACATATCGACCGGAGCAACGAGATTGGCTGCAAACACTCCGCTCGGGTAGCAGTTCGGGCAGCGCGCTCAGACCCTGAGGCGCAGTCACTACGGTCATGGACTTCGAGGACATGGCGACGTCACGACGTCACCGCCGAGCCCGACACCCAGAACCATCTACGACGTCGGACTTGGTCGCCGCGACGAGAGCAGGCTGTCCGACGTTCTCGTCGGCCAACTGCGAAGTGACGTGACCAGACTCTTGCATCTCAGTCTCTGCCATTCGCTGGTCACGACCGACGCCGTCGGCCTCAGCCTGGCGCGTCGTCATGAACACCCCACACGCCGGTGTTGCACTCCAACGATCTCTCCAACGTCGTGGTTGTCGGCGTGCGATTTCGAGACCTCGCTCGGCGTAGCTCCCGGGTCGAATGGCGATGGCGTCTGTCGATGGTTCACTGGAACATTGTTGATCAACGTCGCGAGCAGACTTCGGTGCCGCGCTGTCGACATGGTCGACTCGACCACGCGGCGAACTCGACTCGACCACGGGCTATGGCCGAGGCGAAAACAACCTGACCCAGCATCGAGCGTTGATCGTCTCCCTAATTACCGTTAAGGACTCTGGGCCACGTGGGAGCCATTGGCTCACTTGGGAATTGCGGCTAGTTCCAGGCAGCAATGGCCCTTCAGGCCTTGGCCCATTTCCAAGAAGGGTTCATGAGACTTCAACGAGGGAATATCGGCATGGCCGCTGCGAGTTTGACGGTCACTCTTTCGATCGTGGAGTCGTTCATCGGTGTGGCGAGCGCGACGCCCACGGCGCGGTAGAGATTCACGTACGCCACGTGGACCATTCCTTGCACCTACGGCGACGGTAACCACACCCACACCCCGGGGATCGATCCGGCCGTTGCCATGGTCGGACAGTTCCAAGGAATCGACGGTGGCCGACATCCAGTCGATGATCAACTCGGACACGACTCTGCGTTACTACCTCGACACGAGTTGAGCCGAGCACGGGTTCGCCCGTTCGCCAACCGAGCAGTCCGCCAATCTCGACGACCCCAATGTCGTCGTAGGTACCGCCACCATCGCACTGGGGATCAATGACCAGACCACGGTCGTCGGCCGATATCTGATCAGCAGCAGATCGCTCCCCGGTGGAGGCACGAAGCATGACTGGCGCAGTTTCGCGTACCGCGACAGCACCTACGCCGCCCTGATGGCTCTCCTCACGTCGCCAGGTCCCCAGTGGTGAATCGCGCGAGGCCGAGCGCCGCGCCAAGGATTCCCAGTACCAAGAAGACGAGATAGGCCCCCCAGTCCGGGGGCGTCGCGGGAACCAACCGGAGGTAGTGGAATGGCGAAATGTCGACGACCCAGTGGGGCCAGTGCAGTGCCGGTCCTAGGACGGAGAGCAGATAACTGGCTCCGATGATCGCGGCCATGACGACGAAGGTGGCTCTCGCGAAATACGTCGCCAGCAGTGCGCTGAGTCCGAGCAGGAGCATCGAGGGACCGGCCGCGTTGAAGGCGGTACGTAACGGGTCGCCGACGTGCATGGACGCGCCACTCGCCTCGGCCCCGATCCACAGCGAGGCTCCGCACACCAACGTGACGACGACGACACACGCGACGGTGATCACCAACGCCGAGGTGAACCAACGCCATCGCGCCACACCGTACGACAGCGGGAGTTCGAGCCGACCGCTCATCGAGTCAGTGCCCAGCACCGTGACCAGGGTCACCACGAAGAACCCGAGGAGCACTCCAGCGACGGTCCCCACCTCGCCCATGAATCCGCGAATGCTCACCATCGATCCGAAGCCCCACCGCGTCAACAGTCGCAGGCCCGACGGGTCACTTTGGCCGAAGGAGACCAGCACGTTGGTCAAAGAGCCGAACGTGAGTCCGAAGAGACTGAGGCCGACCATCCATGAGAAGAAGGTCACGCGGCGCTCGCGCCAGGCGAAGCGCAATGGCGTCACGAGCAGAAGCTCACGCGCACGAACCCGGTCAGCCCGGGTGAGCACCGCGACGCCGACGTCGCGGCGACGCTCGAGCCACCACGTCATTGCCACGACGACGACCGGCACCAGCACCAGCGGCGGGGCCCACGAGAGATCACGGTGCTGGAAGGCCCCGACGTTCTCAAGCCATCCGAAAGGCGTCACGCCACTGAGCCAGCCCGCCCGAGTGGACACGTTGGCGAACATGCGCGCCAGAAACTCAATCCCGATGAAGCCGAGCGCGAACTGGGACGCGCTGCGTCGCGGAGAGCTCACCTGGGAAGCGAGCAGTCCGATCGACGAGCCGAACCACGCCACGCCGGTCATCGCCGCACCGTAGAGGACGCTGTCACCAATGCGCTGGTGCCTAGCCAGCAACGAGAGCGTCAACACCAGGCCCAGCACGAAACCGACAACCGCGAGCACGCCCGTGACCACTCGCAACGCCGCGTGCCGACCAGTGGGACCGGCGACCACCACGTCCCAGGTCCCGTCGTCCTCGGCTCCTCGCACCAGCCGCGTGGCGAGCAGTGCCGCCCAGCAAGCAACGGCGAGCGCCAGGAACTCGCCCATCTTCCAGGCGATGAGTGCTCCGCCGCTCGACAACGAATCGGCCTTTCCATAGAGCACGATGATGGCTGGATCCTTCAGCATGGACGTCAAACTCGCCATTCCCTTGGCCCCGCCGCTGGCATTGAAGGAGGCGACACCAGCCTCCACCACGAAGAGCGCGAAGAGCAACATCACAATGGTGCTGGTGCGGATCTGGCGCCACGTGAGCGCCACGAGTGACGAAGGACCGCGGCGGCGCTTCACGGTCGTAACGTGGCGGAACCGTCGTAGTAGGAGAGGAAGATCTCCTCGAGCGACGCCTCGCGCGTGCGCAGGGAGGTGATCGCGCGCGCGCCGAGCACGCTGAGCAGCGGTCCGGGCGGTCCCGAGACGCTAATGCGCACGCCGTCCTCGATGGATATGACGCGACGCACACCCGCCACCGCACTTAGGTCGCCCACGTCGCCCACGACGTCGAACTCGAATCCGACGTGCGAGCGCAGTTCGGCCACGTCGGCCACGCTGATGAGGCGACCCGAACGTATCATCGCGACGCGTGCGCACAGGTGCTCAACCTCCGAGAGCATGTGCGAACTCAGCAGCACCGACTGGCCTCGGGCGGCCGCGTCGGTGATGCATCCACGAAAAGCGCGTTCCATCAGCGGGTCGAGTCCCGACGTGGGCTCGTCGAGCAGCAGGACCGGTGCGCGTGTGGCGAGAGCGGCGATGATGGCCACCTTCTGACGGTTGCCCTTCGAGTAGGCACGAATCCTCTTCTCGGGGTCGAGCTCGAAGCGCTCGAAGAGCTGGTCGCGGTACGCCTCGTCCACGCTTCCGTGCAACGCCCCCAGCAGAGTGATCGTCTCTCGCCCCGTGAGTTGAGGCCAGAGCGCGATGTCGCCGGGCACGTAGGCGACGTTCTGGCGCGCGAAGGGCGACCCCGCCGGTCGTCCGAGAATCCGGGCTTCGCCCGACGTCGGACGAAGGAGTCCCAACAGGAGGCGTAGCGTGGTCGTCTTCCCCGCGCCGTTGGGACCGAGGAACCCAACGACCTCTCCCACGCCCACCTGCAACGTCAGGTCTTTGAGCGCCATCACGTCACCAAAGGATTTCGACAGATGATCTACCTCAATGGCATAACTGTCCATATTCAGCACCCTACCGAGGTCCCGCCGGCCGGTAGCGGAAGGGTCGAATCCAGTGACCCATCACGTGAGTTCGTGAGGATCCATGGCGTCCCCGCTATTGCCACGAATCACCGGCGCGCCAGTCGTCTCCTCAACGAAGTGCAGCGCCAGTTGTTCAGATCATCTCCATCCTCGATACGCGTGTCTCCGACAATCGAGAAGTGGCGAACACTGCACACTCGTACGTAGCAACCACCGCCCTGAGTGCTTGGTGAATCCGTTGACCGGCACCTCGGGCCGCATCCGGTACCGCCCGGCGGGGGCGAGTTCCGTGGTGTCCACGTAGTCCCGCCAGTCGAGGTTGCACGCTGGTCCCGTGGGTGTGGTGATGACGGTCGTCGGACCGCTCACTGTCATGAGTGCACCTCGGTGTGGCGCGTGAACCGGGCGCGAGGTGCGTCCGGGATGCGCGTCACCGAGTCGCTCCCGGCTCGGTTCGTCGACGAGTGCGACGGGCCAGGTCGCCGTTGCCAGCCAACTAGAATTCGCCTGTGTTGAGTCTGAGTCCACTGAAGATCATGGTGATCGTCTGCGTGGCGCTCCTGCTCCTGGGGCCCGACAAGCTCCCGGAGTTCGCCCGCAAGCTCGGAGCCAGCTGGCGCGCCTTGAAGCGCCTTCAGGAGCGGGTGGAATCGGAGGTTCGAGAGGTCGTTCCGGATCTGCCCAGTACCAGCGACATAGCTCGCATCGTGCGCAGTCCGGTCAACATGCTTAACGAGCTGGCTGACCGGGCCGAGAGTCGCGACGCGACCTCGGCACCTGTCGTCGCCGAGTCACCCACCAACGAACAGGCCCCCTCCCCCAACGTGGTCCACCTGGACTACTCGCCGCCGGCGCGGCTGAAGGACCGTCCTTCGGTGCCAGACGACCCCTCGATGAACTAGGTTCACGCGTCCACGTCCCACAAGGCCGCCTCCGCAATGACCCTGCTCGGCGCAAGACGCGCCCTCTCCAGCGTGCGCGCGAACAGCGTGGTCAGGCTGGCTACTCGCTGACCGGCCATCGTCACCGTCGAAGTTAGACGGTGGGTGGGACCGGCCGGCTCTGCTGGATGCGCAACTCCTCGAGGGGGATGTGACAGCGCAGCATGTGACCGTCGCCGGCCACCTGAACAGGCGGCACCACGTCACGGCACTGGTCGCCCAGGACGCGCGGGCAGCGGGTGTGAAAACGACAGCCCGTAGGGGGCTGGGCCAGCGACGGCATCTGCCCGGTGAGACGTATCCGCTCGCCCCCCTCGGAGTTCACCGCCGAATTGGCCGAGAGCAGCACCTCGGTGTAGGGGTGATGGGGCGGGGCGATGACGGACTCGGCCGGGCCGACCTCGATGATCTCGCCGAGGTACATCACGGCGATGCGGTCCGACAGGTAGTTGACCACGGCCAGGTCGTGCGAGATGAAGAGGTAGGCCAGATCCCGGTCATCCTGCAGGGAGACGAGCAGGTTAAGGATCGTCGCCTGGACCGAGACGTCGAGCGCGGACGCCGGTTCGTCGAGCACCACCACGGCCGGGTCACCCGCAAAGGCCCGGCCGATAGCCACGCGCTGCTTGAGACCGCCCGACAGCGCCCTCGGGCGAAGTTGCAGGTGGTAACCCTGGAGTTTGACCGACTTCGCCAACTCCACCACGCGCTGGGCACGTTCGTGGGTCGAGAGCTTCGGACCCAGGCGCTTGACCGCCCGGCCGAGGATTCGCGACACGCTCTGGCTGGGGTTCAACGCCGTGTCGGGGTTCTGGAAGACCATCTGCAGATAGTGCGCCTTGGCGTCGGCCGACTGACCTTCGCCGCGCGACTCGATCGTTCCGCCGTCGGGCCGGTAGAGACCCGCGATGGTCCGCGCCAGGGTGGTCTTGCCGCTTCCCGACTCACCCACCAGTCCAAGAATCTCCCCGGCGTTGACCGTGAGCGACACGTCGCTCAGGACCGTCATCTCCCCCTGGTCGCCCCGGAACCGCTTGACCAGATGATCGACCACGATGACCGGCTCGGGCGGTCCACTGCGCCGGTTGATCACGACCGGAGTCGAGACGGCCGACGTGAGTCGGCTGCGGAGCTCCTCGAGGTTGTCGCGCTGCAGACAGGCGCTCTTGGCCGTGCCCGCACGGTTGGGCGCCAGTGGCGGAGGTGACGTCTCGCACTCTGGTCGCACGATCTCGCACCTCGAGGCAAAAGCGCATCCCGGCATCGGCTGGCCCAGCGGGGGAAGGTCGCCGGGGATGGGCACGAGTCGGCTCGCGCGCTTGGTCGAACCCCACTTGGGCACCGAGTTGAGCAGGCCGATCGTGTAGGGGTGGTCGGGTCGGCGCAGGACCTCGGTCGTCGGCCCCTCCTCCACCAAGCGACCGGCGTAGAGGACGCCGACGCGCTCGCAGAGCCGGGCCACGATTCCCAGGTTGTGGCTGATGAAGAGTGTCGCAGTGCCCAGATCGCTGCGTAGTTGAGCGACCAGATCCAGGATGTCGGCCTCGACGGTGGCATCCAGTCCCGTCGTCGGCTCGTCGAGCACCAGCAGTGCCGGATTGGCCGCCAGGGCCATCGCGATCATCACGCGCTGCTGCTGGCCACCGGACAACTCATGCGGGTAGCGTTCGAGGATTCGCCCGGGGTCCGAGAAGCGGACCTTCTCAAACATCTCCCTGGTCCGGTCCATCGCCTCGCTCCAGGAGGCCTGACCGTGGTAGTGGTAGACCTCGGCGACCTGGCGGCCCACCCGCATCGCCGGGTTCAACGACGAACCAGGATCCTGGTAGACCATGGCCATACGGGTGCCGCGCCATTCGCGCAACTGGTGAGGCGTGGCCGTGACGACGTCCTGTCCGAGAACGGAGATCGAGCCCGACTCGATGACGGCGTTGGAGGCCAAGTACGACATGATGGCCATCGCCACCGTGCTCTTGCCACAACCCGACTCCCCGACCAGCCCGTACGCCTCGCCCTGGCGGATGGAGAAGGAGACGTCGCGCAGCACGGGCAGGAGATGCATCTTGCTGCGGTAGCCCACGGACAGCGACTCGATGGTCAGGACCTCGTTCGGCGTTACCTCGGGGATGGTCATGAGTTCACCACGCGTTGCACCGACTCGACGATGAGATTGATGGAGACCACCAGGGTGGCCAGCGCCAACGCCGGGAAGATCACCACCCACGGAGCGAAGGACAGGTAGGTTCGGCCCTCGGCGATCGTGAGGCCCCAGTCGGGCGACGGCGGCTGGATGCCCAGCGAGAGGAAGGAGAGGGTCGCGGCGGTGAAGATGGCGTAGCCCACTCGCACCGTGGCCTCGACGATGATCGCCGACGTGATGTTGGGCAGGATCTCGAAGACCATAATGTAGGGACCGTTCTCGCCACGCAGCCGCGCAGCGGCCACATACTCCTTGTCGCGCTCCACCAGCACGACCGACCGAACGGTTCTTGACACGACGGGCGTGAAGATGACGCCGATCAGGACGATGACGGTGATCTCCGAAGACCCCAGGAGCGAGAGCACCAGCACCGCGATGATGATCAGGGGAAAGGCCAGAAATGCGTCGACCAGGCGCATGGTCAGGGTGTCAACGGCCCCGCCGTAGAAGCCCGTCACCAGACCGACGGCCGTGCCGCCCAGGATGCCCAGCAGGGTCGCCAGCGGAGCGATCTCGAGGATCGAGGTGCTGCCCCCCAGGACGCGCGCGAAGACGTCGCGTCCCAGCCAGTCGGTGCCGAACCAGTGGGACGTCGACGGCGGCTTCAGCGTGAGGAAGGGATGGATGGCCTGGGGGGACTGGGGGGCGATGGACTGCCAGAAGATAGCGTCGACCACCCAGAAGACGAAGACGACGAAGCCGACGACGAAGGCCGGCGAGTGGAAGAGCTCGGCCATCACCTCACGAAAGCGACCGCCCCTCGTCTGGAGCGCGGTCAGGTCGTTCGAGGGCTGGGGCGCCGTCGTGTCCAGGGTCTGCGCCATCAGCCCAACCTCACCCGGGGATTGAGCGCGGCGTAGGCGAGGTCGGCCGTCAGGTTCGTGACCGTGTACACCAGGGCCACGAGGAAGACCGCCGCCTGGAGGACCGGCTGGTCATGGCTGAGCGCGGCGGTGTAGATGAGGTTGCCGATGCCCGGATAGTTGAAGATGGTTTCGACCACGACGAGGCTCCCAACCAGGTAGCCGGCCTGCACGGCAATGACCGTGATCGTCGGTAACAGCGAGTTGCGCAGCGCGTGACGGAAGAGAACCCGACTACGCGGCAGCCCCTTGAGCACGGCGGTTCGCACGTAGTTCGACTCGAGCACCTCCACCGTGCCGGCGCGCGCCATCCTCGAGACGTAGCCGAAGATCAGCACCATCTCGGGCAGCGCCGGTAGGAAAAGGTTTCGAACGATGCTTACGGGGTTGGCCGAGGGCACGACCGACGACACGGGGAACCAATGGAACTGGATGGAGAGCACGATGAGTGCGAGCACGCCGGTCACGAACTCGGGCAGCGCCAGCATCGACATTCCCACCAGGGTTATGGCGCGATCAGTGAAGTGGTTGCGTCGCAGGGCGGCGACCACGCCAAGACCCACCGAGACGGGAACGATCAGGACGAGGGCGAAGGCTCCGAGGATGATGGAGTTGAGGAACCTCCTCATCACCAGACCGAAGACGGGGACCTGGAGCGAGTAGGACGACCCCCACCGGCCACGGATGAAGGACGTGATCCAGTCCCAGTAACGCTCGAGGACGGGTCGGTTCAGCCCCAGTTTGACGTTGATCGCCTGCACCTGCGCATTGGTCGCGAAGTGGCCAAGGATCGTGCGCCCGATGTTGCCGGGCAGGACCTCGGCCGCCACGAAGATGATCAGGGAGACCAGAACCAGGGTGATGAGCGCCAAGAGCACTCTCTTCACTATGTAAATGGTCATTGATCGTCCTGCATGGTCGGC